>Ga0182030_10017329_pt1 | contig 13912 bp, 24 predicted proteins | sample 812S3MmetaG_FD_121299 | JGI IMG/M metagenome (GOLD analysis project Ga0182030, IMG submission 121299) | Permafrost microbial communities from Stordalen Mire, Sweden - 812S3M metaG (Illumina Assembly) | ecosystem: Environmental > Terrestrial > Soil > Wetlands > Permafrost | place: Sweden...
GCCATCAGCCGTTCGGTACTCCGGTCGGGCTTCGCCCTCCCTCCGTCCCGAACGGCTGAACCAAACAACAAACCAATGGCAGAACTCTACTTATGATGTGTCCAGCTATTGGGGTCAGGTCAGCGGCAATCAAAACTGGCGGCGCTGGAAAAACTGGTCCTCGCCAAACATCCCTACGACACACCGGAATTCATCGTCCTATCGTTGAGCGCCGGGAACAAAAAATACCTTGTGTGGCTGGAATCAAGTTGCAGCAGCGATCTGTGAGGGCCGTTAGGTTTCACGCTTCATTGCGACAGTCACAGACTGACGCTACAAAATTTTGCGGAAGTATGTACCTTACGCAATGGCTTCATTTTCGACGATTTCTATTTGTTCCATTTTGAATCATACAGAACAAGCATGAAAGTTTTACCGTCTTCACGCACTTGTCGTTGCAAATGCCAGCTTGCCGCGTCGTTCTTTGTTCCAGTGCTTACAAGCTGCCATCCGTATTGACCTAAAATGTTTGCGGCTTGGTCAAGTGAATCTACGTTGCTTTGAACCACGTTCGTTGACGAGCCGGTTACTGTGCGAATTATCACACAATGGTTCGTTAAACCAGCATCTGGAAGTTCGCTTTCCCAGTTTAGTGTTAAAGTTTCGTATTTCGTCTCCGGTTGCTTTGTAGCTTGTCGTGAACAACCGATCAGCAAAACCGACCCGATCAAAATTGACGCGAAGGTTTTCATGGTGTTTTGATTCACTTCGGCCAGCCGCCAAGCGGTCGCTTCACCGTCAGCGTTTGGTCAATGGCGTGTACCCAGTTGCCCTCAATCTTCAGCCGCTCCGACTCCGGGCCATGCCGCTTCTGCTTCGACTTGGCCCGCAGCTTGGGAACGCTGGCCTTTATTATGTTCTCTACTTTTTTCTTCATAATTTCATCCGATTGTACCATCCTCAAAACCCTAAAACCAACACGAAAGGAAAACGATGACTCCGCAAGAACATAAAGCATTCAAGGACATTTCGGATAACATGATTTCGCTTCGGCGTGAAATACTCCGCACACTGGCTAGAACGAAAGCCATCGAATCTATGATTGAATCTTCCATACCAAAAGACAAACGCGTCTTGTGGCACAATCAACTCGATGAACAAACAAAGGTTATTTTTCATCGCTTGCTCGTTTCTTTCGAGAAACAGAATCCCGCTTACGCCGCCCAGATTGATGATCGCGAGGACTGGGAAGTCGATGGAGCTTAATTTTAGTTTTTGAAATCTCGTTTTGCTCGTAAAACGTTGCAGCCGGAATTTTCCCAACTCTGAAATTAAGTTTTTTGGATTTTGTTTTCATGCTCCGTTATTATTTGACGGCGGTGGATTTTGGGTGTCTGATTGACCGAAAATGATGCTATGAATGAAGACCCAAAGATAATAGCGGAACTTCGTGATAAGGTTGCGAAACTTGAGAAGACAAACATAGCACTCCAAGAGGAAATTGCGGCAATTCAAGTAGCCATGAAAAGACACGACCATAAGACGGAGTCTCGCATTGTCACACTTGAGGTGTCCCAATCTCCAAATTACGGAACGCGCCTCGCGGCTATTGAAGATCAAAACCGTCAAATGCAAGGAGCGATTGACCTTTTGAAGCAGCAGATGGCCAATATCCACCACACGACCCAGTAGCCGACGAAGGCAAGCCTTCATAGCTGACCCCTTGCGTAAGGTACATACTTCCGAAATTTTGTTTGAACCCGACGGATGCGTGAGTAGATTAATGGTGTGAATCAGGAGAACACGATTCCACTGATGCTGCTGGCGATGCAGGGTCTGGCGCTGGGTTTGGGCGCAATGATGCTCATCTGGATCATTCTCCTGCATCGCCGCGCGCACGCCAATGACGCTGCGATTCATCCGGTGGAAATCCCGCCCATGTTCCAACTGACGTTTGGTTCCCGTCCCGCAAACTGGCTGGCGATCCATTCAACCGACCCGCTGGCCGTCGAAACCGCCTTGGGCATAACCCAGTCCGCGCCCTGTCCCTGGGTCGAGGGCATGACGGGCGACCATGAATTTTTCATCGGGCCGCCGGTGAACGGCTGGATCATTGTCACCGGTTCCGGCCTGCCGAATCCAAGCTGCGATGTGGATGATTGTTTTCGTTTCCTGACCGGGATCAGCCGCAAGCTGGGCAGCATCCAGTTTTTCCAGGCGGACCGGGTTTTGCATCATCACGCCTGGGTGCGTGTCGAAAAGGGATCGGTGATCCGCGCCTACGCTTGGGCGGGCGAAACCGTGTGGCACGAGGGCCGGAAGACCGACGCGGAAACCGAGTTAAGCATGAAATGCTCCGGCTACGGCGAAGATCCCAATGTCAATTCCTGGGCCGCAGTGGAATGGACCGCGGCCAACGTCGGAAAGGTGCCGTTGCTGGCGGCGCGCTGGAGCCTCGACCCGGCCCGGGTGGACGGGCGGCTCCGGAAACCGGCCGATGGCGTCGCCGGCAAGTCGCCGCGACCGGATTGAGCCTTGCGTTTTCAAACGCTTGAGGCAGATTTTGAAAAATGGAAAGGAACCATGTCATTCAGCATTGAACTTGAACTGCAACAGTTCCCCAAAGTCATCCAGCTCAAGGATGGCGCCAAGGCAACCTTGCGGCCGCTGCGCCGGGACGACGAAAAGGAATTCCACGCCCTGTTTCTCAGCATCCCTGAGCCGGAACGGATGTTCATCAAACATCGCGTCACGGAGATTGAAACCATCCGCGACTGGTGCCGGAACATTGATTACGGGCGCAACCTGCCCATGGTCGGGCTGCTGGACAATAAAATTGTCGGCGTTGCCACGTTGCACCAGCAGCTCGGCGGCTGGAAGCGGCATGTCGGCCGCGTCAGCGTGCTGGTCCATCCGAAATTCCGCGGCCGCGGCCTGGCACGGGCGCTGATCGGCGCCATCATTGAGACCGCACGGCAGGTCGGCCTGGAAAAGGTCGAGGCGGAATTCATCGGCGAACAGGCGGCGGCGGTGCACATGTTCGCGATGCTCGGCTTCAGCCAGTTGCTGCATCTGGAAAGCTACGTCAAGGACATGCAGGCCATCTCCCACGATTATATTTTGATGGGCCTCGATCTTTTGACCGACGAGGAATACGCCGGCGTGGGCGGCTGATTTTCAATTTGCGATTTGCGATACACGATTTACGAGCCTCACAATACTTTGGCAACCAGCGATATTGCGCAAGGGCGTAAATCGTAGATCTGAAATCGCAAATCCCCATGAGTCCTGACGTTTGCCCCAACTGCGGTGCCGAGCTGCCGCACGATGCCAAAGCCTGCCCGGAATGCGGCTCCGATGAGGAAACCGGCTGGTCGGAAACCGCCTATGCCAGTCACCTTGGTCTGCCGGATGAAAACTTTGATCACGACGATTTTTTAAAACAGGAATTCGGTCCGGAACCGGTGAAGCCGCACGGCCTTGGTTGGTTTTGGTGGATCATTGCACTATTGGTCGTGGCTGGAATGCTTTTTTTCTGGCTGAAGTAGGCCAATGCCGATCATGAAGGATTTTGACGCGTCACTCCACCCCGCAAAATAAAAAGCCCGTTCTTGCGAACGGGCTTTGAATTATTTGGTATTCTTAGATCAGGCCTTGGCAGGCACTTCCTTGGCCGTCTCCGGTGTCTTGGCTTCGGCACCGGGTGCCGCTTCATCCGCAGCGGGTGCGGCGGGTGTGAAATCCACCCACTCCAGAATCGCCTTCTGGGCGGCATCACCCTGGCGCTGTTCCAGCTTGATGATGCGTGTGTAACCGCCATTGCGTTCCTTGAAGGCGGGCGCGATGACCTCAAACAAGATGCGCACAACGTCCTCCTCCTCGCGCCACTTGCGGCGATCTTCCTTGCCAAGCTGCACTGTCGGACCGTGCGCATGCAAACGCGCGGCCACCAGCCGGCGCGATTGCACCGTGGGATCCTTGCCCAAAGTGACGATCTTTTCCGCGACGGAACGCGCGGCCTTCGCCTTCGCGAGCGTCGTGGTCACGCGCTTGTGCTTGATGAGACTGCAAACCATGTTCGCCAGCATCGCGTTGCGATGCGTGGATGTGCGGCCCAGTTTGGCCGTTCGCTTCAAATGTCGCATAGCTCGTCCTTATTCCGGCTTCGGTTCTTCCTTCGGCGCCTCGAGCAATCCCGGCTCGAAGTTCATGCCGAGGGCCAGCCCCAAAGCGGTCAATTTGTCCTTGATTTCATTCAGCGATTTCTTGCCGAAGTTGCGATACTTGAGCATTTCCTGCTCGGTCTTCATCGCCAACTGGCCGACGCTGGTGATATTCGCGTTGTTCAGGCAGTTCGCCGCCCGGACGCTCAACTCAATCTCGTTGACGCTCATGTTGAGGAGCTTCTTCATCTTGGACTTCTCCTCGTCCTGCTTGTCGGCGGCTTCCTCGAACTCGATCGCGTTCTTGTCGTAACCGACAAACACGTCGAGGTGATGCTGCAAAATCGCCGAAGCCTGCGTCAGTGCGTCGTCGGGCGAGAGACGCCCGTCCGTCCAGACTTCCAAAATCAGGCGGTCATAGTCCGTGCGGTTGCCGACGCGCGCAGCCTCAATGCTGTAACGCACGCGGCTTACCGGTGAAAAGAGCGAGTCAATGGCCACCACGCCGATCGCCTGGCCAAGTTTCTTGTTGTCGTCGCCGGGACAGAAACCGCGGCCGACCTTGACCTCCAGCTCCATCTCGAACTTTTTCTTCTTGTCGAGCGTACAGATGATCTGGTCTGGATTGACCAGCTCGATGTTCTGGTTGACCTGGATGTCGGCGGCGGTCACCGGTCCTTCCTTGTTCACGGAAAGCATCAGGGTCTGCGGATCGCGCGTGTGCGCCTTGAATTTGATCCGCTTCAGGTTCAAAACGATGTCCGTCACATCCTCCACCACGCCGTCAATCGTGGCAAACTCGTGCATCGCGCCGTCCACCTTCAACGAGGTGATGGCCGCGCCCTCGAGCGAGGACAGCAGCACCCGGCGGAGCGAGTTGCCGACGGTATGGCCGTAACCGGTTTCAAACGGGTCGGCGATGAATTTGGCGTAGGTGGGCGTGGCGCTGGGTTCATCCTTCTGCAAGCGCTTGGGCATTTCAAAACGTCCTAGACGTACTGGCATAGTTTCCTTTCAACAATTTTTATCTGACCCCGCCGGCGGTTATTCCCGCAGCCGGCCGGGTCCGTGTAATTGTTTTGTCCCGCACGGGCGGGACGGGTTCATGTTTAGCGGGAATAAAATTCGACCACGGCCTGCTCGTTGGCAATCGGCTGGATCTCGTCGCGCGTCGGAATGCGCATGACCGTGCCCTTGAACTCTTCCTTGTTCATGGACAACCAGTCCGGCACGGAGCGGCTCACGGAGGATTCCATGTTCTTCGTGGCCAGTTGGCGCGACACGTTTGAATTCTTGATGACGATGGCGTCGTTCACCTTGAGACAATACGACGGCACATTCACCTTGCGTCCATTCACTGTCACGTGGCCGTGCGAAACCATCTGGCGTGCAGCGGCGCGGGTGGCGGCAAAACCGAGGTGGAAAACGACGTTGTCGAGGCGTGTCTCCAGGATCTGCAACATCTGCTCGCCGGTGACGCCACGACGTTTGCGCGCCTTTTCGTAGACGCCGCGAAACTGGCGTTCCATCAGCCCGTAATAATAACGGAGCTTTTGCTTTTCGATCAGGCCGAGACCGTAATCGGTGTGCTTGCGGCGGGATTTCGGGCCATGCACCCCGGGGCCGTAATTGCGGCGCTCAAGATATTTGGACGGACCGAATATCGGGATGCCGAACCGCCGGCTGATGCGAACACGAGGACCTGTATAGCGAGCCATGGATTAGTGGGTGGTTGAAAGTTGAGAGTTGAAATTACACGCGACGTTTCTTGCGCGGACGGCAGCCGTTGTGAGGCACCGGGGTCACATCCTTGATGGCGCTGATTTCCAGGCCGATGGCCTGCAACGCGCGGATGGCGGATTCGCGGCCGGAACCGGGGCCTTTAACGCGCACTTCGACTTCTTTCATGCCGTGCGCCATCGCCTGGCGCGCCGCATCCTGGGCAACCTGCTGGGCGGCGTAAGCCGTGCTCTTGCGCGAGCCTTTGAATCCGACGCGACCGGCGGTGGACCAGCCGATCAAATTGCCGTGAGCATCCGTGATGCTGACCTGCGTGTTGTTGAACGTCGCGAGGATGTTCGCAATGCCGGAGCTGATGTTCTTGGCATGCTTGGCCTTGATGACCTTCTTGGCATTGGCGTCCTCGCCCAAAAGCTCGGCCGCCGTGGGTGCTGCGGGAATCACCGGCTCGGCTGCCGCCTTGGGCACCTCGGCTCCGGAAGCTTCCGCCGTGGCCGCAGCCTTTTTCACGGGAGTTTCCTCAGCCGCCTTTTCAGCCGGAGCCGCACCGGCAGCTTCAGGCTTGGCCTCTTTTTTCTTGGGAGCAGGTTTCTTTTTTTCTTCAGACATACAAAATTTTAGTGGATGCCGGTCTTGGCGTTCGGGTTGCGCTGCACGCCGACGGTCTTGCGCGGGCCTTTGCGGGTGCGGGCGTTGGTCTGGGTGCGCTGGCCGCGCACGGGCAATCCGCGCATGTGGCGGACGCCGCGATAACACTTGATGCCCTGCAGGCGCTTGAGGTTCATGCCAATTTCGCGGCGCAGATCGCCTTCGATGACATATTTGCCTTCCTGGATCGCATGGACGATCTGGGAGAGCTGCTGCTCGGTCAGGTCCTTCGCGCGGACGGACGGTTCAATGTTCGCGCGCTCCAGAATCTCCTTCGCGTTGGACGGGCCGATGCCGTAGATGTAGCGCAGCGCAACTTCAATGCGCTTGTTCGGCGGAACTTCAACACCAATGATACGTGCCATAAAATTAAATCAACCTTGCCGCTGCTTGTGCCGTTTGTTGGTGCAAATCACCCGAATGACGCCGCGGCGGCGTACAATCTTGCAGTGCTCACACAATTTTTTAACTGACGCGCGAACTTTCATGTTCAAATTCTTTTTGTTTCGGCCAAAATACGCCCCACGGACAAATCGTAAGGCGTCAATTGCAATTTCACTTTGTCGCCCGGCACCAGACCGGCCAGGCCCGGCTTTGCCCGGCCCGTCACAAACCCCAGCAACCGGTGTCCGTTGGCCAGTTCCACACCATAAGTGCGGTCCGACCGGGCCTCGATTACGACGCCTTCAACGATGAAGGCACCTTTTCCGGCCATGTCAAAATCTCCGGTTCATGCTCGGTGATCAGCACCGTATGCTCAAAATGAGCGGACAATAAACCATCTTGCGTGACCACTGTCCAGCCGTCTTTCAAAATTTTTACGCCCGGCTGGCCCGCATTCACCATCGGCTCAATCGCCAGCGTCATCCCCGCCCGGAGCTTCTGGTTGCTCTTCGGGTCCACAAAATTCGGCACCTGCGGCTCTTCGTGCATCGTCCGGCCAACCCCGTGCCCGACAAATTCCCGCACCACGCTGAATCCGTTGCTCTCAACGTACTTCTGCACCGCCCGCGAGATGTCCGTCACCCGGTTGCCCGGCCTGGCCGCCGCGATGCCCTCGTACAGCGAACGTTCCGTCACATCCATCAGCCGTTGCGCCAGCACGCCGCAACCGCCCACCGCCACCGTCCGCGCCGTGTCGCCGACAAAACCCTTGTACACCACCCCAACGTCCACGCTGACAATGTCACCGAAGCGCAACTCGCGTTCTCCGGCCAGTCCGTGAACCACCTCCTCGTTCACCGAGAGGCAGGTATGACACGGATACTTGCGATAACCCAAAAACGCACTTTTGGCGCCATGCGCCTTGATGCGCGCCGCGGCGAACTCGTCCACCTGCCGCGTCGTCAGGCCCGGCTTGATGAACCCGGTGACTTCCGTCAAAACCTGGCCCGCCACCGCACACGCCGGACGCATCAGCTCCAGATCGCGCTCCGTTTTTAAAATGATCATTGTTCCCCTGCGAACGCGTGGTCAAAACCGCCCGCGCAACCGGCCCTTTTTCAGGAAGCCGTCGTAGTGGCGCATCATCAAATGCGATTCGACCTGGCGCATCGTATCCAGCAAAACACCAACCGTGATCAAAATGCTGGTACCGCCGAAAAACTGGGCCACGTCATACGGAATGCTCAACTGGCGCGACAGGATAATCGGGATGGTCGCAATGATCACCAGGAAAATCGCGCCCGCCAGTGTGATGCGGCTCATGGAGCGGTGCAGATAATCGCTGGTGCCCTGCCCCGGACGCACACCCGGGATGTAACCGCCGTTCTTTTTCAAATCGTCGGCGATCTGCAATTCGTTGAACTGCGTGGCCACCCAGAAATAGGCGAAGAACAAAATCATCAGCGAGTAGAGTGCGATGTAAAGCGCCGAGCCGGAATTGAGATTCTGCGCGATGCCAAGGCATAGATTTTTGAGGAAGGGAATGCCGCTGAAGACAGAGTTCCCGGCGCCCAGAAAAATCTGCTGTGGAAACATCAGAATGGACTGGGCAAAAATGATCGGCATGACGCCGGAATAATTCACGCGCAACGGCATGAACGACGTGCCACCGGAATACATCTTCCGGCCGACGGCGCGCTGCGCGTACTGCACCGGAACTTTGCGCTGCGCCTGGGTTATGGCAATGACACCGCCAATGACCAGCACCAGCAACACCACCAACAACACACCAGTGCCCGCCAGATGATAGCCGGTTTGAATATGGCTGCTGGGCCAGAACATGTCCTGCAACGCCGTCAGCGCGCGCGGCAACCGGGCCACAATGCCAATGGTGATGACCAGCGACACGCCGTTACCGATGCCGCGCTCGGTGATTTGCTCACCCAGCCACATCAACAACATCGTGCCGGTCGTCATGATGAGGACCGTTTGAATGCGATACCACCAGATGTGGTTGGTATCGAGAATGAGACTGCCCTGGAGGCCGCGAAAGATGTTCTGGGGATGTTCCCAGCCGATGGCAAAAAACAATCCCTGTCCCAGGCACAACAACACCGTCAAATAGCGTCCGTATTGAATGATCTTCGACCGGCCGTTTTCCTCACGGGCCAGCTTGCTCAACTTGGGCCACACCGCCGTGAGCAATTGAATGATGATCGTCGCACTGATGTAAGGCATGATGCCGAGCGACCCGATGGCGCAATGCTCCATGGCCCCGCCGGCAAAGGTGTTGTACATGCCGAGCAACCCGCCGCCGTTCTGGGCATTTTCATTAAAATATTTCGCCAGCGCCGGGCCATCCAAACCGGGAATGACAATATAAGCCGTCAGACGCACGACTGCCAGCAGGCCCAACGTGAACAAAATCCGGGATTTCAACTCCGGAATCTTGAAGCAGTTGGCAAACGTGTTGGCGATGGAGCGGAACATTCGTCAAAGGTGCGATCAGGCCTTCGCCGGGGCAGCCGGCTTGAAACCAATGACTTCACAAGTGCCGCCCTTGGCTTCGATCTTCGTGCGGGCCGAGGCGCTGAATGCGTGTGCGCTCACCGTGAGCTTCTTGGTCAGTTCGCCGCCGCCCAGAATCTTGATGCCGTCGCCGGGACCGTTGGCCAGACCCGCCGCGCGCAACGCCGCAACATCCACCTTCGCACCATTGTCGAACTGGTTCAAATCGTCGAGGTTCACGCCGAGATAACGGGTGCCAAACCGCGAGTTGTTGAAACCGCGTTTGGGGATGCGGCGGATGAGCGGCATCTGGCCGCCTTCGAAGCCGATGCGGATTGAGCTGCCCGAACGGGCCGTCTGGCCTTTGCCGCCACGACCGCTGGTTTTGCCGTGGCCGCTGGATTCACCCTGGCCCAGCCGCTTGGTGCGATGTTTCGCGCCCGGACGAGGTTTTAGATTGTGCAGTCGCATAAAAATCAAGCCGTTGCCGGAGTCGCTTCAGGAGCCTTGGGCGCCTCCACCTTTTTAATCTCCAGACCGCGGCCCTTGTAAATGTCTTCCCGCAAACGCATGCTCAACAGAGCCTTGAGGGTTGCCTTGACGACGTTTGCCGCGTTGTTGGAACCGAGCGATTTGCTCAAAATATCTTTGACCCCGGCAGCTTCCACCACCGCGCGCACCGTCCGGCCCGCAATAATGCCCGTGCCGGGCGAAGCGGGACGCAACAGGATCTTCGCGCCGCCGTAAGCGGAAAAAACCTCGTGCGGAATCGTCACATCCTTGAGCGACACCGGAACCATTTGATTGCGGGCAAGTTCGCCGCCGCGACGAATCGCGTCCGCGACCTCGCTGGCCTTGCCCAGCCCGACACCGACATTTCCCCGCCGGTCGCCGACAACGACGAGCGCGCTGAAATTGAAACGGCGTCCGCCTTTGACGACCTTGGAGGAACGGTTGATGAACACAACCTTCTCGGTCAATTCCTGGGAGTCCTGTCCGCCCATGCCGGTTTCCGGCGCGTCACCGGGAGGTTTGTTGCGCCGGCCGCGCCCGCCGCGCGGCACTCGATCTTCGGGTTTGGATTTGGTGATTTCAGCCACAGTTTTCTATCTCCGTTGTTTAAAATTTCAAACCAGCTTCACGCGCGGCCTCGGCCAGCGTCGCGAGTTTGCCAAGCACCGCCACCGGTTTGCCGTCCTTGCCCTTGGTTTCGCTCCGGTGATACCGGGCACCGCCACGATCGAACACCACCGACTTGATGCCCTTGGCCAGCGCGGCCTCCGCCGCAAGCTTGCCGATGGTCTTCGCACTGGCCACGTTTGCCGCAAGCTTGTCCCGGTCCGGCGTGGCCTTGCTCCGCGTCGAAGCCGCCGCGAGCGTCACCCGCGCGGTGTCATCTATGAACTGGACGTGGATGTTGCCGTTGGTGAAGCAGACGCTCATGCGCGGACGATCCTTCGTGCCGCTGAGTTTGTTGCGAATCCGCCATTTGCGGAGCTGCTTTAATTGGTGCTTCTTTTCCGTTCTCATTTCAATGCGTTCACGGATCTGGCCGTGAACAAAATCAATGGTTACTGTACGGTCTTGCCTTCCTTGCGCTGGACGTGTTCGCCCGCGTAGCGCACGCCCTTGCCCTTGTAAGGCTCCGGCGGATAGAAACCGCGAATTTCGGCGGCCACCTGCCCGACCACCTGCTTGTCCGGACCTTCGATGGTCAGCTTGGTGTTTTCCTCGACCGTCACCTTGATCTGGTCGGGAATGTTGTAATTTATGGGATGCGAAAAACCGAGGGCTAGGTTGACCACCTTGCCTTGGACGGCGGCCTTGAAGCCGACGCCCTGGATTTCGAGTTTCTTGACAAAACCTTCGGTCACGCCCTTCACCATGTTGTTGACCAGGGCACGGCTCAGGCCGTGCAAGGCCTTGGACTGCGCGTCATCGCCATCGCGGCTGACGACAATGTTGCCGTCCTGCACCTTGAGGCTGGTGCGCTTTGGCAGTTCCCAGTCGAGCTTGCCTTTCGGGCCTTCGACAAAAATCTTCTGTCCCTTCACCTCCACCTTCACCTTGGGTGGGATGGCTATCGGTTGCTTTCCAATTCGCGACATAACGTAAAATTTTACCAGACGTAACAGAGCAATTCGCCGCCGAGGTTTTTCTTGCGCGCCTGCGTGCCGGTCATCACGCCTTCCGGCGTGGAAACCACCGCCACGCCCATGCCGCCGAGCACGCGTGGAATTTCCGTCGCGCCGACATAATGGCGCAGGCCCGGCTTGCTGATGCGGCGCAACCCTTCGATCACATTCTTCTTGCCCTGATATTTGAGCTTGAGCTTGATTTTCTTTGGCATGCCGGCCTCAACCGCCACTTCCGCGACGTAACCTTCCTGTTTGAGGATGTTCGCGAGGCTTTCCTTCAGCTTGGAATGCGGCAATTCCACCGTCGGCAGCAACGCGCGGCCGGCGTTGCGGATGCGGGTCAACATGTCAGAAATTGGATCGGTCATAAAAAATTACCAACTGGCTTTCACAACGCCGGGGATCAAACCATTCAACGCCGCCTGACGGAAGGTCAGGCGCGAGGCCGCGAACTTGCGCATGTAACCACGGCGGCGGCCGCTGTACAAACAACGGTTCACCAGCCGCGTCGGGCTGGCATTGCGCGGCAGCTTCGAGAGCCCGACGTAATCGCGCTTGGCCTTCAGCTCGGCGCGGATCGCGGCGTATTTTTTCACCGTTTCAGCTTTGCGCTTGTTGCGCTCAAACCATGCTTTCTTGGCCATAAAATATCAGTTATTTCTCCGCGAGCGGGAATCCCATGAACTTCAGCAGGTCCAGCGCCTCGGCGTCCGTGCGCGCAGTGGTCACGATGGTGACATCCATCCCCTGCGTCCGTTTGATCTTGTCCAGTTCAATCTCCGGAAAAATCGTCTGTTCGGCGATGCCAAACGTGTAATTGCCGCGCCCGTCAAACTTGCGCGGTGACAGCCCACGAAAGTCACGGATCCGGGGCAGCGCCGCGGCAATCAGCCGGTCGAAAAACTCATACATCGCATCGCGGCGCAGGGTGACGCGGCAGCCGATGGGCTGGCCTTCCCGCAGCTTGAAGTTCGCGATGCTGTGGCGCGACTTGCTGATCACCGCCTTGCGGCCGGTGATCATCGAGAGGTCCTTGGCCGCATCTTCAATCGCGTTCTTTTCCAGCGACGCGCTGATGCCCATGTTCACGACAATCTTCACCATGCGCGGAACCTGGTGCACATTGCCGAACTTGTGCTTCTCCTTGAGAGCGGGCACCACTTCGTTGACGTATTTGTTGTAAAGTCTGGCTTTCATCGCTGTCGTTGTCGTTTAAGTCTGGGCCGGTGCCGGCGTCCCGCCCCGTTTGGTCGCCCGGGCGTCAAATTCCGTTGCGCGCATCACGTTGGAGAGGTGGATGGTCCCCTCGCGTTCGACGATCGCTCCCTGCGGATGCTCCTGGCTTTTGCGCATGTGGCGTTTGATCATTTGCGCACCTTCCACGATGACGCGTTCCTTCTTCCGCAGCACGGCGATGACCTTGCCGCGCTTGCCCTTTTCCTTGCCGGCCAGCACGACCACTTCCTCGCCTTTTTTCACATGAAAATTTGACATAACTTCAGATTACCTCCGGTGCAAGCGAAATGATCTTCATGAACTTCTTGTCGCGCAGCTCGCGCGCCACCGGGCCGAAAATGCGCGTGCCCTTCGGGTTCAATTCCGCGTCAATGATCACAATCGCGTTGCTGTCAAAGCGCAGGTACGAGCCGTCATTGCGGCGGATGGCCTGGCGCGTGCGGACAACCACCGCGTTGTGCACCTCGCCCTTTTTCACCTGGCCGTCGGGGGCGGCTTCCTTGATGTGTACCTTGATGACGTCGCCGATGCCCGCGTACCGCTGGTTGCGGCCCAGCACGCCGATCGTCCAGGCAACTTTTGCACCCGTGTTGTCCGCGACATCCAAATGGGAACGAATTTGCAGCATATTTCCTCGTTATTCCGCGGCCACGGATTCAACGCCCTGGCTGCGTTCAACCACTTCCATCAAACGCCAGCGCTTGATCTTGGACAGCGGCCGCGTCTCTTCAATCCGCACCTGGTCGCCCACCTTCGCCTCGCTCTTCTCGTCGTGGGCGTAAAATTTTGAATAGGCGGTCAAGACCTTCCTCAGCCGCGGATGCGGGAACCGGCGCTCGACGCGCACGACGATGGTCTTGGCCATCTTGTTGGAGATGACTTCGCCGACCCGTTGTTTGCGATGTCCGCGGGCCGCTTCCGTTGAATTCACAGTGTCAGCCATATCATCAAGCCGCTTTGTTGCGCAACTGGGTGATGCGCGTTTCCAGACGCGCAATGTCCCGGCGCAGCGTCCGCAGGCGGGCCGGCTTTTCCAGCTGGGCGCTCGCCTGCTGCAGACGCAGGTTGAACATTTCATGGCGCAGGTCCCGGCTCTTGGCCGACAACTCCACCAGC
>Ga0182030_10017331_pt1 | contig 13912 bp, 13 predicted proteins | sample 812S3MmetaG_FD_121299 | JGI IMG/M metagenome (GOLD analysis project Ga0182030, IMG submission 121299) | Permafrost microbial communities from Stordalen Mire, Sweden - 812S3M metaG (Illumina Assembly) | ecosystem: Environmental > Terrestrial > Soil > Wetlands > Permafrost | place: Sweden...
ACTCGCCAAGCTCGGCGTCGAGCCGGCGCAGATCAGCTCCGCGGAATTCGCGAAATTCTTCAATGAAGATTTCGACGCGACGGTCGAACTCGCCAAGAAAGCCGACATCAAGCCGGTCGACTAGACCGGGGCCGCGTTGCCAGGCTGGTTCGTGACCGGCCCGGTGGATTTTTGTGCGCCATTTGCACCAAGCATCAACGTTGAGAATCCCATTATGACCATCACACCGCCCCGCATCGGCCCGCAGCCGTGGGAAGTCGTGCGCACCAAGCTCGACCAGTCGCTGCCGTTCGCCAATATGCGCGACACGCCCTATTACCGCGACGCGGTGTGGGAGCAGTTCTCCAAGGCCGAATACGACCGGCGCTATCGGGCGCTGCGCGGCAAGATGCGCGAGCAAAAGCTTGACGTGCTGATCGTGCCCGGCGGCCCGAGCCACTGGAGCTTTGGCGGCGGCATGCTGTGGCTGACCGGCCATTGGGAATGGCACGCGCTGTCGAGCTATGTGCTGGTGCCGCTCGAAGGCGAACCGACGCTGATCTATTCGATGGGCGGCACGCATGCCGAGGCCGTGCGCCGCCAGGTCGAGATCGCGGTCAAGGACGTGCGCCATAGCCGCAGCGGCCGCTACGCCGATGTCATGGTCGAGCGCATCCGCGAACTCAAACTCGAGCGCGGCCGCATCGGCCTGATGGAGATCGATCCGCGGCACGGCGACTATCTGCCCGTCAATCAATACAACGTCCTGCGCGAGAATCTCCCCGACGCCGAGCTGGTATTCACCAAAGGTCTGCTGCACGAACTGCTGTCGATCCATAGCGCCGAGGAACTCGACTGCATCCGCAAGGCTGGCATGATTTGCAAAAACGCCATGGATGCCATGGTGGCGCGCGCGCGTCCTGGCGTGAAGGAATACGAGCTGCGGGCCGCGGCGGGCGCGGCCATTCTCGAAGGCGGCGGCGACATTGATTTTCTGATCATCGGCTCAACGCCGATGGCGAACCCTTCGATGATTTTCGGCAATCCGCGCCCGTCCGGCCGCGTCCTGCAAAAAGGCGACATCATCAATATGGAACTGGCCGCCGGCTATCGCGGCTATACGGCACAAATCGGCTCCCCCATCTGCGTTGGCGAGCCCACCGAGATGGTGAAGAAATTCTGGAACGACATCACCCTGCCCGGCTATCGAAAGATCGTCACCGAGATCGTGCCGGGACGGCCGGTCGAGGCCATGCGTACCGCCAGCAAATTCTTCCGCGATAACGGCTACCAATCGCGGCCGACCCAGGTGCACGGCATCGACCTGGTTACCGACAAGCCGCATGTTTCGGCGGAACACGTCTCCGCCGAAAAGTTCGAGGAAATCCTGAAGCCCGGCATGGTGATCATGGCCGAGCCCAATCCGATTTCGGCGGACGGGCTGTTCGGCATTTTCCTCGGCCACACCTTCATCGTAACCGATAAGGGCCACGAGGTGGTCGACGACTTCCCGCTGGAAATCGCGGTCGCGCGGGGCTGACGATTACGGCGCGTTTTTACGTCCCTCGCCCGGGCCCCATTGCCAAAAGTCGCGGCCTTCCTCGCGCATGAAACGCGCCAGCACCATCATGTGCACTTCGGAGGCGCCATCGACGAGGCGCGCCGCGCGCGCGGCGCGGTAGATCCATTCCACTACCGTGTCTTTCGAGAAGCCGCGCGCGCCCTGCAATTGGATGGCGACGTCGGCAGCCATGTGCAGCGTATTGGCGACGTGCACCTTGGCAATGGAGACTTCTTTGCGGGCGCGGCCGCCCTGATCGAGCATCCAGGCCGCGTGCATGGTCAAGAGCCGGCCGATCTGGATCTGCTGGGCGACCTCACCCAGTTTGATCTGCACGCTTTCGCGATCGCCTAGTTTGACGCCGAAGCCCTCGCGGTCCTTCACATAGGCCTGCGCGATTTCCATGCAGCGTTTCGACCAGCCGAGCCAGCGCAGGCAATGCGTCAGCCGTGCCGGACCAAGCCGGATCTGCGTCACCTTGAGGCCGTCGCCCTCGCCCATCAGGATATTCTCGGCCGGGATTTCCAACCCGTCGAACTCCAGTTCGCAATGGCCGCCATGTTCCTCCGGCCCCATGATCGGAATGCGCCGTACGATGCGCCAGCCGGGCTGGTCCTTGTGAAACAGAAACGCCGTCAGCCCGCGCCGTTTGTCGTCGGACGTGCGCGCCATCAAGATGAAATGCGCCGCGCCGTCGGCGCCGGTAATAAACCATTTGCGGCCGGTGATGACGTATTTGCCGCCTTTCTTTTCGGCGCGCGTGCGCATCATCGAGGGATCGGAACCGGAGCCGGGCGCGGGCTCTGTCATGACGAAGGACGAGCGAACTTTGCCCTCCACAATGGGCTTGAGCCATTTATCCTTTTGCACCTGCGTGCCGACCAGGCGCAGCACATTCATGTTGCCGTCGTCCGGCGCCATGCAATTCATCGCCAGCGGGCCGAATAGCGAACGCGCAGCTTCCTCGTAGATCGCCGCCCAGGCGACGATGGGCAATTCCATGCCGCCATATTCCTTGGGCGATTGCGGCGCCCACAGGCCGGCGGCGCGCGCCTTGGCGCGAACGATGGCGAGCCGGTCTTCCGGGATGTTCTCGTGTTCGGAAAAATTCACCGGGTCGGCTTCCAGCGGCAGTACTTGCTCCTCGATGAAGGCGCGCACGCGCAGGCGTAGGGCTTCGATTTCGGGCGAGAGCGTGAAGTCCATGGTGTTTCCTCTAGCCCTTGATCTGCACCACCTGGCCGCCATCGACCACGATGGTAGCGCCGGTTATGTAGCTGCCTGCGTCCGACGCCAGCAACAGCAGCGCGCCGTCGAGATCGCCGTCCTTGCCGAAACGTCCCATCGGAATGTCGCGCTTGAGCGCGGCGCCCGCTTCGCTCAAGAGATATTTGTCGTTGATCTCGGTGACGAACCAGCCGGGCGCAATCGCATTGACGCGCACGCCCTTGAAGGCAAGCTCCACTGCCAGCGCCTTGGTGATCTGGATGACGGCGGCCTTAGCGGTGGCGTAAGCGGCGACGCCTTTGGCGACGCCCAGGCCCAGCACCGAGGCAATGTTGATGATGGCGCCCGGCGTCTTGGCCGCCAGCATGCGGCGCGCCGCTTCCTGGGCGTTGTGAAACACGGCGTCGAGATCGACGGCCAGCACCTTGCGCCATTCCTCCGGCGTCACATCAACAGCGCGGGTCGACGATTGTGCGATGCCGGCATTGTTGACGAGAATAGTGATGGTGCCGAAGGCCTTCTCGGCGGCGTCGAAGGCGCGCGCCATGGCGGCGCGGTCGGTCACATCGGCTTCGATGGCGAGCGCGCGGCCGCCGGCCACTTCGATCGACTTCTGCAATTCGGCGAGCCGTTCGGTACGCCGCGCCACTAGCGCCACCGCGGCGCCATTCTCCGCCAGTGCCTTGGCGAATTGCTGGCCCAAGCCGCTCGAAGCACCGGTCACCAGCGCCACGCGGCCTTTCAGGCTGAACATCTCGGCGGCTTTCATGGCGCCTCTCCCCTAGCCCCCATAAAGCGCATGCGGCAGTGCGGTCGCAAGCCCCGGCACGAACCATAAAACGACCAGTGCGAAAAGCTGGATCAGCACAAAGGGAATAATGCCCACATAAATGTGCCGGGTGGTGATTTCCGGCGGCGCCACGCCGCGCAGAAAAAACAGCGTCGGCCCGAGCGGCGGGTGCATATAGGAGGTCTGCAGGTTCATCGCCATCATAATGCCGAGCCAGACCGGGTCGATGCCGGGCATCGCCAGCAAAGCCGGCGCGACAATCGGCACCACCACGAAGACGATCTCGAAGGCGTCCATCACAAAGCCGAGCAGGAACATCGCCAGCATCACGGCCAGTACCGCGCCATTGACACCGCCCGGTAGGTTCGACAATGCGCGATGCACCATGTCGTCGCCGCCAAGCGCGCGGAACACCAGGCTGAACATCGTCGCGCCGATCAAGATCAGAAAAATCATGCTGGTGATTTGCGTGGTCTTCTCGACGACCGGCATCATGACGCCGCGCAAGCCGGACTTCATCGCGGCGAGCAGTATGGCGCCGACTGCGCCAACCGATGCCGCTTCGGTCGGCGTCGCTACGCCGCCGAGGATCGAGCCGAGTACCGCGAGTATCAGCAGCACCGGCGCGATCAAGACCTGCGTGAGCTTGCGCGCCAGCGCAAAGCCGCGTGGCGCATTCGGATCGGGCGGCATAGCGGGTGCTGCTTTAGGGCGCAGGATGGCGACCGCGATCACGAATGCCAGATACAGCCCGACCAGCGCAAAGCCCGGCAGCAGCGCCGCCGCGAACAGATCGCTGACATTGACCGAACGCGGCGACATGATCCCTTGCGACAGCTGCGCGGATTGGTAGGCATTGCTGAGTTGATCGCCGAGCAGCACCAGCACGGTGGCCGGCGGAAAAATCTGCGCCAGAGTTGCGGTTGCGGCGACGGTGCCGGCGGCAAGCCGCTTATCGTAACCGAAACGCAGCATCGTCGGTAGCGCGATCAAGCCCATGGTCACCGTCGTGGCGCCGACTACGCCTTTTGCCGCTGCCAGCAGCGTGCCGACGATGATGACGGAGATGCCCAAGCCGCCGCGCAGCGTGCCGAACAGCCGGCCCATGGTCTCCAGCAATTCTTCGGCAACGCGCGAACGCTCCAGCATCACGCCCATGAAGATGAACATCGGGATCGCCAGCAGCGTGCCATTGGTCATTACGCCGAAAATGCGCTGCGGCAGCGCGCCCAGGATGGCGAAATTCATGACGCCGATAGCGTCGCCGAAAACGGCGAACGCCAGCGACACGCCGGCCAGCGTCAATGCCACCGGATAGCCGGCCATCAGCGCGACAATGACGGCGGCGGCCATCAAAAGAGCGAGAATTTCGGCGGGCGGCATCAGCGCGGCCCTGTGAGCGCCGGCAAGGCCCGGATCGCCTGCGCCACGCCTTGCAGCGCCATCAGCAGAGCAAACAAAGGAATGAGCGTCTTGAGCAGGTACACCAGCGGCAGCCCGCTGGCTTCCTGCGAGCGCTCAAGAACCGCCCAGGAGCGCGCCGCGTAAGGCACTGACAGCCATATCAGCACCAGCGCGAAAGGCAGCAGCAACAGCAATGCCCCGGCCAGATCGACTTTCGCCCGAGTGCGAGGCGATGCCTCGGCATAGAACACATCGACCCGCACATGACCACCTATACGCAGCGTCCAGGCCGCGGCCAGCATGAATAGCGCGGCATGGGCATACATGACCGTCTCGGTCAGCCAGATCGAGCCGAAGCCGAACACATAGCGCGTCACAACCAGCGTGAATTGCCCAAGCACGATCGCCAGCGCCAGCCACGAAACGCCGCGGCCAATCGCGGTGGTGAGACGGTCGATGCTGTCGGCCACGGATTGCATGGGACAATGATGACACACCGTGAGGCCTTCCGGTAAGCTCGCGCGCATGAACGCGAGATCGAGCGACGAAACCGGCCTGCGGCTGGCCTTTGCGGTGGCGGCCAAGGCGCATGCGCATGGCAACCACCCGTTCGGCTGCGTGCTGGTGGACGCGACCGGCAAGGTGCTGCTCGAGGCGGAAAACGGCTATATGCCCGACCGCGACATGACGGCCCATGCCGAGCGGCTGCTGGCGACCGCGGCGTCGCGTAAATATCGGCCAAGCGAGCTTGCCGCCTGCACCATGTTCACCTCGGCCGAGCCCTGCGCCATGTGCGCGGGCGCGGCCTATTGGGCCGGCATCGGCCGCGTGGTTTATGGACTATCGGAAGCGCGATTGAAAACGATCACCGGCAGCCACAAGGAGAACCCGACACTGGAACTACCATGCCGCAGGGTCTTTTCCGCCGGCCAGCGCAAGGTCGAGGTCGTGGGTCCCCTGCTGGAGGACGAAGCGGCCGAGCAGCATAAGGGCGTGTGGGACTACGCTATGGCGGGACACGATCAAGATCACGATCACGGGCACCATCACGACCATGACCATTCGGAATTGTCGGAGACCGAATTGCGCGTGCGCGCGCTGGAAACCGTGCTGACCGAAAAAGGCTATGTCGATCCGGCCGCGCTCGATCTGTTGATCGAGACTTACGAAAAGAAAGTTGGCCCGCGCAACGGCGCCCGCGTGGTGGCGAAAGCCTGGTCCGATCCGGCCTATCGCGCGCGGCTGTTGGCCGACGCCACGCCCGCGATCGCCGAACTTGGTTTTGCCGGGCGGCAAGGCGAACACATCGTCGCGCTGGAGAATACGCCGGCGCGGCACAACATGGTCGTGTGCACACTGTGCTCCTGTTATCCGTGGCCGGTGCTCGGCCTGCCGCCGGTCTGGTACAAATCGGCGCCCTACCGCTCGCGCGCGGTCAGCGATCCGCGCGGCGTGCTCGTCGATTTGGGCGTGACACTGGCCAAGGACGTAGAAATCCGCGTGTGGGATTCCACCGCCGAGATTCGCTATCTCGTCATCCCGATGCGGCCAAAAGGCAGCGCGGGCTGGAGCGAAGACAAGCTCGCCGATTTGGTCACCCGCGATTCCATGATCGGCACCGGAATGCCGAAGGAGCCGGCATGAACGGCGGGCAAGATCTAGGCGGCGCGCAAGGCCATGGGCCGGTCAGGCCTGAGCCGAACGAGCCGGTATTCCACGCCGAATGGGAAAAGCGCGCTTTCGCCCTGACCATGGCCATGGCGATGCCGGGCCAATGGAATATCGACATGTCGCGTTTCGCGCGCGAGAACCGTCCGGCGGCCGAATATCTTTCGATGAGTTATTATGAACTATGGTTTTATGCGCTGGAGACCATGCTCAAGGAGCGCGACTTGGTGGCGGACGACGAGATTGTGGTCGGCCATTCGCTTCACCCGGCGGCGCAGGGCAAGCGCGTTCTTACGCCCGACGATGTGCTCAAAGTATTGCATCGCGGCGGCCCGACCGAGCGTGAAACCGATACGAGGGCGGCGTTCAAACCGGGCGACAAAGTCCGCGCCAAGCCGATCGATCCCCTCACCCACACCAGGCTGCCGCGCTATGTGCGCGGGCATTTGGGCACGATCGAGCGCGTCATCGGCTGCCATGTTTTTTCCGACAGCAATGCCAGCGGCGCCGGGGAAGATCCAAAATGGCTTTATACCGTGCGCTTCGAGGGGCCGGAATTATGGGGCGCTAATGCTGATCCGAGCGTCAAGGTTTCGATTGATGCGTGGGAGCCGTATTTGGAACCCGCATGATCGACAAAGCAGCCGCGACCCGCGCCACCCAAGAAGTAGCGAGCATCCCGCGCGATATTGACGGTCCCGTATTCCGCGAGCCGTGGGAGGCGCAGGCCTTTGCCATGACACTCGCGCTACATGAGCGCGGCCTGTTCACCTGGGGCGAATGGGCGGCGGCGCTGGCCGCGCAAATCAAGCGCGCGCAACGCGCCGGCGATCCCGACACCGGCGAGACATATTATTTGCATTGGCTCGCGGCGCTCGAAAAACTGGTCGCGGAAAAAGGCGTCACGACGCAGGAGACACTCCATCGCACCCGAGATGCCTGGGACCGCGCCTGCGACCGCACCCCGCACGGCAAGCCGATTGTGTTGGAGCCCGCCGACTTTTCCTAAAACACCATCAGCCGTTCGCTCACCATGTAGCCGGTGAGCAGCAGAATGCCGAAAAGGATGATGACGGCCGCGGCGCCCGTCTCCAGCCCGCGAATGACGAGAATGCCGGCGCCCGGCTTGGCCTTGGCCAGCCGCCCCGCCAGTCCGCGCGCACCGACCGCCAGCGTGGCGATACTGGCAACCGTGATCGCGGTGCCGAGCCCCATCATGAAGGTGGCGCCGACGCCGATCCAGAACAGACCCTGCGCGAGCGAGAACACCAGCACGATGATCGCGCCCGAGCACGGCCGCAATCCGACTGCGAAGATCGCGGAAAGCCCGCGTCTAAGCCAATGTCTGCCGGTCAGTTCTTGCGGCTCCAGCGCATGCGCGTGGCCCCAGGCCGACGCTTCCTCGCCATGATCGTGATCGTGGCCGTGATGCCCGTGGCCATGATCGTGCGCATGATCATGCGCGTGATCGTGATGCGCGTGGCCGTGATTCCCGTGGCTATGACCATGATCATGCGCATGATCCTGCGCCTGCTTCGGCGCGCGCAGAAGATGCAGGAAAGCGCGGCCTTTCACCCATAACAGCCGCAGGCCGATGGCGATGATCATGAGATAGCTCACGATCTCGATGACGCGCACGGTATCGCCCATCACCTTGGCTGTCGCGCCCAAGAGGACCGCGGCGATGCCCACGATCAGAATCGCGGTGAGCGCCTGCAAAATAGCCGAGGCAAAGGACAACGCGACGCCGCGACGCCAGGTCTCGTTATTGGCGACCATATAAGACGAGATCACCGCTTTGCCGTGGCCGGGCCCGGCGGCGTGGAAAATGCCGTAGGCAAACGAGATGCCCATCAGCGTATAGGCGGCGCTGCCGTTGGCCTTGGCGGCGCGGATGGTGCCCGACAGCATGCGGTAGAATTCAGCCTGCTTGGCCAGCACCCAGCCGGTGAAGCCGCCGAAATCAGGCGGCGCGGTGCCGCGCGTCATGCCGAAGGGATGCGCTAAGGCTGCGTCGATCGCGCCCAGCACCAACAGCGTGCAGATGATGAAAAGTGCGCATTGCGCGATTTTTCGCGAAGCCTGCGACGTCATGTCAGGAGTTCCTCATACACGCACGCCGCCCCGCACTCGATACGTCACGCCGGGCCTTTTGCCGGCCATGACGGCAACCCTATGGACAGTGAACTAGAATCTTGTTGGCGAATTGCGCGCCCCAGGCCATCGATGTGTTGACCTGGTCGGCTGGAATATTGCTGAGCGCTCGGCCTTCGGCGAAAGTCATTTCGCGCGGAAGCACCACGTCGAGCTTGCATTGCGGCGCGCCGACCAGCTTGACAGGATTATCCTTGGCGAATTCGAAATCGACGAAAATGGTCGGATCGTAAATATCGATGTCGAGCTCCTGGGCTTTCACCGGCGTCTTGAACGGTACGGTGAAGTGCAGCGTGAGTATCTGGTCTTTGTAGTCGAGCCAGTAGTCATTGGTCGGGTCGGCCATCGGCACTTTCGCGCCATCGACCCTGGCATAGGTGAAATAGTCATATTCCTTGAGCGACTCGATATTTACTTTCGCCAGCGGCGCCAGTTCCTCGCGGGTGTACTTACCCTTCTCCTTGGCTGCCAGCCCCTGGGTGGCAAAGGCCGAGAACATGTCGTCAAACGCCCAGGCGTGACGAACGGCCGTGACTTTGCCGTCCGGCGAAAAGAGCACCTCGGACTTCATGGTCACCCAGACATGCGGGTGGGCGCACGCCGGCAGCGCGAAAACCAAAGTCAGCAGGGTGGCCAGAAGGATGCGGATCGAAGCAGTCATGTGTCGGCCACATTATCATGGAGTGCGGCGTAAACGAGGCAGGTAACAGTGTTGCAGCCTTTTCGCCTCCGCCGCGCAGGGGGGCAAGATCAGACTCCGGCCGCTCCGCCATCGGCACGAGGGTCATGGCCGCCTTCCAGTGTGCCATTGGCGTGCAATATGACAGCGCCGGCGTGGCCCATGGTGTCGGAATAGGCTTCGTCCAGCATTTCAACGTCGTGGCCGGCAGACATCAGCCGATCGACCAAGCCTTCGTCGAATCGGGCCTCCAGCCGCAAATTGGTGTTGCTTGAGCCCCAGGTGCGGCCCAAGAGCCAGCGTGGCGCGTCGAGCGCGCGCTCCAGCGGCTGGCCGAAGGCGATATGACGGGTAAACACAGCGGCCTGAGTTTGCGGCTGGCCATCGCCGCCCATGGTGCCATAGGCCATAGCGCGGCCGTCCTTAAGCACCGCGAGCGCCGGATTAAGTGTGTGGAACGGACGCCGACCGGGTTCAAGCGCATTGAGCGCCTTGGGATCGAGCGAAAAGCTCGAGCCGCGGTTCTGCATCAGCACGCCGGTCGCCGGCAGCACGCAGCCAGAGCCGAATTCCCAATAGAGCGACTGGATAAAGGACACGATCAAGCCGCCGGCATCGGCCGCCCCCATCCAGACGGTGTCGCCGCGCGCTTGCCGATCGGGCCAAGGGGCGGCTTTGCGGGCGTCGATTTTGCCGGCCTCGGAATCGAGAAACTCCGCCGCCAAGAAATGTGAAAGATTGCCGTCGATCTTGTCGGGATCGGTAATGACGCGATCGCGCACCAGGAAGGCGCGCTTGGTGGCCTCGACCAGGCCGTGCACGTGCTCGAAGCTGTCCGCCTTGGCGACACGCAAACGGTCGAACATCGCGAGGATCATCAGCGAGGCCAAGCCTTGCGTCGGCGGCGGCGTATTGTAGAGCGTGCCGGCGCCAATTTTCACACTGAGCGGTTCGGCGATCCTGGCTTCGAATTTCTCAAGATCGGCGCGCGTCACCGGACTGCCGATGCGCTCGAGATCGGCGGCGATCTCGCGCCCGACATCGCCGCGGTAGAAATCGTCGAGACCGGCATTGACCAACTGCGCGAGCGTGGCGGCAAACGCCGTCTGCTTGATGCGCGCGCCTGCCTCCGGCGCGTTGCCGTCGATCAAGAAGGCGCCAAGGAATCCGGGCGTAGTTTCAAGCTCGGCGTATTTCTCGGTGAGGCGCGCCTGGCTGCGCGTGACAACATAGCCCTCGCGTGCGCGTTGGATCGCAGCCCCCAGCAAAACGTCGAGCGGCAACCGGCCGCGGTTTGCCTTGGCGGCTTCGAGCGCGAGCTGCCAACTAGCCACCGCGCCCGGAACGGTAAGCGCCGCGAGCGGCCCGCGCGAGGGAATTTCGTGCTGGCCAGCGTCGCGATAAAATTGCCGCGTGGCTTTCGATCCGGCGCGGCCGGCCCCCATGATGGCGCGCACGCGGCCGGACGGCTCGCGGATCAGCCAGAAAGCGTCGCCGCCGATATGGTTCATGTGCGGATAGACCGCGGCGATCGAGGCCGCCATGGCGATCATGGCTTCGATGGCGTTGCCGCCCTCGGCCAGAATGGCGCGGCCGTCCTCGACGGCGGCCGCATGCGGCGCGCAGACGACGCCTTTGGCGTGACCGGCGGTGTGGAGGTTCATGCCGGCACGGCGTCGCTCAGCCCGCGCTTTTTCAAGAGCGCATCGACCGCCGGCAGCCGGCCGCGGAACGCCGTATAGGCCTCGATCGGATCGCGCAGATTGCCGGCGCTATAGATGAAGTCGCGCAGACGTATTGCGGTCGCCGCGTCAAATGGATCGCCGGTTTCCTCGAAGGCCTCGAAGGCGTCGGCGTCGAGCACCTCCGACCACATGTAAGAGTAATAACCGGCTGCGTAGCCGCCGCCGGAGAACAGATGCTGGAAATGCGGCAGGCGGTGGCGCATGACGATTTCCGCCGGCATCTGCATCGCGTCAAGCGTGTCGCGTTCGAATTTGCTGACGTCGAGCGCGCTCGCGTCGGGAAGCGAATGGATGTCGAGATCGACCAGCGCGCAGGCAGTGTATTCCACCGTGTGGAAACCCTGGTTGAAGGTGCGGGTGGCCAGCAGCCGGTCGAGCAGTGCTTTCGGCATCGGCTTGCCGGTTTGCGCGTGCACGGCGTATTTCTGCAAAATCTCGGGCACTTCCAGCCAGTGCTCGTAAAGCTGCGACGGCAATTCGACAAAATCGCTGCTGACATTGGTACCCGCGAGCAGCGGATAGGTCACGTTCGACATCAGGCCATGCAGACCATGGCCGAATTCGTGGAACAGCGTTCTGGCATCGTCGAATGACAGAAGCGCGGGCTCGACAGCCGAAGGCTTGGAGAAATTGCAGACGTTGAGGATGACCGGGCGGATATCACCGATCAGCTTTTCCTGGTTGCGCAAAGATGTCATCCAGGCGCCGCTGTGCTTTGAGCTGCGCGCGAAATAATCGCCGATGAACAGGCCAACATGGCGGCCGCTAGCATCCGTCACCTCCCAAGCGCGGGCGTCGGCGTGATAAAGCGGCACATCGGCGGCCTTGAAGCTCAGTCCGAACAGCCGGTGCGCGGTCTCGAAGGCGGCTTCGATCATTCGGTCGAGCTGGAAAAACGGCTTGATCTCGGCCTCGTCCAGATCGAATTTCTTTTTGCGCAACTTCTCGGCGTAATAGCGCCAATCCCATGGCGCCAATGCAAAATTGCCGCCCTCGTCCGCAATCATGGCTTGCAGCGCATCGCGCTCGAGTCCCGCTTTCGCGCGGGCGCGGCCCCAGACATCGTCGAGCAGTTTGCGCGCAGCGCGCGGGGTCTTGGCCATCTGATCGTCAAGCCGATAATCGGCGAAACTCGCATAGCCGAGAAGCTTGGCGCGCTCGGCCCGCAGCCCCACCATTTCGGCGAGGATCGCCCGGTTGTCGGTCGAGCCGCCATTCTCGCCGCGTTTGATCCAGGCCTGGAAGACCTTCTCGCGCAGGTCGCGCCGAGCCGAGAACTGGAGAAAGCCCTCGCAGGACGAGCGCGCCAGCGTGATGGCGTATTTGCCCGGCTGGCCGCGCTCTTGTGCCGCCGCGGCCGCCGCTGCGCGGGCAAAGTCGGGCAGGCCATCGAGGTCGGCCTCGTCCAGGATCAGCGCATAGGCCTTCTCGTCGGCCAGCACGTTCTGCCCAAACTGGGTGCCGAGGCTCGCTAGCCGTTCGTTGATGGCGGCGAGGCGATCCTGCGCCGGCTTTTCAAGCGCCGCGCCCGCTCGCACGAACCTGGTGTGGTAGCGGTCGAGCACGCGGGCCTGTTCAGGGTTAAGACCCAGCGTCGCGCGGCGCTCATAAAGGGCGGCAATGCGGGCGTAAAGCGCCCGGTCGAGGTAGAGCGCGTTGCTGTGGCGGGCCAGGAGTGGGGAAACCTCGCGCTCGACCGCCTCGAGGGCGTCGCCGGTGTCGGCCCCGGCCAATACCGAGAACACGCTGCCGACCCGGTCAAGCTCCTGGCCGCTGCGCTCGAGGGCCTCGATGGTGTTAGCGAATGTCGACGGCGCCTTGTCGGCGGCGATGGCGTCGATTTCGGCGCGGTGCGCGGCCAGAGCCTGCTCGAACGCGGGCCGGAAATGCTCCGGTGCAATCGCGCCGAAGGGCGGCAGGGCGAAGGCGGCGTCTCGCCAGTCGGTGAGCAGGGGATTGGCGGCGGCAGATGTTTGGCTGGTCATGCGGCCTATCTAGTCGCGATTGCGCCGCTTGTCATGCCCGAAGCGGGCGTCTTGGAGCAAGCTAGAGACTTGATTCGTAAGCCGTATTCGTAGAGATTGCGGCCTAGCAAGGGAGACACCCATGGCTTTGAATGGCCGCAGCATCGTCTGGCTCAATGTCGTCACCGTCGTCAGCGCCGCGATCCTGATCGGCGCCGAAGTATTCGGTGCGGCCTTCGCCGGCTCCTGGGCGCTCGCCACGCTGTTCGACTTCGGCCAAATCGGCCAGCGCATCCTCGATGGCCTATTCGTACTGTGCGGCATCGCCATCATGGTGCAGTTCGTGCGCCACGCACACCGCATCGAGCCGTTCACCGCGCGCCACTGAGCGACGCGCGTCACCACGCGGCCACCGTCAGCGTAAAAGTTAAGGAAGTTTTCGCGCGCGCGAACTATTTCGCTTGCACAACGCGAAAAAAATGTTATTTCCATTCTGCCCAATTTCGCACGTGCCTGTGGCCGTGTGTCGATCGGTAGGTAGCCGGACAAGAGGCCGGCCAGCCGCCTGAGGATAACGAGCTGCTCTCCCCAGAGAGAAGTAAGTTTCCTCAAGACATCTGATCGGCAGCCGGAGGCGAAACCGGCGCACTCTGCTCTCAGCAGGGGACGCGGCTTAAAGCAACGACGGAGCGGGCTTCTTTGGTCTCTGCTGGCCTTCCACAGCCAGCGACGGGTCACCGA
>Ga0182030_10017332_pt1 | contig 13912 bp, 7 predicted proteins | sample 812S3MmetaG_FD_121299 | JGI IMG/M metagenome (GOLD analysis project Ga0182030, IMG submission 121299) | Permafrost microbial communities from Stordalen Mire, Sweden - 812S3M metaG (Illumina Assembly) | ecosystem: Environmental > Terrestrial > Soil > Wetlands > Permafrost | place: Sweden...
ATGGCGGCGAGCTTCTCGATGTCGACGATGTCGAGCTTGGGGTTGCCGAGGGTCTCGGTGTAGAGCGCGCGGGTCTTGGAGTTGATGGCGGCGCGGATGCCGGCGAAGTCGTCGGCGTCGGCGAAGCGCACGGTGATGCCGAGCTTGGGCAGCGTGTAGTGGAAGAGATTGTAGGTGCCGCCGTAAAGGGATGTAGTCGAGACGATCTCTTCGCCCGCGTTGGCGAGGGTGAGGATGGCGAGGGTCTCGGCAGCCTGGCCGGAGGCGGTGGCCAGCGCGGCGACCCCGCCCTCGAGCGCGGCGACACGCTTCTCAAAGACGTCGGTGGTGGGATTCATGATGCGGGTGTAGATGTTGCCGAACTCCTGCAGGCCGAAGAGGCGCGCGGCGTGGTCCGAATCGTTGAAGACGTAGGAGGTGGTCTGGTAGATGGGGACGGCGCGGGAGTTGGTGGTGGGGTCGACGACCTGTCCGGCGTGGAGGGCGAGTGTGGCGAGGTGTTGCTGCGGCGTCTTTGAATCTTCTGGCATCGTGCTGCTCCTATTTTCCTTTGCTGTATGAGTGTAGTGAAGTTTGGGGGACCAAGGAAAACGGCCCACTGTCCGAGGGGGACCGTGAGCCGTTTGGAAGCTGATTCTCGATTGCGCTTATCGCATTCGATCATCCTCCCACGCACGCACGGTCCGGCAACACATGCACATGCGCATGGCCATGGTGGCGGCGGTGGTGAGGGTGGAAGTCATTGGGAGAAGTATAGCAGAGGGTAGCAGTGCTCAGGGCGAGACAACCGCAAGAGCAAGAGCAAAAGCCAATGCGGGGTTTCTTCGCTTTGCTCAGAATGACAAGCGTTGAGTGCGTGTTGTCAGAAGTGGAGGCCGCCGGAGCAGATTAGGATTTCGCCGGTGACGTAGTCGGAGAGCGGGGAGCAAAAGAAGAGGACGGCGTTGGCGGCGTCTTCCGGAGTTCCGAGGCGGCCGAGGGGGATGCGGTCCTTGAGCGCTTCGAGAGCGGCGGGTGGGACGCCGATGCGGATGTCGTGGCCGTGCATGTGGAACGTGGAATCGGCCGCGCTGGCGGACTCGGCAGGCGTAAGGACGAGGCGAGTCTCGATGAGACCAAAGCCGACGGCATTGACGTTGACGTTGTAGCGACCCCACTCCTTGGCGAGGGTGCGGGTGAGGCCGATGATGCCGGCTTTGGCGGTGGAGTAGCCGGATTGGCCAGGATTGCCGTCGGTGCCGGCGATGGAGGTGATGTTGACGACCTTGCGCATGACGCGGCGGCCGGCGGCGGCTTCGGATTTGGCGGCGGAACGGATGTATTCGGAGGCGGCGCGGAGGATGCGGAAGGGCGCGACCAGGTGGATGTCCAGCATGGCCTGGAACTGCTGGTCGGTGGTCTTCTGGATGACCGAATCCCAGGTGTAGCCTGCGTTGTTGACGATGATGTCGATCGAGCCGAAGGCGCTGAGCGTCGCATCGACGACGGCGGCGGGCGTGGCGGGATTGGTGAGGTCGCCGGCAATCGAGCGGACGCGCGTGGGCGAGTCGAACTGGGATTCAAACTCGGATGCGGTGGCGGCGAGGGCGGCTTCGTCGAGGTCGTTGAGCATGACGCTGGCGCCGGCCGCGAGCAGGCGTTGGGCGATGGCGCGGCCGATTCCACGGCCGGAGCCGGTGACCAGGGCGGTGCGGCCTTCGAGGGTAAAGGGCATTCCGGTTCTCCGCTTACGGCTGGGATTATATGGGTTTGTCGGGGGGAAACGCGTGGGCCGTGCATATCCCACTGCGCGATGCATGGGTGCGCGGCTACAACGGCCGGATGCGGGGCGGGACGAGCTGTGGAATGGGTCCACCAGCGGCGAGGACTTGCAGGCGCTCGCGGATGTCGTCGCGGAGCAGGTCCAGGTCCAGTCCGCCAAAGGCTGGCGGCAGCGGGTCGAGGCGGCGGAGCGCGGCGCTGAGCAGGCGCGCGATTCCGAGGGAATTGTTGCGACGCTGGTGTTCGAACGCGGCGGCGACCTGAATGACGCCCTGCAGGAAGGTCTTCTCCGGCTCGGGCGCCGCGAGCCAGACGCTCTCCCAGGCTTCGTGGGCGGCGAAGAACTCGCCGGCAGCGTAACAGCGCAGGCCTTCGGCGAGCGCGCCCTGGGTCCAATCGAAGGTCATGCGCTTGGTCGCCAAGAGCGAAATACGGAGATTCTGAGCGAAAAGCCGCTCAGAATGACGGCGCCTTTTATGGCGGCGCGTCTTATGATGACGCGTTTTATGACGACGCGTTTTTCAACTGCAGATTCCAAAGGCCGTTTCGACATGATATTTGATCCCGGTGGAAGAGTTGGTGACGAAGCGCACTGCGAGCGGAGCTGGGCGGTAACTATGATCACAGCATAGCGAATGCGGGTTGCGATCGATGCGGATGCATCTCCGCATGGCCCAAGTGTGACGAGATTATGTGCAGGTTTGCCCTTTGCGGGTAAGGAAAGAAGTTCTCGATGGCTTCCAGTTCGGCAGGCGACAGAGTATTGAATCCGGTTTTGGCGCAACGCGTGATGGGCGGGGAAGAAGCTGCGGCCCTGATTCAACCTGGAGCGCAGATAGGGATGAGCGGATTTACAGGATCGGGATACCCGAAAGAAGTGCCCATGGCGCTGGCACGGAGGATTACCGATGCCAACCTGCGCGGGCAGCACTTCAAGGTGAATATCTTTACCGGCGCTTCGACCGGCCCGGAGCTCGATGGCGCGCTGGCGATGGTCGGAGCGATGCAGTTCCGCACGCCGTATCAGTCCGATCCGATCACGCGCAAGCGCATCAATGCCGGAGAGATGGACTATTTGGACATCCATCTGAGCCAGGTTGCGCAGTATGTGCAGTACGGTTTCTTCGGCACGATGGACCTGGCGTTGATCGAGGTCGCGGCGATTCTGGAAGATGGCCGGGTGATCCCGAGCACGTCGATCGGCAACAACCAGACGTGGATCGAGTGCGCGGAGAAGGTGATTCTGGAGGTCAACTCCTCACAGCCAATGGAGTTGGAGGGGATGCACGACCTTTACTACGGACTGGGGCGGCCGCCGCACCGCGACCCAATTCCATTGACTACGCCGAACCAGCGGATTGGCGTTCCCTATTTGAAGATTCCCCCGGAAAAGGTGATCGCGGTGGTCCGGACCAACGCTCCGGACCGCGCCACGGCTTTCAAAGCGCCGGATGAGAACTCGCGCAAGATCGCGGCGAACATTCTTGACTTCCTGGGTTGGGAGGTGAAGAAGGGGCGGCTTCCGGAGTCGCTGCTGCCGCTGCAATCGGGTGTGGGAAACATTGCCAATGCGGTGCTCTACGGGCTGGAGGAAGGGCCTTTCGAGGGCCTGACGGCGTACACGGAGGTGATTCAGGACGGCCTGATCAGCCTGCTGAACTCGGGCAAGATGCTGAGCGCATCGGCAACTGCATTTTCGCTGAGCCCCGAGGGGGCGGAGTCGATCATGCCCAAGATCAGCGAGTACCGCGAGCGGATTGTGCTGCGTTCGCAGGAGATGTCGAACAATCCCGGCATCATTCGCCGGCTGGGTGTGATCGCCATGAACGGGATGATCGAAGCGGATATTTATGGCAACGTGAACTCGACCCACATTATGGGATCGAGCATCATGAACGGCATCGGCGGGTCCGGCGACTTTGCCCGCAACGGCTTCATGTCGATCTTCATGGCGCCGTCGACGGCGCAGCATGGCACCATCTCGACCATTGTGCCGATGGCCTCGCATGTGGACCATACGGAACACGATGTGTCCGTGGTGGTGACCGAGCAGGGGCTGGCTGACCTGAGGGGGCTTTCGCCGAAGCAGCGGGCAAGGCTGATCATCGAGAACTGCTCGCACCCGGATTACCGCCCGGCGCTGCGCGATTACTTCAATCGCGCGGAGAGGCTCTCCTACGGCAAGCACACGCCGCACCTGTTGACCGAGAGCCTGAGTTGGCATAGCCGCTATCTGCGCTGCGGGCACATGCTGCGGCAGGAAGATTAGAAAAGCGAATCACAGAGAACACGGAGCAGAAGAGAGGACACAGGGAGGTGCGTGCCTTTATTGGGAGCGTGTTTTTGTGAATCAGCTATCAGCTCTGAGCGATCAGCTTTACAGCTACGAGGTATAAGTGAGGCGGCGGGGCGGTTTGCCTTGACAACGCTTGCGGGCGAAAACTAAGGTTTCGTGTCGCGGTGTGTTTCACCACTGGAACAAATTCTAGAAATGCTTCCGGGGGAGCCCATGACATTCAAGAATGTATCGTCCGCTTGCGTAGTCGCTGATTGCGCCGTGTCCGGTGCTACTGCAGACGGGCTCGACGGACAACTGGTCCGATCCCAAGGGTGAGTTCCTGGCTGCGGTTGCGGTGGGGCCGGTGTATAAGCTACTGGGCAAGCAGGACCTGGGCACGGACGTGTGGCCGGCGGCGAAGGGTCCGCTGTTTTCGAACGGCCTGAACTATTACATGCATGATGGGCCGCATGGCATGGTGCCCACGGATTATGACATCTACGTTCAGTTTCTGAAGGCACAATTTCATCCGGAGCAGTAGAGCGGGGGAGTATTGAGAGAGGATTCGTCGCCACCATGAGCAGCCCCGGGGCTAAAGCCCCCGTTTATCCATAGCCGGTTTACCGCTCGAGACCCAGGGCTAAAGCCCTGGGCTACGAGCCCGCTGCTACTCCGGAAGGCGAAACCGCCAAACTTTGGCAACCTTCGACCTCCGTCAGATTGACAACCTCACGAAATGAACTTGCTGGAGAACCGAATGACGCGCGCGAACAAAGCTACCCTGTCGATCCTCGCTGCCACTGCTGTGCTTGCTGTTGCGGGCGTGGCGCTTGCCCAGAGCGCTCCTGCGGCGCCAGCGCCGGACTCGCTGGCGCAGGGATTTGTCACGCCGCCGGACTCGGCCAAGCCGCGCACGTGGTGGCACTGGACCAACGGCAACGTGACGGAGACCGGCATCACCAAGGACATCGAGTGGATGAACCGGGTGGGCATAGGCGGCTTCCAACTGGTGGACGTGGCCTCGGGCAACGGGCAGGTGGTGGAACCGAAGATCAACTTCGGCACGCCGGAGTGGTATCACGCGGTGCTGCACTCGGCGCAACTGGCCAAGGAATTCAACATGGAGATGTCCATCTTCAGTTGCGCGGGATGGAGCGAGGCCGGCGGTCCGTGGGTGACGCAGCAGATGGCCATGAAGCGGCTGGTGTGGAGCGAGACGGATGTGACCGGTCCGACTCAGTCCGCGGTGAAGCTGGGGCAGCCGCCTTCGAACGAAGGATCGGTGCGCGATTCGGGCGCGGGTGGAGGCGGGGCGCACTTTTATGCCGACAGCGCGGTGATCGCGTACCGCACGCCGGCTGACGAGATGGCGATGGTCTCGCTGCATCCGAAGGTGACGACCAGCGGCGGGCCGATTGACGGCGCCGCGTTGATGGACGACAGCCTGGCCACGGCGGTGAGCATTGCCTCGCCCACGGGCGGCGGACCGGCGTGGCTGCAGTACGAGTTCGAACAGCCGTTTACGGCGCGTGCGTTGAGCCTGGGAGCGCGCGGAGTAATCCCGATCGGGAAGGTTATGGCGAGCGATGACGGCGTGACGTGGCGGACGCTCGCAGACATGCCCGGGCCGCAGGGATATCACGGCGCGCAGATTCGGACCTTTGCATTCCCGGCGGTAACGGCCAAGTACTTCCGGATTGAGTTCGACCGCCGGGGCCTGGCGCCGGCGGAGGTGATCCACGGCGAGGACGATAGTGCGCCGCCACGTGGCGGCTTCACGGCTGGGCCTCCGAGCTATGGGGTCACCGAAGCGATCTTCTACTCCGATGCGCGCGTGAACCGGTGGGAAGACAAGGGCGCATTCGGCAGCCTGATGGACGTCTATGACGTGGTTCCGACTCCGGCATCGCCGGTAGCGGCCGAGATCTCGCGGAGCAATGTCGTCGACCTGACGGGCAAGATGGATGCCGATGGCACGCTGCACTGGGACGTGCCCGAGGGCCACTGGACCATCCTGCGCATGGGCTATGCGCTGACCGGCGCGAGAAATCGGCCGTCGGTGCCCGCGGGCAGCGGACTCGAGGTGGACAAGCTGAACTCAAAGTACGTCCAGCAGTACTTCAAGGGCTACATGGACCCGATGCAGAAGTATCTGGGCGACCTGGTGGGCACCACCGTCCGCTACATGACGATGGATAGCTGGGAAGCCGGCATGCAGAACTGGACCGACGACATGATCACCCAGTTCAAGAACCGGCGCGGCTATGATCCGACGCCGTATCTGCCGGTGCTGGCCGGGCGCGTGGTGGAGAACGCCGACGTCAGCGATCGCTTCCTGTGGGACTTCCGGCGCACGCTCGCCGACCTGTACGCGGGCGCGTTTTACGGCACCATGGACAGCGAACTGCACAAGCTGGGCATGGGGGCTTATTCCGAGGCTTCCGGCGTCGCGCTGGAGATTCCTGAAGACACGCTGTTGAACAAGAGCCATATCGATATTCCGATGGCGGAGTTCTGGGTGCATGCGCTGCATCCGGACTCGATGTACTACGTGGATGTGCGCGGCGCATCCTCAACCTCCCACGTCTACGGCAAGCGGCTGACGGCCACCGAAACCTATACCGGAGGCGGATACGAGGCGCCTTACACGCTGAAGAAGATCGCGGATTACTGGTTTACGCAGGGCGTGAACCGGATCGTCTTCCACACCTCGGCGGAACAGCCGCTGGATACCAAGCCCGGCAACACCATGGTGGGCACGCACATCAATCGCAACATTACCTGGGCGGAGATGGCGAAGCCGTTCATGACGTACATGACGCGGGTGCAGTACATGCTGCAGCAGGGAGATCCGACAGGAGATATTGCGTATCTTCTGAAGGAAGGCGCGCCGTCGACAATGCCGTTCTGGGGCGATGGGCTGCAACCCGCTCCGCCGGCCGGATACGACTTCGATGTGATGAACACAGACATACTGCTGAACCACACCAGCGTGGCGGCGGACGGACGCATCCACGTGGAGGGAAGCGCGGAGATGCCGGACGGCATGAACTATCGCGTGCTGGTGCTGCCGCCTACAACGGAAATGACACCCGAGGTTGCGCGCAAGCTGCATGAACTGGTGGCGGCGGGCGCGACGATTGTGGGACCGCGTCCCACGACATCGCCCAGCCTGCTGCACGGCGCCGACGCGGATGCGCAGGTGCACAGCCTGGCCACCGACATTTGGGGCGATATGGACGGCGTCACCCTGAACCAGCACGCGTACGGCAAGGGGATGACGTACTGGGGCATCACTCTGGACGAAGTGCTGACGCGGCTGAAGACGCCGCCGGACTTCAAGGCGAGCGGATCGCTGGACAATCCGCCGGTGTGGGTGCATCGGCACACGCCGGACGCGGAGATTTACTTCGTTGCGAACCAGGCCGATGAACCGGTGCATCTGAACGCACGGTTCCGCGTGAGCGGAAAGGATGTGCAGGTGTGGCGGCCGATGGATGGGGCGGAGGCGAAAGACGTCTCGTACACGAACGACGTGAAGATGCCGGACCGCTCGGGGAATCACCAGCCGGGGATCGGGCCTGCGCTTTACACGGCGCCACAGGGCCAGTTCACCGAGGTGCCGCTGAACCTGGCGGAACGGGAGAGCGTGTTTGTGGTCTTCCATAACGCGCAAACGGCGCCGCAGCGCACTGTGCCGGCCCCCGTAGAGACCAAGCTGACCAAGCTGACCGGCCCATGGACACTGACGTTTCCGCCGAAGTGGGACGCGCCGGCGAGCGTGCAACTGACCAAGCTGACCTCGTGGACGGACAGCGCAGTTGACGGGATCAAGTATTTCTCCGGCACCGCAACCTATAGCAAGACGGTGCAGGCGCCGGCGAGCTGGCTGCGTCCGGGGCAGCACGTGTGGATCGATCTGGGCACGGTCCGCGACATTGCGGAGGTGAAGGTAAACGGCAAGTCGGCCGGGCTGGTGTGGGCGCCGCCGTACCGCGTCGATGTGACGGCCGCGCTGAAGCCGGGCGCGAACAAGCTGGAGATCGAAGTGACGAATGAGTGGACCAATCGCATAGCCGGCGACCGGCTGCTGCCTGCGGATCAGCACATTCTGTCGACGCCGGCTCCCGCGTTCGGAGGTGGCGGGGGAGGGGGCGCGGCTGGAGGCAGGGCAGGTCGAGCTGCCGGTGCTCCCGGTACCGCTGGTGCTGCGGGCGCTCCCAGTGCTGCGGGCGCTGCAGCAAGGGCAGGTGGAGGCGGTGGAGGCGGCGGAGGCTTTGGTGGGCCAGTGCAGCCGCTGCCTGAGTCGGGCCTGATCGGCGACGTAAGCATCGTATCCGTGTCAACCCGGTGATTCTGCAAGAGGGTGAGACATCGTCCAACGGCAATTTTAGCGCGGGCCTTCAGCCCGCCGGTTTGCGGATGGCAACTAACCTGGGGCGTTGCCCCAGGCTAGGATATTGCGGGCCTTCGAAGGCCGCGAGTCGCGCAAAACAAGCGTGGCCGCGGCCCCTCTTGTGCAGAAACAATTTCAAATGAGATAGTGGGGTGCGTTATTTCGAGGTACTGTGCAATGCGCTCCAGTTCAATCGGCCTGCTGCTTTTATTTGCGCTTGCGCTGCCCGGCGGATCGCAGACGCCAGCCGGGGCGCCAACCGCGCCTGCAACTCCGGCCCAGCGAGCCGGTCGCGCTGCGTCAGCGAACCGGCCTGCGCCAGCGGCCCGGCCGACGGGAGGACTCCCGCAGGGACGGAATGCAGGGGGGCGGCCGATGCACGTGGAGGACTTGCGCGTCGCGCGGTGGAAGCAGGTAACGATGCCGTATGGGAAGGCCGGCCTGACCGCGCGCGAGCAGCAGATGATCGCTAAGCTGGCGGATGCGTGCCACTTGATGGACACGGTTTACTGGCATCAGAGCGACCTGGGCGGATGGGCGATGTACCACACGGCAGCGAGTCCGCTGCTGACGCAGTTGTACGCGATCAACGGCAGCCGCTGGGACCTGGCGGACGACAACTCGCCGTTTGTCGGCGAAGAGCCGCTGGTACCCGGCCGCGAGCTGTATCCGTTCGGGCTGACGCGCGCGGAGATTGAGCAGTACGCGGCGGCCCACCCCGAGCAGAAGGCCGCACTCTACGATCCGCACACTGTCGTCCGTTCCGCGCCGCTGAGTCTTTCGCCTAACCTAAGTCAACCCGTAATCAGCGGCACACCCGACCGGCTGTTCATCGTTCCGTACCATGAAGCGTATGCCGAGTGGGTGGGGCCGATGGCAGAGGACCTGCGCGCCGCCGCGAAGCTGAGCCCCGATCCTGCGTTTGCGCATTACCTGAGCCTGCGCGCGGACGCGCTGCTGAGCGACGACTACTACGCCAGCGACGTGGCGTGGCTCGACCTGAAGAATCCGAAGGTCGATTTGATCTTTGCGCCGTATGAGGTTTACCTGGACGGCGTGCTGGGGGTGAAGACCTCGTATGGCGGTGCGATCCTGATCCGCAACGATGCGGAGAGCCGCAAGCTGGCGCTGTATCAACAGCAGGAGGCGGCGATGCAGCAGGCGCTGCCGGTGCCGGACGAAGACAAGCCTTCCAAGTCGGGCCAGGCGACGCCGATGGAGGTGGTCGACTCGCCGCTGCGGGCTGGAGATTTGCATTACGGCTACCAGGCGGTGGCGGACAATCTGCCCAACGACCCGCGCATCCACGCGGAGAAGGGTTCGAAGAAGATGTTCTTCAAGAACTTTCTGGATGCGCGCGTGAACTACGTGATTCTGCCGCTTGCGCAACGACTGCTGGTGCTGGCGCAGACCAAAGACGTGAGCGGCGAGGGCTATACGACGGCTGTGATTCTGCACGAGATCTCGCATGGCCTGGGGCCGGCCTTCGCGCACGTGGACGGTAAGCAGGTAGATATCAATGAGGCCATCGGTCCCGTCTACAGCGGGCTGGAGGAGGCCAAGGCCGACGTTACGGGGATCTTTCTGGCGAAATGGCTGGTGGACCGGAAGCTGCTGCCGGCGAGCGAACTGAACAGCGTCTACGGGTCGTACGTCGGGGGGATGTTCCGGAGCCTGCGATTCGGCACCGCGGAAGCGCATGGCCGCGCGCAGATGATGGAGTTCAACTACCTGCTGGAGCATAAGGCGCTGACCCAGGGAGCGGATGGCCGGTACACGATCGACTACGCGGCCATGTCGGGCGCGATTGCAGGACTGGACGAGAAGCTGCTGCTGCTGGAGGCGAATGGCGACCGCGCGGGCGCGGAGGCCTGGTTCGCGAAATACGATGTGATGCCGCTGCCGCTGGTCCAGGCGCTGGATACGACCAACGACATTCCGATCGACATCACGCCCAAGTTCGAGCTGTCCCCGGAGGCGCGGCCATGAGACGACCTGCGCTTTGCTGCGTAGCCTTTCTGCTGGCGGCGCTGCCGTGCGCGCCGGCGATCGCCCAGAAGCCGCTGGTGCTGCACCACCACGATGCGGCGCACCAGCTTCCCGGCACCATCATCGTTCCCGCATCGGACTTTTATCTGAATATGGCGGAGGGTGACAGCAACGACGGCCGGTTCCCCGCGGGCACATGGTTCTTCAACGAGAACACCATCAACCTGGGCGCTGCAGCCGATGTGACGGCGGCGATCCCGGTGCATGAAGCCGGGGTGTACCACCTGTTTGTGCGCAGCATCGGCACGCCGACCAGCTCGTTCCGGGTAGATCGACGGCAAGGAAGACGCGGGCACTTACGGGCAGGGCCCGCTGAAGTGGCAGCGCGGCGGCGACTACACGCTGAAGAGCGGCACCATCGAGGTGCGGCTGACGGCGATAACCCCGCGGCCCTCGCTGAACGTGCTGGTGCTGACCAAGAATGCCGACTTCAAGGAAGACGATCTGAAGGCGCTGGAGCTGCCGCCCGAGGTGAAACTGCTGCACGAATACAGGATCGCGGGATCGAACATTGTAAAGTTCGGCGACGTGGACGGCAGCGGCAAGTACGCGATCGTCGATATCACCAACAATTATTCGGTGATCGTGTACGCAAATGACGGCCATGAGTTGTGGCACTGGGACGCTCCGCCAACCACGCAGGGCGATCCGCGCGGCAATGAGGCCGCGGGCATCCTGTGGGACTTTCATCACACCGGGCGCGACGAGTTTGCGCACTGGCGCGAGACTCCCGATGGGAAGGAATGGCTGGTGCTGGCGGATGGCCGCACCGGCGACACCATCAAGAAGGTTCCATGGCCCGCGCCCGATCTGCCCCACGTCGATAACAACTACCGGATGGCAGTGGCGAAGTTCCACAAGGATTCGGACGGGCCGGACACACTGCTGGTGTTCACGGATACCGGCGGTACCATCACGCTGGCAGCGTACGACAAGGACCTGAACAAGCTGTGGGAGCACATGGAACATCGGCTGAAGGACTACTTCGGCCACTACATCTATCCGTGGGACGTGAATGGCGACGGCATCGACGAGGTGGTAATCAGCCACCTGTGCCTGGACGCGCGGGGGCACGAGGTGTGGAATAACGCCAAGTACTTCGAAGACAACCACGACCACATGGACGCGATGGAGTTCTTCGACATGAACGGCGACGGCATGCCGGAGCTGGTGGTGGGGCAGAGCGACGCCGGCACGCTGATGTACAACGCGCAAAACGGCGACATCCTGTGGCAGAACATCTCCGACCACACGCAGCAGATCACGGCGGGATACATCCTGGCGGACTCGAAGACGCCGCAGGCGGTTGCGAATGGCCGCACTTACGGCTCGCCTACTCCGCGCGCTGCCGGCGTGCCTGCTCCCGGCTTGCAGCCTTTGGGTGCGGCAGCAGCGGGTGGGGCAGCAGCAGGCGGGGCGGGCGCAGTTCCCCAGGGCAGCGGCGGCGGCGGCGGGGGATTCGGCCGGCAACAGGGTCCGCCGGACCAAGTCTCCGTAGGCGGCGGGCTCGCTGCGCAGCTTTACTGGTTCGATAACAAGGGCAACCTGCTGGAAAAATGGCCTGCGCAGCCGTTGAACGGCAATCCCAATTTTGTGCGCGGCGACTGGTACGGCACCGGCAAACGCACCTACTTCTGGTACCGCTTCAAGCTGGAGCCCGACGGCAACGCGACCCTGTTCTTCAAGGGCGAGGCGTATCACATGTTCGATTTCGACCACACCGGCGCGGACCAGGTGATTACGCTGGAAGGCGGTGGCGGCGGTGGCGGCAATGGCGGCGGTGGACAAATCCTGCGCGTCTATGGCAACGCCAACGTTGTGCCGCATCCCAAACCGTGCGACGCCGAGTGCCGCAAACTGATCGCCAACCACACGCATTACTAAGCAGCGCCTGCCAATCAGCATCACCGAGGAATCATGTCCATCTCTACACACCTTTCCCGCCGCAAATTCATTGCTCTTACCGGCGCTGCTGCCGCCCAGGCCGCAGCCTCATCCAGCCTGCTCTATGGCGTGCCAACACCTCCGGTGGCTCCGCGCGCGGGCGTCCAATCGCTTGCCGGGCAGTGGCGCTTCTCGCTCGACCGCGATGACGCCGGCGTGAAAGAGGCCTGGTTCGCCAGCGACCTGCACGCGACCACGACGATAGCGCTGCCGGGAATCCTGCAGACGCAGGGATATGGCGACGACATTGTGGCCGACACGCAGTTTATCGCGGCGCTGCCTCGCGACATGGGGTGGTACAAGCTGCCGCAGTATGCCGCGTACACCAAGCCGGGTGCCGTCGAAGTGCCTTACCTGTCGCAGCCGGTGAAGCATTACCTCGGCGTCGCGTGGTATCAGCGCGACATCGACATCCCCGCGGCATGGCGCGACAAACGGGTGGGCCTGACGCTGGAGCGCACGCGCTGGGTGACGACGGTCTACGTCGACGACAAGGAGATGGGTACCAACCGCTCGCTGGTGGCGCCGCACGATTGCGACCTGGGTATCCTCACGCCGGGCAAGCACCGGCTGTCCATTCGCATCGACAACAGCATGCAGCAACCGGCCTACCGCTTCGACGGTCACAGCGTCTCGGACGCCGAGGGCAGCACATGGAACGGCATCGTCGGCCGGATCGAACTGGCGGCGACCAGCCCGGTGTGGATCGACGACGCGCAGGTCTTCCCCAATGTCGAGGGCAAATCGGCGCACATCAAGGTCCGCATCGGCAACGCCACGGGCAATGCCGGCGCGGGCACGCTGGCAGTAGGAACGACCACCGCGACGGCAACGTGGGACACGACGGGCGGCGATGGGGCAATCGACGTGGAACTGCCGAACGCGGTGCCGTGGAGCGAGTTCACCCCCGTGCTGCAACACCTGACGCTGAAGCTGAGTGGGCCTTCGGCGGACGATCGCCGCGACCTGGCGTTTGGCCTGCGCGAGGTCAAGTCCGAGGGCAAGCACATCCTGCTGAACGGCGAGCTGTTCAACTTCCGCGCCACGCACGATGGCGGCGGATTTCCGCTGACCGGCTATCCCGCCATGGATGTCGCGACCTGGAAGCACATCATCGGCATCTGCAAGACCTGGGGTCTGAACGGCATGCGCTTCCACTCCTGGTGCCCGCCGGAGGCCGCATTTACCGCCGCCGACGAACTCGGCTTCTACTTCCAGCCCGAGTGCGGCATGTGGAACGCCTTCGACAACGAAGGCAAGATGCTGGCGGTGCTGAACGATGAGACCGCGCGGCTGCTGAAGGCCTACGGCAACCACCCCTCGCTGACTTTCCTGAACGCCACGAACGAGCCTGCGGGCAACTACCAGACCCAGCTTGCCGGCTGGGACAAGAAATGGCACGACGCCGACCCGCGCCATCTCTACGGTGACGGGACAGGCCGCCCCGCCGGCCCGCCATTCGTTCGCCCTGCCGGCGCCGCCGC
>Ga0182030_10017333_pt1 | contig 13911 bp, 13 predicted proteins | sample 812S3MmetaG_FD_121299 | JGI IMG/M metagenome (GOLD analysis project Ga0182030, IMG submission 121299) | Permafrost microbial communities from Stordalen Mire, Sweden - 812S3M metaG (Illumina Assembly) | ecosystem: Environmental > Terrestrial > Soil > Wetlands > Permafrost | place: Sweden...
AGAAGTGGCAAAAGCCTTAAGCGATATCCCCGCGATCAATCGTTTCTTGAGCTACTGCCGAATCCGGACAGTCCCTTCCAAGACGGTCATCATCCACGCGGGCGATCTGCCTGACATTCTCTATTACATAATCTCGGGCTCGGTCGAGGTGATGATCGAGGATGAGGACGGCAACGAAATGGTGCTGGCCTACCTCAACAAAGGCCAATTCTTCGGCGAAATGGGGCTGTTCTACGAGCAGCCAACCCGTAGCGCATGGGTTCGCACCCGGCAGCAGTCAGAACTCGCCGAAATGACCTATCCCCGCTTCCGGCAAATAGCCGCGGAAAGTCCGGGTCTCATTTTTGAGTTGGCGACGCAGCTTGCCACGCGCCTCGATCGCACCAACCGCAAGCTCGGCGATCTCGCATTCGTCGATGTCACCGGCCGCGTGGCCCACGCCATCATGGACCTTTGCGGAGAACCGGACGCCATGACCCACCCGGAGGGCATGCAGATCAAGGTGAGCCGCCAGGAGCTGTCGCGGCTGGTCGGATGTTCCCGCGAAATGGCGGGGCGGGTGCTCAAGGTGCTGGAGGAGCAGGGGCTGCTGCGTGCGACCGGTAAGACCATCGTCGTCTTCAATGCCCGCCCGAAGGTCAAAACGCGTCCGCTGGTCGTCCCGGTGAAAACCGGCGCAGGCGCGGGTGCGAGTTCGGGCGCGATCCCCGCCAAGGGGCCCCGCGCCGACGTGCACGATGACGATGACGATGACGACGATGAGGACGACGACGAATAAAGCGATCTGATCAGCGCTGCCGGAGGCCGCGCTCGATCTCCCGGCGCATCGCCGCGATGGTCGCGGCGTAATCCGCGCTGCCGAAGATGGCCGAGCCAGCCACGAACGCGTCGGCGCCCGCTTGGGCGATTTCGGCGACATTCTCCACTTTCACGCCGCCGTCGATCTCGAGGCGGATGTCGCGCCCCGCCTTGTCGATGCGAGCGCGGGCCTCGCCCAGCTTGGGAAGCGCCTCGGGGATGAACTTCTGGCCGCCGAAACCCGGGTTGACCGACATGATGAGCACGGTGTCGATCTTGTCGATCACGTAATCCAGCCAATTGAGCGGGGTCGCCGGATTGAACACCAATCCCGGGGAACATCCCGCCGCGCGAATGTGCTGGATGGTGCGATCGACGTGCAGCGTCGCCTCGGGGTGGAAACTGATGCGCGTCGCGCCAGCCTTCGCGAAATCCGCAGCCAGTGCATCAACCGGCGAGACCATCAAATGGACGTCCAGCGTCGCCTTGATTCCCGCCTTGCGAAGCGCCCCGCACACCATCGGACCGATCGTGAGATTCGGCACGTAGTGGTTGTCCATGACATCGAAATGGATCCAATCCGCGCCCGCGGCGAGCACGGCATTGACTTCCTCGGCCAGGCGGGCGAAATCAGCGGACAATATCGAAGGAGCAATGATCGCGGCCATGCCCCACTTTATCAACGCATGCCGCGCGCCGCACGTATCGACTCGTAAGCCTCCTGGATCCGCTGCGTTTTTTCCTTCGCCCACTCTGCCATCGACTCCGGCAGCCCATTGGCCACCAGCTTGTCGGGATGATGGCGGCTCATCTGGCGCCGGTAGGCCTTGGTGACCTCCGCATCGCTCGCCTGCGCGCTCACTTCGATCTCCGCGTAGCACTCGGACAGCGGCCTCTCGGATGGCCCGGACGCGGGCCGGCCGCCAAAATGGGAATAGCCGCGGGTGCGCGCGCGCACCCCTGCCTCCATGCGCGCGAATTCCAGGCTCGATAGACCAAGGCGCTCGGCGGCGCGCACCAAGATCTGGCGCGCCGGCGGGGAGATGCCGTTGCCCGCAAGCGCGGCACGCAACTGCAGCTCGATGAAGGCTGACTTGAGGTCATGGCGCAAGCCGCAGGCTTCGCGCAATTGCTCCACGCGGAAGTTTGCATCGTAGGAGACGGATTTTCCGATCCGGAAGCAGTCTATGGCGGCGGCAATTTCGGCCGGGCCAAGCCTAAGCTCCTGCATGAGTCGGCGCGCCGCATCAATCTCGGCTTCGGAGACCCGCCCGTCGGACTTCGCGACATGGCCCATGATCTCGAACGTGGTGCGAAAAAAAACCTCGGACACCGACGCGCCGGCGGCAGGTCCCGCGGAAACTCCCCCGAACACGCCGCTTTGATCGAACATCTGCCCGATGATGGCGCCGACCACTGCTCCCCAGACCGATCGGGAGATCAAGAAGCCCACCAATGCGCCGAAAAATGTGCCTTTCCACGCCATTTGACCTATCCGATTCGCCCCGCCACAATCGCCGACCTTCCAACCCACAATGGTAGCAGTCCGGACGCATGGAACCGCTCTCGCAATCGCCGCCGTTATTCGAGAGTCGAATCCGCGGCCTGAAGAAGATCCACCAGGGGAAGGTACGAGACATCTACGATGTCGATCCGGAGCATTTGCTCATCGTGACCACGGATCGGTTGTCGGCCTTCGACGTGGTGCTGCCGGACCCGATTCCCTTCAAGGGCGCGGTGCTCACACGGATCTCCGAGTTCTGGTTCGAGAAGACCCGCCACATCGTCGCGAATCAATTGACGCAGCTCAAGGTCGAGGAGCTGGTTGAAGGACGCGAAGAACGCGCCCAACTCGCCGGCCGCTCGATGGTCGTGAAGAAGCTGAACGCGCTCCCGGTCGAAGCTGTCGCGCGGGGTTACCTGATCGGCTCTGGCTACAAGGACTACAAAGCGCGGGGCTCGATATGCGGCATTTCCCTGCCCCCCGGCCTCTCGATGGCGGACGCGCTGCCTGAGCCCCTCTTTACGCCCGCCTCGAAGGCCCCCGCCGGTCAACACGATGAAAACGTCGACTTCGATACCATCGTCAAATCCATCGGGCGGGAGTATGCCGAGAGCATCCGCCGGATCACACTGGCGCTCTATGCATTTGCCGCCGCCCACGCTCGCTCGCGCAACATCATCATTGCGGACACCAAGTTCGAGTTCGGCACCGACAAGGCGGGCAATTTGATCTTGATCGACGAGGTACTGACCCCCGACTCGTCGCGCTTCTGGCCGATGGCGTCTTACAAGCCCGGCGTCAGCCCCCCGAGTTTCGACAAGCAATTCGTGCGCGATTATCTTGAATCGCTTCATTGGAACAAGAAGCCGCCGGCACCTCATCTCCCGCCGGACATCATCAAGCGCACCAGCGACAATTATCGCCGCGCGCTAGAGCTGTTGACGGCCTGACGGCGGGTCGCAGCATGCCCACGGCGCTGGACCGGCTCCAGGAAGGACTTTTCCAGAGATCCCGGAGCATGCGGCCTCCCTGGGGGCCGGTGTTGCGCACCCTCCGCTACCCGGTGGCCATCGGCCGCGATTGGCTCGCCGGCGAGATCAGTGTGCAGGCCATGAGCCTCGCCTACACGACGCTGCTGTCGCTCGTCCCGCTGATGGTGTTCAGCTTCGCGATTCTCAAGGGCATCGGGGCACGCAGCGACCTGCACTTCATCCTGCGCGAATTCTTCCGTCCGCTCGGAGCCGCGTCGAACCAACTCACCGAGAGCGTGATGCAGTTCGTGTCGAACATGCGCGGCGACGTATTGGGTTCGATAGGACTTCTGTTTCTGACGTACACGGTCATCAGCACGATTCACAAGGTCGAGACCAGCTTCAACTTCGTATGGCGGGTCCACCGCCCGCGCACCCTGCTGCGCCGCTTCGTCGAGTACTTGAGCGTCATGATCATAGGACCGGTCCTGTTGGCGGTCGCGCTCGGCCTGTTGAGCTCCGCTTTGCACAGCGCCGTGGCCGAGTGGCTGAACTCGAGCGCTCACCTCGGCTGGGTCATACAGGGCATCGGGCGGCTCGTCCCGTACGCCATAGTTACCGTCGTATTTACGTTCATGTATGCCTACATCCCCAATACCCGGGTCGAATTGCGGCCGGCGCTGATCTGGGGGGTCACGGCGGGCATCATCTGGGCGCTGATGGGGCAGGTGTTCACAGCCTTCATCCTGTATTCATCGCAGTTGATGGCGGTCTACACCGGCTTCGCCATCGTGCTCACGACGCTCATCTGGGTGTACTTGAGCTGGCTCATCCTGCTGATCGGCGCGGAGCTCGCCTTTTACGTGCAGTTTCCACAATATCTACCGCATGGCCGCGAGACCATCGCGCTTGCGGGCGGAGTGCGCGAACAGCTCGGCCTGTCTGTGATGTACCTGATCGGGCGCGACTACGCCCTGGGCGTCACGCACTGGAGTGCCGTGCGCCTTGCCGCGGAACTCGACATCCCCGGCACCTCGCTGGCGCCTGTGCTCGCGAGCCTCGAGAAGGCGGGACTGCTGGTCGCGAGCGAACACGAGCATTTTCTGCCGGGCCGCGATCCGGAGAGCATCAAAATCTCCTCGATCATCGGAGCGGTGCGCGCGCCCGTGAACGGCAGCCTCGCTCCCGCAGGCCGCGCCGCGGCCCCCGCGGCGAGGGTGATGGGCGAAGTCGAAGCCGCGCTCGAGCATAGTCTCGGCGATCGCTCCCTGAAAGAATTGATCCGCTCGGAATGAGCGCGGCGGCGCTACTCGCCGGCGATGGTCATTTCCTTGAGCAGGATCGACCCCACCCGGATGCCGCCGCGCGCATCCACATCGTCGCCGACCGCGACGATGTCCTTGAGCATGTCGCGCAGATTTCCCGCGATGGTGATTTCGGACACCGGGTAGCGGACTTCGCCCCCCTGCACCCAGAAACCGGCCGCTCCCCGCGAGTAATCGCCGGTCACTGCGTTGACGCCTTGACCCATGAGCTCGGTCACCAGCAATCCCTCGCCCAGCCGATCGAGCATCGCCCCCGCGCCGCCCGCCGTGTTGGGAGCGACCACGAGGTTGTGCGCGCCGCCCGCGTTCCCGGTGGTTTTCAGCCCGAGTCGCCGGGCCGAATAGCTGGAGAGCATGTAGCCGGTGAGCACCCCGTCGCTGACCAGCTCACGATCCAAGGTCACAACGCCCTCCTCATCGAAAGGAGCGCTGCCCATGGCCTTGGGGATATGCGGTCGTTCGGCGATCGAGAAACCCCGGGGAAATACCTGCTCGCCCGCCGCATTCAGCAGAAACGACGACTGGCGATATTGGCTGCTGCCGCGGATCGCCGCGACGAAATGTCCGATCAGACCGCGCGCGATCTCGGGCACGAACAGGACGGAGGCGCGCTGCGTGGAGAGCTTGCGCGGCCCGAGCCGCGCGAGGGTACGCCGCGCGCTTTCCCGTCCGATGGCCTGCGGATCCTGCAGGTCGCGCCAGTCGCGCGAGGTCGAGTACCAATAGTCCCGCTGCATCTCCTCGCCGCTCCCCGCCAGGACCACGCAGCTCACGGTATGGGAGGTGGTCGGATAGCCGCCGATGAAGCCGTGCGAGTTCCCATAGACATGCAACCCCTGGTGCGTGTTGACCGACGCGCCCTCTGAATTGTTGATGCGAGCATCGAATTTGAGGGCGGCCGACTCGGCCGACTTGGCGATTTCGATGGCCCGCTCGGCACTCACGTCCCAGGGGTGATACAGATCCAGGTCAGGTTGGGAGCGCGCCATCAGCGCCGCATCCGCAAGGCCCGCGTACGCGTCTTCGGCCGTGAATCGGGCGATGCTGCAAGCCTTCGCCACGGTGGCCTGGACCGCTTCCGGAGAGAAATCGGCGGTGCTCGCCGATCCCTTGCGCTGGCCGAAGTACACCGTGATGCCCATGCTGCGGTCGCGTTGGTGTTCGAGCGTCTCGACCTCTCCCAGACGCACCCCGACCGACAAGCCGGTGTTCTGGCTCACCGCGGCCTCCGCCTGGGATGCGCCACGCGCGCGTGCCTGCTCGAGCGCGCGCTCGATGATCGATTTCAGGTCTTCCCGGGTGGGGCGGATGGAATGGGCGGGCACAACGGCCATCATGATCTCCGACACGATCCAATAGGGTCCGAAGCCGTCATTCTACCCCGGGTGGATTCTCGCGGGCCGAAACCCAGCCCCCTCAAGGTGGTAGCATGGGCCATGCCTATGGAGCAAGAACCGCAAACTTCCGCCGACACCGACACCGACCCCGGACGCCCGAGCAAGAGCGCCCTGAAGCGCGAAGCGTCCTCCTTGCAGGAATTGGGCGTGAAGCTCTCCTCGCTGCCTGACCAGGAGATCAAGGAATTGGATCTGCCGGACAACCTGTTCGTGGCCCTGTGCGATCTGAAACGGCTGCCTTCGCACGGAGCACAGATCCGGCAGCGCCAATATATTGGCAAATTGATGCGCAATATCGACCCGGAGCCCGTGCTCGCGAGGCTGGCGGAGAAAAAGCTGCGCCACGACTCGGAAATCAGGCGTTTTCAGAAAGTGGAGCGCTGGCGCGACCGGCTGCTTTCAGACCCCACCGGCGCGGTTCCGGACCTGATCCAGGAGTACCCTCGGGCGGACCGGGCGGCGCTCATGCGACTTTTGCACAAGGCCGAGCGTGAGCGCCAGGAACAGCGCTCGCCGGCCGGCGCCCGGGAACTTTTCGCCTTTCTGAGGGAGTTGCTCGGATAGGCTGTTAAACTAACGGCATGAATGTCCGCGTCGGAATCATCATGGGATCGTCGTCCGATTGGGAGACGATGCAGGGCGCGGCCGATACGCTCGACTCGCTGCAGATCACCCACGAGATCCGGGTGATCTCCGCGCATCGCACCCCCGATTTGTTGTTCGAGTACGCCGAGTCCGCCCGCGAGCGGGGTCTCAAGGCGATCATTGCCGGAGCCGGCGGCGCGGCTCATCTCCCCGGGATGACTGCGGCCAAGACATCGGTGCCGGTGCTGGGCGTGCCGGTTCAGACCAAGGCGCTGGGCGGAATCGATTCGCTGCTCTCGATCGCACAGATGCCCACCGGAATCCCGGTCGCGACCTTCGCCATCGGCACAGCCGGCGCGCGCAATGCGGCGCTGTTCGCCGCGGCGGTGCTGGCCAACGAGTTTGCCGAGGTTCGCGTTGCCTTGGACGCGTTTCGCGCCGCGCAAACGGCCGCGGTGCTCAACAAGCCCGATCCGCGCCAGTCTTGAAGTCCTTGAACGTCGGCATCGTCGGTGCGGGACAACTGGGGCGCATGATGGCGCTCGCCGGGTACCCGCTCGGCATCCGATGCTGCTTCCTCGACAGGAGCGCCGACGCGCCGGCTGCCCAGGTCGCACCGATTCTGACCGGGGGGCTCGAGGATCCGCTGCTTCTCGCCAGACTCGCCTCCAGGAGCGATGTGCTGACCTTCGACTGGGAAAACATCTCGGGCCAGGCACTGGCCCCGATCGAATCGCTGACCCGGGTTCGTCCACCTCGCGCCGCGCTCGAGGTCTCGCAGGACCGGCTGCATGAGAAGGCGCTGTTCAAGCGCCTGAAAATCCCCGTCGCCGAGCACGCAGCCGTCGATTCGCGCAAGGATCTCGCCGAGGCCGTGCGCAAGCTGGGGATCCCCGGGGTGCTCAAGACCCGGCGAATGGGCTACGACGGCAAGGGGCAGTTCGTGATCAGGCGGCCCGAGGATCTCGATCAGGCCTGGGGCTCGCTCGGTGCTGCGGGTTTGATCTACGAGACGTTTCAGAACTTCTCCCGCGAGATCTCCCTTCTCGCCGCGCGCTCGCCCGTCGGCGAGGTTGTCTATTATCCGCTATCGGCGAACACTCACGGCGGCGGAATCCTGCGCTACGGGATCGCCCCCTACGCGAGCCGCGCGTTGGAGCGCACCGCGAAGATTTACATGAAGCGGGTGCTTTCCGCGCTCGAGTATTCAGGAGTGCTCGCGATCGAATTCTTCGTCGTGAAGGGTCGGTTGATTGCCAACGAAATGGCGCCGCGGGTGCACAATTCCGGTCATTGGACCATCGAGGGCTGCGTCACCAGCCAATTCGAGAACCACCTTCGCGCCATCTGCGGCCTGCCTCTCGGCAGCACGCGTCCGCTCGGACACACCGCGATGATCAATTTCCTGGGCGGGATGCCGGACCGCGAGCGGCTGCTTCGCATCGAGGGGCTGGCTTTCCACGACTACGGCAAGGAGCCGCGGGCGGGACGAAAAGTGGGCCATTGCACCATACTGAAGGCAACCTCCCGGGATCGCGATCAGGCCCTCGCCGATGCATTAAAATCGATCCAGTGGTCCTGAGGCAGTCCTTCTCCACACTCGGAATATTTTGAACGGCATGACGCCATGTACTTAGAACTCTTCAAGCTGCACGAACTGCCGTTTCGCCTCAGCCCCGATCCGCAGTTCCTTTATCTGAGCAAACAGCATGCACGCGCCAAGGCGTACATGGAGTCGACCATCTGGTTCACCGACGGCTTCGTGATCATCACGGGCGAGATCGGAGCTGGGAAGACCACGCTGATTGAGACGTTTCTCAAAGAACTTCAATCCGATGTGGTCGTCGCTCAGATCAATCAGACCCAGCTCTCGCCCACCGCCTTCCTGCAAACGGTCCTGGTGCAGTTCGGCTTCACTCCGTTCGACATGAAGAAGCCCGAGGTGCTGGCGACGCTCAACCAGTTCCTGACGGAACAGCACCTTGCCGGACGCAAGGTCCTCCTGATCATCGATGAGGCTCAAAATTTGAGCTACCGGGTCCTCGAGGAGGTGCGCATGCTGTCCGGCATCGAGACCACCAAGGAGAAAGTGCTGCGCATCATCCTTGCGGGGCAGCCGGAGCTCAACGAAAAGCTGAATTCCAAAGATCTCATCCAGCTGGTGCAGCGAGTTCGTTTGAGATTCCATCTCTCGGCGCTGACCACGGCGGAGACCGCTGCATATATCGACCATCGGCTCGAAGTCGCCGGTTCGCAGGGACGGCGCATTTTCGACGAGGACACGTACCCCCTCATCTACAAGTACGCGGGCGGCGTGCCGCGCCTGGTCAATACGCTCTGCGACACCAGCATGATGGCTGCCTTTGGCCGGGACAGCAACATGGTCACGGTGCAAGACGTCAAAGCCGCCATCGAGGAGTTGCAGTGGCCCGAATTCGTGTCGCGCACGAACCGCATGCAAATTGCACCCATGGAGGCCGTACAACCGGCTCCGGTGGGGGCAACGGTTCGCGTCGGCAGAATTATTCTAGCAAGCGGTGGAAAGACGCTTTTGGAGCGCGAGCTTCGGCCGGGACGGCTGGTCATTGGCCGCACGCCCGACAACGATATGCAGATAGACAGCAAATTCATCAGTCGCCATCACTGTCAGATCGTCACCCAATCCAACTCTTGCCTTATCGAAGACCTCAACAGCACGAACGGCATCTACGTGAACTCGAAGCGGGTGCGCCGCCACAACCTGAACGACGGCGACGTGGTCCTCGTGGGTCAGCACGAGATCATGTACATCGACGAGCGGTCCCCGTCCCGAGGCCGGCATGCGGGCGATGGGGACGATCCGGTGCATCTTCGTGACGCCGCCGGGGAGGAGGAAGGCACTTGAGCAGCAAGCTGCCGCGCTCGGTCGCGGCTTATCGTTGCAGCGTCGAAGGAAGCTCGATGGTCTCGCCGTTGTACTGGCGTTTCAGTGCGCGGCAGTCGTGGCGGTGAAGGAAGACGGTGAGCGCCGCGATAGCTGCCGCGATGCCGATCCCGAACGAGATAATCGACCTGGCGCCGCCCCCATCGAGGTACGCGATCAGCCACGCGATCGCGGCGATCGCCGCATAGAACAGCGGCAAGGTTTCGTAGACGGGACGAGACAGACGCATGGTTGCAACCCCTGCACCCATGGTAAGGCTGCGCCGGCGCGGATGCCGGCGCGATTTTACTTAAAATGAGGAAATTTGATGAACGGCGGCGCCGCGTGCGTTCCCAGGCCTCAGTCCTTGCCCACCAGCATCTCGGAGACCTTCGACAACCACGACGAGCGCCAGCCTTCGACCTTGAGCTGCTCGTTTTTTGGTTTCGTTTGCCGCCGCGCTTCGGACAGGAGGTCCTTGGGCAGATTGACTTGAAAAGTACCCGTCATTGATTTGTCGACCATGCAAGCTCCAGCAGCAGTTGAACACCTGGGGGGCAGCCTATCGACTGCGGCACGACGCGAGATGCGAAGCGATGCACGCTATTGAATGCCGCCGCGGGCCTCGCGCAAAGACGTCGCGCTTGAGCGACGTGAGTATCGCTCGAGGTTTGCCATAATGAAGTGCCGGCTTGACATGTTCCGGCGCGAACCCAGATCGCTGCCGCGATTGCCGGTCCGCGTTGCTGCGGGACTACCAGCCAGCCTTGTGCGGCAGGGCGTCCTCGATCGCGTAGTAGTCCCCCTGGTCGCCGACGAAGATGTGCTCCTTCAGCTTGATGCCCGTCGGCTTGTCGAGGGTTCCGGCGGTGATCGCCGTGGTGCCTTCGCCGTCGGGTCTCCAGAACAGGTTGCTGCCGCAGATGCGGCAGAATCCGCGCTCGGCCGTAACCGATGATCGATACCACTCCAGTGTCCGTGATGAGAGGAGCGTCAGATCTTCTGAGGCTGCACTCGTCATGGCGGCATAATGACCGCTGGTGCGCCGGCACTGGGTGCAATGGCACGCAATGGCGTCGCGCAGCGCGCCTCGAATGCGATAGCGCACGGCCCCGCACAAACACCCGCCCAGATGAACGGCCTCGTCCGATTTTGGTTCCGGCAATGTCATCGGATCCCTCGACTTCCCGCGCGAAACCGCGTTCGGACAAGTATAGCGGCACGATCGCCGATGTTCGAAGGTCAACCCCCGCGCCGCCAGCGCGTTGTTTCGATTGCAGCGAAGCGTCAAACTCTGTAAACAGTTCGCGTGCGAGGCATCGATGAGCCAGGGGACCCCACCTTCCAACCGCGCGTCCGCTATCCTGACCTGGCGCGCGGTCGCGCTGGCGCTGCTTTCGTTGTTCCTTCCCATCGATGGGCCCCGCGCCATGACACAGCCCACTGAATGGCATTCGACCGAGATTCACGGTCATCGGATCTTTTACGCCACACGCGGCTCCGGTCCGACGCTGGTGTTCCTGCACGGCGGCGGCGAGTCCGGGGAACATTCATTCGTGCATCAGCTCGATGTCTTTTCGGAGCTGCACCACATCGTGGCGCCCGACCAGGTAGGCCAGGGGCGCACACCCGATGTGCCCGGCCTGTTGAGCTACACCGCGATGATGCAGGATACGGCTGCGCTCCTGGAACAGCTCAAGCTGAAGCACGTCGACGTGGTCGGTTTCAGCGACGGCGGTATCCTCGCGCTGATGTTGGCCGTGCGTCATCCCGAACTCGTGAGGCGCCTCGTCATCAGCGGCGTGAACATTTCCCCGGCTGGCCTGGTTACCGAGAATCTCGAGGGTTTGCGCGCCGACGATACCCCCAATCCCAGGACCATCGACGAGAAGTTGGGGCATCTTTGGGCGACCTCTCCCACGGAGGAGGAGCTGACCCTGGCGCTGCTCGCCAAGATCGTCCAGCCGGTCCTCTTGGTGTCGGGCGATCATGACGTGATCACCCTCGAGCACACGCTGCAGATATTTCGCGCGCTGCCGAACGCAGAGCTTTGCGTGCTGCCGGGGACGGATCATGGCACGTTCTTCAGCAGACCCGAGTGGCTGAACCCGATCATCAGCGCATTTCTTGCGCGACCGCAGGACGCGGTCGCGACGGTGCGCTGAACCGGGCTTGCTTTCAGTCCGTGCGAGCCGCCCCCGTGTCTGTCGGCGGTCGGCGTTTCGTACGGTAGGAATTCAGGCTTGATTGGCCTGCCAAACCGCAATCGCCTCGATTCCGAAGCCGCATGTTCTGCGGGCCTTTTGCAACCGTTCGCACTCGGCTACGATCTGGCGCTAGCTGATGAACACCGACACTTCTATCAGCCCGGAGCTGAGCTTCCTGGCGGGCGGCGGGAGCCTCGCCGGGATCATCGCCGCGTTCGACTGGGCATCGACGCCGCTCGGTGCCATCGAATCTTGGCCGATCTCGATCAGGACGACGGTCGGATTGATTCTGCGTTCGCCGGTTCCCATCGTCACCCTGTGGGGTGAACAGGGCACCATGATCTACAACGACGCGTACTCGCACTTCGCCGCCGGCCGCCACGGGCGGCTTCTGGGCTCTGCCGTGCGCGATGGCTGGCCCGAGGTTTCCGAGTTCAACGACAACGTCATGAAAGTCTGCCTGTCGGGCGGCACGCTTTCCTACCGCGACCAGGAGCTCACGCTGTGGCGCTCCGGCGATCCGGAACAGGTCTGGATGGACCTCGATTACTCTCCGGTCATCGGAGAAAGCGGGTTACCGCTCGGGGTGGTCGCCATCGTGGTCGAAACCACGGCCAAGGTGCGCGCGGAGCAGAATTTGAAGGAGGAGGCGCGGCAGCGCCAGGCTGAACAGCAACGCCAGCGCAGGCTCTTCGAGCAGGCGCCGGGATTCATCATCATCATGCGCGGGCCCGAGCACATCGTCGAGTTCGTAAACGAAGCGCATCACCAGATGTTCAACAGCCATGATTGGACCGGTCGTCCGATCCGCGAGGCGTTTCCGAGCCTCGAGGGTCAGGGATACTTCAGGGCGCTCGATGACGTCTATCGTTCCGGGCGGACGTTCACGGCGCAGGGGGCGCCCGTGCGCTTTCGCAAGGCTCCGGACGCGCCGGAGGTCATGCATCACCTGACGTTCATTTACGCGCCGCTGTACGACGATGATCAGGTGTCCGGCATCTTTTGTGAAGGATTCGACGTGACCGAGGCGGTGCTCGGCGAGCAGCGGTTTCGCGACCAGCTGGAGAGGCGGGTTGCGGAACGAACCGCGGCTTTGCAGCAAAGCGAGAAGAGCATCCGCACCATCCTCGAAACCTCGCATCTCAACCAGGGGCTGCTAAGCACCGACGGGACGGTCGTTTACATCAACGCGACGGCGCTTGAGAGCATCAAGGCGAGCTTGGGCGACGTGCTCGGCCGGCCGTTCTGGGAGACGCCGTGGTTCACCGGAACTCCCGGTATTCCCGAGGTGGTGCGGGCCGCCGTCGCGCGGGTGGCTACAGGCGAGACGGCGCATGTGTCGATGGCGCTCGATATACCCACCGGACATCGCATCTACGACTTCTCGATGCGGCCGGTGCTGAACCCTGCGGGCGAAGTCGTCGCGTTGGTGCCCGAAGCGATCGAGACCACGGCGCGCGTGCATGCAGAGCGAGCTTTGCAGCAGGCACTCAAGGTGGAAGCCATCGGCAATCTCACCGGCGGCATCGCCCACGATTTCAATAATCTTTTGATGGCCATTTTGTCCAGCCTCGAATTGCTCCGTAAGCGCCTCGGCGGCGACCCTGCGCTCCTGCGGCTAATCGGTACGGCGCTGGAAGGCGCCCGGCGCGGCCGCTCCCTCACTGCGCGCATGCTGGCATTCGCCCGCAAACAGGAGCTGAAGTCAGAGCGCATTCATCTCGATCGTCTCGTCGGGGGAATGTCCGAGCTGCTGGAGCGCTCGTTGGGACCGACCGTCGTCGTGGACATTCGTCTTGACCCGGATCTGCCCGAGGTCGAGACCGACCCCAACCAGCTCGAGGCAGCTCTGCTGAATTTGGTTTTGAACGCGCGCGATGCCATGCATGGCGAGGGAACGATCGTCATCGAAGCCCGCGAAAAGAGGGTTGCCGAGCAGCGCGGAGGCCTCAAGCCCGGCACCTACGTCTGTCTTTCCGTCAGCGACACGGGGGAAGGCATGGACGAGGAGACGCTGCGGCGTGCCACCGAGCCCTTTTTTACCACCAAGGGCATCGGCAAAGGCACCGGCTTGGGGCTCTCCATGGTGCATGGCGTCGTCGAACAATCCGGCGGCAGCTTGGTGTTGAACAGCGCTCCCGGTCAGGGCACGCAGGCTGAAATCTGGCTGCCCGCGCTGACCGCACAGGTTCGCGCGGCGGCCACCCCACCCGACGCGTCCG
>Ga0182030_10017334_pt1 | contig 13910 bp, 14 predicted proteins | sample 812S3MmetaG_FD_121299 | JGI IMG/M metagenome (GOLD analysis project Ga0182030, IMG submission 121299) | Permafrost microbial communities from Stordalen Mire, Sweden - 812S3M metaG (Illumina Assembly) | ecosystem: Environmental > Terrestrial > Soil > Wetlands > Permafrost | place: Sweden...
CAAGGGGCTGGTGCATGGCGATATCCAGACGATTTACGCGGCCATGAGGGATACAGCCATGCAAGATGGGCGGGGCCTCAAGGATTACAAGCAATATGGCTACATTCCCATTGAGGGTCACCACCACACCGTCTCGTCGACACTGGAGTATGCCTATGACGATTGGTGCATTGGCCAGGTGGCTGCTGCCTTGGGCAAGGCTGACGATGCGGCCCTCTTTCAGAAGCGGTCGGAAAGCTACGTTCACCTTTACGACCCCTCGACGGGATTCATGCGCGCGCGGGCAGTCGATGGAACGTGGCGTACGCCGTTCGTGCCGAATCTCTGCTCGCCCGACTATACGGAGGCCGACGCCTGGCAATATGAGTTCGCCGTGCAGCAGGATGTCCCCGGACTGGTCCGCCTCATGGGTGGCGACGCTGCTTTCATCAAACGCATGGACGCCTTGTTCACCGCCGATTCGAAGGTCATCAATTCCGTGCCCGATATTTCCGGCCTGATCGGTCAATATTCGCAGGGTGACGAGCAATGCCATCATGTCGCGTATCTCTACAATTATGCGGGCGCAGCCTGGAAGACCCAGGAGCGGATCCGGCAGGTCATGAAGACCCAGTATAGCGACAAGCCGGATGGCCAGTGCGGCAATGCGGACTGCGGCGAGATGGGCGGTTGGTATGTGCTCAGTGCGATGGGCTTTTTTCCGGTGAATCCCGCGACCGGAGTCTATGTGATTGGCAGCCCCGCGCTCGATAAGGTCACGCTTCACCTCGATCCGACGATTTACAAGGGGAAGACATTCACCGTGATCGCGCAGAATAACTCGCCGGAAAATATCTATATCCAATCGGCCACGCTCAACGGAGCGCCACTCACCCGATCCTGGATTACCCATCAGGAAATTATCCAAGGTGGAGAGCTGACTCTCGTCATGGGCCCCAAGCCTAATATGAATTGGGGCTCGGCCCCGGCAGACCGTCCGCCGGACGGCTTTCCCAGGGATCACGCCAATTCCCAAGCGGGATTATAGGCTGGGGGATGGCACGCGTCGGGACAAACGCGTTGAATGGAACCAAAGGGTCCATGGAACAAAAAAAATTGAAATAGATTCTGTCACTTTCTTCGTTTACGTTGCCAAATCCTCTCCAAAGAACGGACCGAATAAGCGGAACTGGAGAGAAGGCATTTTTTACAGGCAAATATGAAAACTCTGCGCATTATTATGTTTATCTTGGCCGCGATCATCCCGGCCATCGCCGATCATCCGGTTCCCGCTCCAACCGTCCCCGGCGTGACGCTGAATGTATGGCCCGATGGTAAGATGCCCGGTCATGGTGCGCCCAAGCCTGAGGAGATCACGCCGCCAAACAGTGACAACGTCATTCACGTCAATAACGTCAGCACGCCCACGCTTACGCTCTATAAGGCGCCGGGTGCGAGTTCGCCTGCGCCCGCTATGATTGTCTGCCCGGGTGGTGGCTACGGAACACTCGCGTATAACAAGGAGGGCACGGAGATTTCCGCGTGGCTGAACTCGCTTGGCATTACCGCGGTGGTGCTGAAGTACCGCGTGCCCGGCAATCGCGATGGCGCATTTGAGGATATCGAGCGTGCGATGCGAGTTGTGCGCAACCATGCGAGGGAGTGGAGCATTAACCCGGACAAGCTCGGCATCATCGGCTTTAGCGCGGGAGGCCATCTCTGCGCGCGCCTGAGCACGAATTACGACGAGGCGGGCTATTCCCCGATTGATGACATCGACAAGTTGAGCGCCAAGCCCAACTTCGTTGCGCTCATTTATCCCGCTTATCTCGCCAAAAAACTGCCGCCGAACAAAAAGCCCGGTGAAACGGCGCCGCCGCCAATCCCCGACGATCCCGATTTCAAGACCGTTGCGCCCGAGCTAAAGATCAGCGCCGCCATTCCACCGACCTTCATTGCACAAGCGGAAGATGATCGCTCCTTCATCATGGGTACCAAAGCCTATTTTGCCGCGTTGCAAGCCGCGAAGGTGCCCTCCGACTTCGCCGTATATCCCAAGGGAGGCCATGGTTATGGCTTGCGCAGCGATTCCGACGTAAAGAATTGGCCCGACCGGTGCGCGGCCTTCCTCAAACAGCAGGGCGTACTTTGATTCTCTTTCTCTGGCAGACTAAAAACTTGCGGCGTCCGACAACGCTGACTTTTGCAACTATTTTGGAGTTTCAGCAGGCGGAGGCAGAGCTCCTTGCAACTCTGTGACGACTTGGGGCGGCAACTTGTCGGAATTCGCCAGGAGCAGGCTTACCTGCCACATCTGTTCGGTGGTGAGTGAGGCGCTAAACCCGGGCATTCCAGTCAGTCGAATACCGTTGGCCACCTTCCAGTAGGTCTCGCCAGAAGGATCATCCGATACTCCTTTGCCTTCGAGAAGCTTCGGCGGCTTGGGGAACTCTCCCTTGGCAATTCCCGTTTGTTCCTGCTGGCCGGGCAGGCCATGACAGACCGCGCAGTTATTTTCGTAGACCTTTGCGCCCGCGAGATAAACCTCGTCCGACGGTTGGATTGGGGAGGAAGTCGGTGCTTCTCTGCTGATGCGCGCGTCAAGCGCGATGCCGGTGATGAGTCTCTCGAAGGGCAGGGGCGGTGCTGAAGTCGCCACCGGGACTAATCCCAATTCAACGATCGCGATGCCACCGACAACAAGCAGGGCCAGGGCAGAAATGAATCCCAGTAGAAATAAGCGCATAGATTTTGTCCTCTTGAAAATGCTTTCAGTGATGATTGACGAGTGAGATTGCGTTGGCTAGCGACGATTTCAAATGAGGGTGGGGCCGTTGTTGAGCGAGATCAAAGCATTTGGACGGCATGGAGTAGGATTTTGCGGGACTTTGCACCCACTCAACCATGCGCCCGACCAGGCTTGGACATCGGGCCAGCAAATTCATGATTCGCATGCCTCGGGCGGAATCTTCCAAGACCCATCGAACCCATGAATTGATCAAGATCCGTGGCCCATAGAGTTGCCGATGTTGACGGCGATAATTTGCCGCAGCCGCCTGAACTCCGACTTTCTCGATGGAAAGAATGTGATGTGACGCTATTTCAGCTGAGGCGACAGCGCTATAAATTCCTTCTCCCGTAAGGGGCTCTAAAATTCGGGCGGCGTCGCCAACCAGCCACGCGTGCCCATCGGTGACATTCCAGGGGCAGCGCGATATGGGATGAACGCTCTTCCATGTTTGCCAGGTGGAACCCGGCAGATACCGGCGCATGATTTCCTCAGGTCTGACTTTCGCATCCGAAAACAGAACAATGGTGATATTCGTTCGTTTCTCATCGATCCGGTTGAGTCCATAGTAGCCTTCCGGAAAGACGTTCATATGGACGTGGTCACCCAACGAAGGAGTATCGACGAAGGCCTGCCAGGCGATTCGTCCGCAGGGTTTCGAGGGCCGGTCGAGTCCCCGCATACGCCCGACAACCGAATTTCTTCCGTCGGCCCCAATGATGATCGGGGCATGGAACTCGCCGGCAGATGTTTGGACTTTTTCCTCAGAGATGCTTTTGACGGTTACGCCGAACTGGTATTGCGCGCCGGATTTTTGTGCCTCCTGCGCAAACCATTCGTCGAGGACGCCGCGTTCCACGGTGCGCGTGCGATGGCCTCGAAACGGATGACAGACGACGGTTACTCCCTCCTTTTCCAGGGTGAATCCGGCGATGTCGAAGTGCGGGAGCTTGTTGAAGCTATCAGCGAGGCCGTATTTTTCCCAAATGGGCCAACACCGTGGGTTGAGCGAATAACCGCAAACCTTGGAGCGAGGAAAAATCGCCTTTTCCAGGACAAGAACACGTTTTCCAGCGCGACTAAGAATCAGGGCAGACATGGAGCCTCCCGGACCGGCCCCGACAATAATGACATCAAATTTCATGGATGGATTCGCAAAAAAATGGCTTCGTAGGGTTATGGTTTGACCGGCGCTGGCGGATTTGAGGGCAGGTCGAATACGAGGTGAAAGCTCACGTCAACGTCCTTGTCGACCGTCATGAAAAATTGCTTGATGATGGGCAGTCCGTGCGCCGTGGTATCGATGGAAGTCGTTCCCGTCACCACGAGGTATTTCTCTTCGCGCCAGCTCAAGGCTTCGGCTTGCAGTGGCTTGGCGACGTTGTTGAGGGTGAAGCTTCCCGAGACAAGGAACTTTGATGGGGAATTCTTGGTGGCAGTTGCAACCGCGGGCTTGCCATCCATCGAGATGACGCGGGCCAGATCAAAGCTGATTTCGGGTTTCGTATCCACATGCAACCATTGGACCATGTTTTGGTCGCGGGTGGACTCGAAGGTGGTCATCTTCGCCGCTTGAATCTCAATTTTCGCGCCAGTGACCAGTTCGGGTGTCGAGGAGTCTACTTGGGCGCTGCCGGTGAACTCTTTTGCCTCGCCGTTGAAGTCGTGCAGGAAGGCGTGTCCGGTGAACTTGATCGAGCTTTGCTTCTGATCGAGTGGGACGTCCGCAGAGTGAGCGAAGTCGGGAAGCAATAGGGTCAGGAGACCTAGATAAAGAGGAGCTAATCGGAGTTTTTGCATAAGGTTTTGTTTGTTAACGAAGTTCATTGGCATTCGCGAACTTTGGGATGATGGAGTCGTAACGAGTGGGCTCCAGGAAAGGGAGCGCCAACCTCAGCAATGGATTCAGCCAGCCAGATGTTGCCCTCACATAGAGATCGAGCGGAACCAGCTCATGCCGCAGGTGATACTTCGGTTCGTAATTGAGGGGGGCGCTGTAATAGGTGCGATAACCGTTTACCAGGGCCCATGTGAGCATGTCCCGCATCGTGACGAAGTAGAGATGGCCTTTGAGCGCTACTTCATAATCAAGTCCGATATAATTGTCCCGCAGGACGCCGTTATGGCGCAGGCATGAGCAGAAGGCTACAGCTCTGCCCTTGTGACGCCAGATGAAGAAGATCGCCCGATCACTCATCTTTCGTCCGAGATCGACGAAGTAATCCCGGGTTAGTTCCTCGAATCTGTATTGCGATTTCTTCAGCACCTGCTGATAGAGTGGCAGCAGTTCGTCCACATGGTCCGAGATATCCGTCCTAACTTCCATGTGCACGGGAAAGTTCTCTGATGCTTTGCGAAATTTGTTGCGGAGGTTCTTCCGGGTTTTGTGGCTTAGTTTATTTTGGAGATAGTCTTCAAACGAGGTGAAGTGCAGGTCGAGTTTTGAGCCTGGCATGCTCGGGATTCGCGTGTAGCCGTGCCCGCGCAACGCCGCCAACTGATCGCGATAACTCTTCGGGAAATCCTTGAACACAATCATCCCGGCCCTGAGTGACTTCGCAACCACCGGCAGCGACTCGGCCAGCGCTCCGATTTTCCAACTCGGATCGCCCGCATGGATATCGCGAGCCATATGCCCTTCTCCCGCCGAGCATCCCACCATCAGCATCTGCATTTTTGAAAAGGAGGAAATGCGGCCAATTGTTTGAGTAACCACTTGCCGGAATATATTCGGAAGCCCCGCCACGAGGTCCTGCTCGGCGATCAGGATGGGTTGGATCACTCGCACCCGTTTTTCGTGATCCCGGAGAAAGAGATAAAAATGACGGAACTGGCTGTGCAAGTGGGCATGCGTGATTTCGTGATAACGATGATCGTTAACCAGGTGCGCCAACCCTCTGGCCCATGTATCCCCGTGTTCTGGAGGAATGCGTTTGGCTACCTCGACGCGACCAAAAGTGGTGGGGAGCGAAAGAATGCGCCCGGGATTGAAATCGTGCCGAATGATCTTGCCTGCCTGCTCTCTTTTTCGAAGGGTCTCGACGTTACGAAGGAGATGATCTGCGGATGAAACTCGTTGGCTGTGCACCAGAGAAACTTAAGGCACCCACCTGAATCGAATCTGAAAACCAACTGAAAGTTTGTTCAGGTACTTCGTTCAGGCCCGCATCGCCTTTTCACTGCGGCAATGCTGCCCTGACCTTTGCGACCTCATCCTCATCTACGGCTGCTGCGCCATTGCCAAACTTATTGCGTATGTATGTAACCAAGGCCGCGATTTTCGCGTCGCTCAACGTCAGGGGCGGCATCTGCCCGGAATACTTTGGGCTATCCGGAGGCAATACTTTTACCGGGCCGAGGATAAGAATTTTGATAAGGATGTCGGCGTCACCGGCGAGGAGCGGGTTGCCTTTGAGTGCCGGGAAAGTGTTGGCAACGCCAGCTCCGTCTGCTTGATGACAGGCGACACAATTGTTATCCACGTATAGTTTCGCGCCATCCGGGCCGTCTGCCTTGGCCGATATCGTACTTGTGATGAGCAAGGCCGCCAACGGTGCGATGATGCAGCGTCCGGCATTCGCCGCAAAAAAAGGTTTCAGAAATTTCATGGTATCATCCTGAGTTATGTTTTTATTAGCGCTGGGCTTTGACTTCATCGGGCGTGACTTCCAGCCCGGAATTTCCGAAGGAGTTATAAACGTAGGTCAGGACGTTCGCGATATCCTGATCGCTAAGCGGAAACGGAGGCATGCTGTTGTTAAATTTCAGTCCATTCACCACCACTTCGCCTTGCCGGCCATGAATGACGGTTTGAATGGCCCTTGCCTTGTCCGCATTTAAAAAGTCCGACCCTGCCAAGGGAGGAAACACGTTCGGAACTCCTTTTCCCGTTGGCTGGTGACATGCGGCGCAGGCGGTAAAGACCTGTTTTCCACGGGCAATTCGATCGTCTTTAGAGACAACGCTTCCCGGGGGTGGCGCTGGTGGTGGAACACCTATTGGAGCCCCGGTCAGCACCCAGTTCTTGATCGTCTCGCGCTGCTCATCCGTGAGCGCAAGTGATTCCGGGCTATTCGCCACGGGCATGGGCTCCTTATAATAGGAACCTTTCCAACTATCCCAGATGCGCCTTTTGATTTCCCAGCGATCAGTGTAAGCCGTTTTATAATCGAGCCAGTCGTAAACGAATCGGGACTGCTGGTTGTGACACCGGGCGCAACTTCCCATGAAGATTGGCTGGACATTGCCAAGGTAAGTTGGGTTTTGGGTCGTCGGGGCAGGAGCAGCGGCGCCTGCCGCTTTATCGGAGGATGAAGTTGCGTCTTGCTTGGTTGCGGATGCGTCCGTGGGCTTCTGTATGTCCTTGGCATCACCGCCTCCGCTCTGCGCCAAAGCATGGCCAAACACCATGCACGCGAGCATAACCAATGTGCCGGACAGGATAAGTCGCGCGCGCGACTTTTTATTTGGGAATTGAAAGTTACTCATCGCGGGTCGTTATTTAGAATCCGAGCGATAGCTGGAAAATGACGTTGTTGGTGGGTGTACCGGGAGCAGTATTATGGAGGAACTCATAGTCGCCCTCGAAGAGGAGCGTGTTGGTGAAGTAATAAACGTAACCAACGGTCGAGGTCTGGGTGGAATTCCCCATCCCATCATTAATAGAGTCGTAGCGGCCCATCAGCTCCAGGTTTTTGATCACCGGAAGGTCGAGATTCAATCCGGCGAGTTTGTATCCGGCTTGCGCCCAATAACCATCCTGCTCGATCTCGCCCAAGTCGTCGCTTCCGTACCAGGTCTTGATGTACTCGCCCTTTGCTTCAATGAAAGGGCCAAGATGAAGGGCCGCATCAAGCACGCCCGCGGTATAGTGGTGGGTGGCCGCGTTGTCCCATTCGCCCGTCTCTCCGGAAATTCCGACTTCCATGTCGTAGTGGGGCTTCGGAAACGGCATGAAGAAGCCGAGGCGTCCGCCACCGGTCAGGTTCTCGTGCAAATTTGCCGTGCTGTTACCGGAGGTAAGGCCCACGTTGCCGGCCAAATCTAGTGCGGCAGCGTTTCCGCTACCATCGGTCGAACTCGGTCCATTGACGCCAAAGATCGAATAATTCATAAACGCACCATTGTGTCCAATAGGAATGGCGCCTTGCAGCATCGGTCCCAAACCCACGCCCGGCAGAAGATCGCGCGACTGAGGGTTATCAGGGAACTTGTTTAACCAGCCAGCGCTTCGCTGGCTATACGTCCCGAGCGGCAAGAGGAGTTCACCCGCAGCCAAGGTCACGTAATCGTTAATCACATAATCCAACTGCGCGAAGCTCAAGTTGACCGTGGTGGTTGCAGCGCCGCCCGAGGGATTGCCGGGCGTGCTCGTACCGGGAACTCCCTGTGCATTGTTCTGTAGAATGAAATCGAAGCCGGACTCGAACAAGATATTGTCTCCCGCGCGGTAGAGGAAAATGGGCGCAAAATCAGCCTGCGCAAAGGCGCCATGCTGATGGTCGGCCTTGGCGTACTGGAATTCGGCATCACCCAGAATTTGGAAGTTGTGATTGACGGTGGCTTCGTCGATAGGTGCTTGCATCGCAGTCTGTGACTGGGACTGCGCCGCCGCAGTGCTCTTTTGCTCCGCGTCCTGGGCTGTTTGCTGCGTCTGGTCAAGCTTGGTCTCGAGTTGCTGGATTTGCTGGAGATCGTCCTGATGCGTTTGCTGCTGGGTCTCGTTGGCCTGCTGCAATTTCTGGACCTGGTCGCTTAACTTCTGCACCGAATCCAGCAATTTCTGGAAGTCGGCCTGGCTCACGGGTGCCGATGGATTCGCCGCAGGGGTCGGGCTTGCCGCCGTTGAATCAGTTGCCTGTGCGTTTGCAAGAGAAGCAAATGCAGTGCAGATGGCGCAGCCTGCGACCATCAGTCCAACCATCATGGGGCGTGTCTTTATATTCATTTTCATTCAGCTCCCTGTCGCTCAACGACCGCTATTATCCTGAAGGTATTTGAGAATCAGTCGGGCCTGAGCCGGGGGGATGTTTGCGCGTACCTGCATGTGGAGATTGATTGTCTTCCAGTTCGCCGCCGTGCGCTCGGTTGGATAGCGTTCGGGATGGCACCGGTTGCAATGGATCGAGTAGAGCTCTGCGCCGGTGATCCCTTGAGGCGCTGCATTGGCATCCGGCGAAGCGGCTTGCGTCAGGGCTGCGTTGGTTTGCGCATCAGCAGGGCAAAGTGTGGACGCAATTCCGTCAATGACGATAATCGCGATAACAATGGCAAAATATGTGCGAATGCTCGCCTTAAATTGTTCTGGTTTCTTCATTCTCCTCCAAATCAGGGACATCTGTTACTACGGCTGGAACGACGCCTCTTTACCTTCACAAAATTCCATATTGCGTTTGAAAGTATGGGTTTACTTAAGTTCTGTCTATGGGGCCTTGGACCCATATGGGCTTGGGGTATCAGACACCTGCGTCGGCTTAATCGCCGTGAGGTACGCGACGGTGTCCCGCTCTAAAAACATGTTCGATTCGAAGAGCGGGCGAATTTTTCCCTCCAATAATCGCTGCTCCTCCGGAGTGAAATCGGCGGAGAGAATTTCCCGAAACGTCCGCGTATTCGGAAGAGGAGCCACGTTCATATAGGTCTCCCACGACCCAATGGACGACTTTCGCTCGTCAATGTGCAACTCAAGATGAATTTCGTTAAATCCAGCCAGGCGGCAAAAATTAAACAAATCGCGCTCCGTGAAGTTCGTGAGCGGATTGCTCATGATTTCTTCCTTGGTCGATGGACACTGGGCCGCCCTCCACCTTTGATAAAGCCGTGCTGGCAGGTTTTTTTCATCATTGGGTTGGCTCATCAGATATCTCGTGACGGCGGCGAGATGCAACGCGGCATCGCGGTTAATCGGCTCACCAATGGAGATGCGGCCGCCGGGCTTGAGTACGCGATGAAACTGGCGAAACGCCTTCGTTTTGTCGGCGACGTAGGCCAGGACTGCACGGCTGGTAACAATATCCGCCGACTCATTCGCCACACCTTCGAGCTGTTCGGCGGGAGTATGCAGAAATTCGCATCGATCGCGCAGCCCGAGTTCGATTGCGCGTTCCTCCGCTCGCGCCAAAAGCCGGGCTGAGACATCGGTGAAAATGGCCCGAAGAGTGGGGCCAACGCGCTCGAACGCACCGAACGGAATCAGACCGTCACCCGTACCAACATCGACCAGCACCATGCCCGGCTTCAGGCCAGCCCCGTTCAGCACGCGATCCCGGATGATCTTAACTAAATCACCAACGACCTTTTCAAAATTTGGGTCGCCACCATGACGTCGATGCAGCAACCATTCCGACCAGGGATCACCTGTCGTGCTTGTGTTCGGATGCATTGTTTCCATGAGGTTGTTTCGGGTTTGAGTTAGAGCAACCTAAGGAGGACTCCTGAATTCAATCTGAAATCTAACTAAAAAATTATTCAGTTTGTTTTTTTTGAAAATAGGCCGATGACAAACCTTCTTTATTTAGCCTTCAACATATAAATGACTATTCCGACGATCAGAACCACCTCACAGGCAGATGGAATAAAAGAAAGATCGACCATATCACCTTCTCAAACGAAACAGCATTCAATGGCGTCTTTGTAAATCTCGGGTGGAAACTTCACTCTAATTAATGAGACTATCCAACTCTCCTGAACAGAACCTGAACCCAAACTGAATTTTTGTTCAGGCTGGATTGAGCGGATAGGGCGCGCACCCTTCGCCCCGAGTCAACTCTTGAGGGGTATTTCAATGACGACCCGGAGTCCGTGTTGGTCGACCCTATTCTCCAAGCAAATGGTGCCGCTGTGCAAATTGACAATGCGGCGGCAGATGGCCAATCCCAGGCCGCTCCCCGCTTCCTGATCCCGGGCAGGAGCTTGGTCTATCCGGACAAAAGGCTCAAATACTTCCTTAAGCCGATCATCGGGGAGGCCAGGGCCGGTATCTTCAACGACGATTTGCCACTGGCCCGGGTGAGGGCGTGATGACAAACATACTTCTCCTCCGGAACCCATGGCGTTTAGTGCGTTGGTCACCAAGTTGAGCAGGACCTGCCGAATCAGCGTCGCATTAAACGCAGCGTGGAGGTCGGCATTTTCCACGGAACGAAAGATGACCTGGCGATCTTCGCAGAGTGCCTGCGCGTCCTCTGTAAAGCTGGCAATGAACGGGCGGGTCGGCTGCATTTGCAGGTTGAGCGTAATCGCCCCAACTTCCGACTTGGCCAGAAACAGTAGCTTCTCGATCACCCCATTCAGGCGGTTGATATTCTCCAGCTGTTGTTGGATGGCTTCCTTATCCGTCGGAGATAAATTGCCGTGCAGGAGAAGCCTTTCCGATTGTAATCGGATCAAGATTAGAGGGGTTTTCAGTTCATGGGAGGCGTCACCCGCAAAGCGCCATAGCCGCTCAAAAGAGCTTTCAAGCCGGTCGAACATCTGGTTGAGCAACCGCTTCAAGTCGCCAATTTCGCCCTCCGCGTCATCGACGGTAATCCGCTCGCCAAGATTGTTGGCGCTGATGCGCTGGGCCGTGCGCTGGATGCTTCGAATCGGACTCAGGGCCAGGCGGCTCATCCAGAATCCCCAGATCAAACCAAAGATCACCACGAAACCGATCAGGAGAAGGCTGACTTGAAAATAATCGGAGAAGAACGTGTCGATATTGTTGGTTGAGGCGGCGATCTCGATGCTCAGGTCCCCCACTTGAAATGATCCCACCCGCATACTGCCGAACGGGGGGACGGAGCAACTCCAGGCAACATTATTTCCGGGGTGGTCCGGCAGGATGGCATTCTTCAGGTTCTCGGACCGGAAGATAACGCCCTCTTTGGGGTCGCTGACCTGGAAATAGTAGAGCGGAGCATCGATCACTGAATGCTCGGAGATTCGTTGCAGGAGTTCGGCTCGGGGAATCAAAGCCTGGTTGTTGACGATCCGATTTTGTATCTCTTGAAATTCGGCGTGATTCAGAAAGTCGATGCCGCCGGTGAGCTTGACCTCCAGCAGCCATCGCCCGATCCCGAGAACGCCCGCGACCGTCAGGGTCACGACCAGCATGTAGGCCAGCGCCAATTTGAACCGGAGCGACTTCATGTCATCTCGTATCCCACGCCGCGCAAGGTTTTGAAAATCGGTTCTTCCAAAGGTACTTCGAGTTTTTTCCTCAACCGCCGCATGTAAACGTCGATCAGGTTGGCATCGAGGTCATTCTGGGATTCCCAGATTTTCTCCGAGATCATCGTGCGGGTGAGAACTCGTCCATGGTTTTGCATGAACAATTCGAGCAGGGAAAATTCCCGGGCTGTGAGGTCTATCTTCTGATTATTCCGGGTGACGGCTCGTGCCAGTAAATCCATCTTGATTCCCCGGTGCTCGAACACGGTAGCCTTCTTGCCTCCGTGACGCCGGAGCAGGGAACGAATTCGCGCGAGAAGCTCCTCGAAGCTGAACGGCTTGGCCAGGTAATCGTCCGCCCCGAGATTCAGGCCTTTGATTCGATCCTGCACCGCATCCCGCGCGCTCAAAATCAGCACGGGTTCGTTGAAACCCAGACTCCGCCACTCGCGGAGAAGCTCCAGGCCATCGCCATCGGGCAGGCCGAGGTCCAGCACAATGACGTCATGTGGATCGTCTGCCAGCGCATCCCTCGCTTCATGGCAGGTGCGGACCCAGGTCGTCGAATAGGCCATCTCCTCCAGGCCACGAGCTATGAATTGTCCGACCTTCCTTTCGTTTTCAACAATCAGGACCTTCATGAGGTCTGAGGGTTGAGCGGAAAGCGCCCAGAACTCAACCTTTTTCTGACGACTTGCCGAACCAGATTCTATCGAAACACCTATCGGGGAGTATAGCGGACAACAATCGATGGGATTTTCGCTTGGGAACCCGGCGATAAGAAGAAGGTTGGCCCCTGGTCTAAGAGTTGAGCTTAAGTTACCGTGTGGTAACTCTCCAAATTCGCGTCTACGGACACGTCTTGGGTTCGATTTTGGTGCGTTCCTCCCTCTTTTCAGAAGAGAGGCGAGGGTCGGAATCGCTGATATAACTCTCTGTGGTTTAACTACTTATATATGTTCCTCAGAGGAGATCAAGCTATCTATGAATGTCCTCCTCATCTACTTTAATATACCATTTGGACACACTTTTGGACACAGTAAAATTCGATTTTTTCCCAGAAAAAATCCTATTTCTTGTCCGACATCTGCGGCGAGTCGTTCGCCGACTCTAAACTTAGAAAATCCCTCTCGACAGAATGTTAATGATGCATATTATAGCCTTATAAGGCGACTATATGCGTTATAATGAAAGTCCTCATTTGGCCATCGAGAGGTTCCACTTGGAATTCCTCAAGGCATTTTCCGCCCAGGTTGATCCCGCCCTTTATGCGGTCAAGGGAGGTTGCAACCTGCGCCTTTGCCTGGGAAGCGTGCGATGCTCGGAAGATCTCGATATCGACGTCCACAAAATCGCGCGAGCAACTTTGGCGAGTAATGTGACGAAGATTCTTGAAAGTCGTCTGCCGAAGGCTCTCCTGCCAACTGGCCTGTCCATCGACCAGTTTTCGGCTCCAAAGCAAACCGACACGGTGCAGCGCTGGAAGGCCACTCTTTTAGTCGGCGCCAGTCCCGTTTCCACCAAGGTCGAGTTTTCCCGACGGGGACTTGATTCCGGGGTGCTCAAGGAATTCATCAACTCGGAGGTGGCCTCCGTTCATCAAGTGCCACCTTTTCCCCTTCCCCATTACGGCCTGGGCGCAGCCGTGAGGCAAAAGGCCGCCGCCTTGGCCGGGCGACCCCTCACGCAGGCCCGTGATATCTTTGACCTCCATTTTCTCTTTCCTTTGGGAGGTACGCCCTTTCTCAGGGAAGCTCCAACCGATGTTCTTGCGAAAGCCGCCGAGAACACCCTCACCATTTCGTATCAAGATTACCAAGGACAGGTGGTGGCTTACCTGCCTCCAGAAGTGAAAGCCGATTACCAGGCTAAAGGGGTATGGGACCAGATGCAGGAAACAGTTTTTGAGACGCTTAACCAAGCTGCGGAACGTTCGGGGAGGGATTGACCCGGAGGAGATTATGAACCAATCGCAAGCTCTAGCCAAACTCCG
>Ga0182030_10017335_pt1 | contig 13910 bp, 14 predicted proteins | sample 812S3MmetaG_FD_121299 | JGI IMG/M metagenome (GOLD analysis project Ga0182030, IMG submission 121299) | Permafrost microbial communities from Stordalen Mire, Sweden - 812S3M metaG (Illumina Assembly) | ecosystem: Environmental > Terrestrial > Soil > Wetlands > Permafrost | place: Sweden...
AGGCTCAGCGACAGGACTAGCTCCGAGGCAAACGCAGACCGTCTCGCCGACAAACACAGGACCTGCTCTGCGGCCAACAAAAGGGTTCAGCTCTGCGACAAACGCAGGAACAAGCTCAGCGACCTATACTGGGTCCGAAACCGCGAAAGTGATTGTTATATCCACGCGAGCGCATTTCGCCCATGAAGTTGGCCACGCCACCATTTACGGCGTAATTCACAAGCAGAGCCGCGCCTAAAACGCCAACCATCTGTTTATTGATTCCAAACCCGGATCCAGAACCTGAGCCGGAGTTGCCATTGCCATTTCCGCCATTGTTATAGCAATTGCCATTCTGCTGCATGTTATTCTGGCAATTATTGTAATTTTGGTTGCCCTGGCTGTTCTGGTTGTTCTGGTTATTGTTGAAATTCTGTCCGCATTGATTATTGCCGAGATTCTCATTGCCTTGGCAGGAGTTGTTTGAAAGATTTTGAGAAGCGCTGCAACTAAGGTTTTGCTGGTTCATGCCCATAGCGTTTGAACCATTTTGCGGCTCGTTATACCCGCCATTACTATAACCTTGCTGCGACTGCGAGTAGTTCTGCTGTTGCATACCGCTGTTGCTCTGCGAGGCAAATCCTTGAAGCGGAACCTGTTGCTGCGGCACCGCGCCGGAATTTGCTACATGCTGCGCGCTACGCTCTGCAATTCCCTCTGTAATGTCGACTTGCGATAGCGGTCCCATTTCCTGTGCTTGAACCGGTGCGGACGCCAGCGGCAAAAGCGCAGCATTACCGAGCACTGCCAGAGTCAGAGCCACCATCCGTATAGTTTTGCCAGTCTTTTTCATTCAAGCCACCACACTCTCACTTCCCTGGTCTCATCCTAAGAAGGTGGCAGGTCCAAGTCAATGGACGAAATCGAGAAAAGATGCCGCAATCATGGGGTTTCTACGAACTTGACATCGAGAGCTTTCAGACGTTGTGTCAGAGCCGTTATGCGGCTCGACGAGCGCAGATTTTTGACGGCCAGCGCCAGCGCCTTAGCCTGTCCAATAATTACCACCAGTTTCTTACCCCTGGTAACACCGGTGTAAAGCAAATTGCGCTCAAGCATCATGAAATGCTGCATCGCCAGTGGAATAACCACAGCCGGATACTCCGAGCCCTGTGATTTATGAATGGAAGTGGCGTAAGCCAATGATAATTCGTCCAGATCGCTAACGTCATAGTTAACAGCACGACCATCAAATTCGATTAAAAGCTCGCCCTCTTCCAGATCAATTTCGGTTATGGTCCCGATATCGCCGTTGAAGACCTCTTTGTCGTAGTTGTTTATGGTTTGGATGACCTTATCGCCTACGGCGTAGGTCCAGCCAAACTTGCTGAGCTGCGCACCGCCGGTGGTGTTCAATTTCTTCTGAAGTTCGACGTTCAATGAGCGCGAGCCCAGGCCGCCACGGTTCATCGGCGTAAGAATTTGAATATCTTTGATTGGATCAAGACCAAAACGCTTAGGAATGCGTTCGCTCACCAGAACCATTAACTTCGCTAAAATGTCTTCTGGTGTTTCGGCGTTGATGAAGTAAAAGTCCGACAGTTCTTCTTTCTTTTCCTCTTTGAGTGGCATCAAACCTCGATTTATCCGGTGCGCGTTTACGATAATTTTCGAGCTAGCTGCCTGCCTAAATATTTCTGTTAGTCGAACAGTTTCAATCACGCCGGAAGAGATAATGTCGGAAAGTACAGCTCCCGGTCCAACGGAAGGCAGCTGATCCACGTCGCCGACCAGAAGTACAGCAGCTTCGTCGGGAATTGCGCGAAGCAGTTGGTTCATCAAAACAATATCGATCATCGACGCCTCATCAACGACCAGCAAATCACAATTGAGAGGGTTGCCGCGATCTCGTTTGAACCCATTTATTTTCGGATCAAATTCAAGCAAGCGATGGATAGTTTTTGCCACCATTCCCGTGGATTCCGCCAGTCTTTTCGCGGCTCTTCCCGTGGGAGCGCAAAGCAAAATCTCGGCTTCACTGTTTGAGATTAGTCGCAAAATGCTGTTTACTAAAGTTGTTTTCCCGACACCCGGTCCACCAGTAATCACGAGAAATTTGTGCTGAAGAGCTTTCTCAACGGCAAGCTTCTGGCTCTTTGACAGCTCGATCCGCGACTCCGCTTCCACGCGGGGAAGTTCCTGAGCTAGATCAATATCTGACCAGAGAGCTTCACCTTCTTTCAGCCGGATCATCTGCGTAGCTGTGCCGAGTTCGGCTCGATAAAGGGACTTGAGAAAAATCAGTTCAACACCGTCGATCTCCTCGCTCATCAAGTTGCCGGCGCCCAACTCGAGATTGATTGCTTCATCGGTCAGTTCAACCGGGATTTCCAAAAGCTGGTGAGTGGTATCACTTAGTTTTTCTCTATCGCTGGCGCAATGTCCCGCTGATGACAGTTCTTGCAAACAATGTCTGATACCGGCTTGGGCTCGTATCATCGAGTCTTTGGGAATGCCCAGCTTCTGCGCAATCGTATCAGCCGTTTTGAAACCGATACCATGAATATCCAAAGCCAGGCGATAGGGATTTTCGGTAACTTTGCTAATCGCTTCCTGACCATATGTTTTGTAAATGCGAACGGCGCGGGATGTGCCGACGCCATACGATTGCAGAAAAACCATAATTTCGCGCACGGCTTTTTGCTCTGCCCAAGCTGAGACAACGCGCTCCATGCGAGTTTGTCCTATACCGCGCAGCTCAAGCAATTTTTCGGGAGTTTTCTCGATAACATCGAACACTTCGGCGCCGAAGGCTTTAATCAATTTCTTCGCGAAATGCGGTCCCACGCCTTTAATCATGCCTGAGCCGAGATATTTCTCCATGCCTTCAATCGTGCTCGGCTGAACCACAGTCAGCTTTTGTGATTTGAACTGCAATCCATAGTTTTTATCGTTGAACCAAATCCCCTGACATTCGATGAACTCGCCGGGCGAGATTGCGGCGGCGCTCCCTGTCACGGTAACGAGTTCTTGCTGTCCACGCACTTTTACTTTGAGAACGCAAAAGCCGCTGTCTTCGCTATGGAAAGTAACGCGTTCGACCGAGCCGCCGAGATTTTCCAGCTCGCTTTCTTTTGTCAAAGCGGATTGATGCTGGGCTCGCGTCGCCGAATCGCTGTTGTCTTGAGGTATAGCCATTAGTGATCCATACGGATATGCTTCAGTGCCGCCAACGGTTCTGTCATTTCGACTCGCTCCAGAGCCGGGTTCGATTCTAGCTCTTAGCTCGGTTGGAAACATGTTTTCTAGCACATAAATCCGGAAAGAGTAGCGCTGGTGAGTCTTGTAGATGAGATGGCGATAGCGCAGGGAAACTGGAGCAGCACGATGCAGCAGGATACATTTAATCTTGTTGAAGTGGTAGTGCGTGAAACCTTGGCGGCGCCTCTACAGTTAGAGATCCGCGTAGGGTGCCACGCCGTTCGTCGCACGGTTGACTCCTGTTGTGCTAGCTGGGGAATGTACCGATTTCGATTCATTCCTGTTGAGATAGCTAGGGAATGAACCGATATCGATTCATTCCTGTTGAGATAGCTAGGGAATGTACCGATATCGGTTCATTCCTATTGAGATAGCTGGGGAATGTACCGATATCGGTACATTCCTTTGGCGATACCAAGGGGGACTGTACCGATATCGGTTCATTCCTGTTGAGATAGCTGGGGAATGTACCGATATCGGTACATTCCTTTTCGATAGCAAGGTAGCGACGCCCCAAGGGCGTCGCGTGAAAGAGTTTACCTCTTCGAAACGGACGAGCCTGGATCGTCTCTACCACTTAAGCAGAGCCTTAGAAACACGCTTCCTGATGGCACGACGCCGTGCGTCGCCGTTGACAGAGCAACACCGAATCTACCAAGGTTTCTGGCTTGATGAATTTGTGCTGGACGAAATCTTACCAGTTATCCGTTCATTGCTATTTGTACTCATAGGTCCTCGGACTTTGAAGCGGCGGCTGGACCACCAGCGAATCTTGCCTGCCAAACGGGCGGCGCGTGGCGCCCGCCCCCTAACGGATCAGGTTCGCAATCGCACAAATACCGCTATTAGCACCACAGCAAGACTTGCCAGCAATGGAAGCAGCGACCAGAATCCGAACTCAACAGATTTACCTGAATAGCCAAACCTAGCGGCATACACAAGCACAGCGCCAAAAATTATTCCGAAAGACACCAGTGCCAGTTGTGCCGAGCGACTGATTCGCACAGTCACTTTATTTAGAGCTTCTGCCATTCCGACTCCCAGTAGCGCCGCCACCAGACAATTTGTGCTTATTCAAGTGACGCAGGACGCAAACATGCTCATCAGACTGAAGGCGACTGCGCTGTAACTAACCGAAGCCGCCTCCAGCTTTACCACATCAGCCACAGCCACGCCGGCAGATTTCGCGGCAGGCTTTGTCTTTGCAGTTTTGCCCGGGGCACACTGCTTACACATTAAAGATGTACTGGTCGTGACCAGACAAGACGGGCAGATCTGGCGACTGCAATCGAAGCATTTAAGCTTCGGTCCCTCGCACTTGTGGACCGTAAATAATTCCATGGTCGCATCCTCTGTCTGGTTCAGGTTCTATTTTAACGTTTGCCCGGGGCATTCACCGGTTGGGGGCTTTATTCTTAACTGAAGCGACTATTTTATGGCGCTTTTGGCCTTTTTTTGGGCAAAATAGGAGTTAAGAGCCTTTGGAGCAAAATAAGACAAATGAACTACCACCTCTTAGATGAGAATCACATCGAAATTCTAGCCGGAGACATAGCGAAAGGAATTTGGAATTTTGCATCTGACGCGATTAATCGCGAAGGTGAGGAAGTTCAGCTCAAGAGTAACACCAAAACAATGGAAATCCGACTGAAACGTCAGGTAGGAAAACTCGACACAATTTCGGAGCATCCCGTAAGCCCTTTCATGGGCATGGTTCTCGGAACACTCTGGGGACCGATCGGTGGTCTTGCTGGAACCGCAGTTGGAATTGTTGCTGGAAAATCAGAATTCCTTTGCGTTGGCTGCCAGTTGAAAGATGGACGCAAATTTATCGCCTACATGCGCAATTCTGTGTTTGACGTTTGGAGCAAAGCCTGCCCGGACGCCAAGCAAATTGAGCGCAAGAGAGAAGATAAGGGCATGTTTGGGCTGGGAGTTCTTGGTTTTTGAAGCGAACCTTCGTCGCAGCGATAGGCAGCGGATTTGGCGATGTATTGATCTCCTTACCCGTTGTTCAGTCTTTAATCGATACCGAAGAGCATGTAATTCTGGTTACCAGGTCATTCCGGCAACTCGGCATTGCCGAGCGCGTGGTCGGTTTGCAGGGCGAAGTTTCGGAAAGCAAATTAAATCTGACGACCGGAGACCGTTATGTGAACCTGCGTGAGCACCCGCTCCAGACTGATTATGTCTGGGGCTCAGCCGAGTTCGAAGCGCAATTTGGCAAAACGAATCTCGAGCGAATTATTGCCAATATCGCAAGTGACTTTGGTATCAAGACGGATTTTTCAAGACTCACTCCACTTTCGTTCGAACGCATAAACGATTTGTCCGAGGCATTTGCCTTTGTTCCTGGAACGGATGGGTTTTATAAACACTGGCCGCATGAAAATTGGCTTCGTTTGCACAAGAAACTAAGACGGCAGGGGCGTCGCATTATTGTCGTCGGAAAGCCCGATGAATCACCTGCGGTGCAACGGCTGCTTTCAGCGGGGTTAGAACACTTCCAAACAGAGACAGCAGGTTCGGCAATTGATGTGATCAGCAGCTGTGCTGCGGTCATCTCAGTTGATACAGGTTTGATGCACACAGCAATACAACAAGGAATTCCAACTTACGCTTTTATGCATCCGCAAAATTTTCATACTCGCTCGAATGCAAACTGCTTCAATTTTCTGGCGCAGCAATGTCCGGAAAAATGCCTGCGTGATTTTACGCCTAAAGCTGGATATGCAGATTCATCAGGGCTTGAGGTCGGACTTAAATTTGATCAAAGGGAATGTTCACTACCGATCGAAGAGAACTGTATGGGTGTTATCAGAACAGACGACGTGATTGAATTGCTCGAAAAACATGGACGACTTCGCGCCATGACAGCAAGTGCCGAAGAAGACTGAACGGCACAATCGTGCGAATAGGCTAATAAGGCGGAGCACCATTTGCGGTATCAAGAATTAAAGTATCAGTTCGGGAAGTAGTATCGCATTTATTCAAAATGCGCTATCCCTCAAATTAGTTAGAAGGCTGAAAATTAGCCGATTTAGTCATTAAATGAACGATATTATCGTGTCTTTTTGGATTTCGATTGATTGAAATAAACACTAACTGAAAAGAAAAAAATCAGACTCTGTCAGTGAAAGAATCAGACTCTGTGAGTGAAAGAATCAGACTGACAAAGTAGCTGGTGAAAGAAAACCATTCTGAAATTTCTTTGCGACTGGACTGCCAACGGGGTTATAACCGCAAGAGCTAAAGATTTTTTTTCGGGACAGGAAGCTTTTCAATCAAATTTCAGAAATATCTGTCATGATAGAAAAACCTTCTAGAACGCGAACGCAGTATTTGCTTGCTTCGGCACACAAGCCGGATGCATCTTAGGTGGCGGCACCAGTTTTCGACTGCGGCGCTGCGTTAGCGTTTACAGAAACAGAAGAGGGAAACAGCCGCAATCCTGATGTGTTGCGGCTCACGTTTACTAGAGGCAGCCGAGAACATGTCCGCAGATTCTTCCAATCAATTGATCGACGTTTTGTCCTTTTACATTTTCGGCGAACTGGTTGTTCTACCGCAAAGTTCAGGGCGACAGAGTTCAGATGTGCCGGCACGCGTAAACCACTGGACTCTTTCTGATGAATCAAGCCTTAGTACAGCATTGCATGAAGCGCTGACGGAGCTCTTGCCTGGTTGGTCCACCGATTATGTTTTAGAGAAGAGAGATGTAGTAATTAGTCAACCAGCGAGCGGCAATGCAGGTCCCATCGACGCCGGCATTATGATAATCGAGATATGGACAAAAGAATTTGTGGTGCGAGCCTGGGCTAATCGGGGAGACGGGGCAGCTGATTGTTTACCGATTTTTCAATCAGTAATTCCAATGAGCGCGGGATTCAGTCCGGTGAACGATACATTGATAGCGCTAATGCGGCGGATAGCCGAAGGACTGAGACAAACTCGAAATGCCCAGGAGCCGGGCAGGTAGCTAATTATTTGAACGAAATTTGAGCAACTTCTGATTGAGAAGAGCTGGAGCTGGAGCCGCAGCCGCAGACACAGCCGCAGACGCAGACGCTTCATTGTCTTCTCCAACTAAGCTGACCATAATCTGTGTGCCCCGGTATCAGTAAACAAGACAAGAATAATCAATCCCAGGGTAATGAACTGTGTTCCGGACTTGATTGTAATATGTGGTGGCTACGTGCAGCCTGGGTAAGAAAGATTGGATGGGTCAAGGCAAGCTTAGAACAACAGGACTATGGAGCGCGAGCAAACATCGGAAATCAACGCGCAGGAACGCTTCATTTCGCGGATTCGGGAATGTGCCGGACGCCTGGTGGCGCCACACAATCGCGAAGACATATTAAATGAAAGTGCCCGGCTTTTCGCCGATTATTCAGGCGCGAACAACGCTTTAATTATCGACCTATCGCGCGAGACGCTCGATCTCTACCGCAGCGCCGAGGCTGGCTCTGGACCTGAGCTCAAATCTTCAACTACAGTTATTCTGGCTGAATCGGTCGGTCCGCTTTTCGAACTCCTGCGCGACCGTTATACAAACGAAATCGCGCTTCGAATTTTCAACCAGCTTATAGTCGACGCACCTGAGGGTGTAGCCGATGATGCGATATCGAGCGCGCTGGAAGAACTAGGAATGACCCAGGGCTTCATCTTGCCCCTGCGTGTCGCCCGCAATTTTGGTAGCGACAATGTCACCGGACTTCTGATCATAAACAATGTGCCTTCGTATAAATTTGCCGATCCAGGGCATTTAGCATTGTTGCGCATGGCGGCTGACTTGCTCTCGCTCACGGCGGACAATATTGACTTGGGAAATGCGCTTGCGCGGCTGCGCCCGACGGATCAGGCCACGGGGCTAGCCAGTCGCAGTCGCATTAAAGCGCAAATACAGCAAGAGGTCGGGCGTGCAAGTTATCTTTCGAGAGAGTTTACCCTTGTTCATTTTGAGGTAGATAATTTCAAAGCAATCGCTGTGCGGCAAGGATATCGCTATGGCGACCTGGTAATCAAAACCATTGCGGAAGATATTCTGGCGGAATCAAGACCAATTGATATAATCAGTCGTTGGTCAGGCGAAGAATATCTGGCACTCTTACCTGAATTGGCGCTCAATGAGGCTCTGGATTTCGCCGATCGCTGCCGCCGGCGCGTGGCAGATCATCCGATCACGCCCGACGATTACCGGGAAGAAATTTTTGTTACTCTTAGTTCAGGCGTTGTGGTTTACCCTGAGCATGGCCGATTTTCTGACATTCTTTTGCGCAATGCTGAGTTGGCTTTATTGCAGTCGAAGCTGAGCGGTCGCAATAAAGTTACGCATTGGTCCGAGGCTGACGCTTTATAGCAAGCGCTGGCACTCTATCTTCTATTAAAGGAAGCTCGTCCCAGGTGCGACCGTCGAGTTCGCGCCCGCTAGCCTTTTTGTTGCGTCCGCCCCATTGCTTGAAGAAGAAACAAACGCCAGCAGCCTGGCACTGATCGCGCAGGTCGATGACCCAGTCCTTTTCGATGGGACGCGATTTGTTGCCTGATTCGCCACCCACGATTACCAGATTAATGCCTTCCAGATTGAGCCTGGGGACTGGTCCGAGAAGTGGCTCTACTGAAAGGAACTTGATTTTGGCAGACGTTTGCCTGAGCAGGTCGATACGATAAACGAAATCGGCATTTTCCACACTAACTCCCTGCCAGATATTAGGTGCCCAGGGGAGCTGTGCATCGAGTTCGAGCAGGCGCTCGGCACGTTTGGTCAGTATCTGGAAAGTGTGCCAATTAGCCTGATTCATGGTAGCAAAGACGCCTTTTATGAACTCGACTGGAACGTCTATATGATAGAGATCACTCATCGAATTGACAAAAATGCGTTTAGGTTTGCGCCAGGTCAGAGGCAGCTCCAGCCGCCCGGGCCAGAGACGCAAGTCAAAGCCCTGCTCATACGGATGATTGACCACGCCACGAAATCGTTCGGCGAAAGTTTCCGCATAACAATGCCTGCAACCGGGACTGATTTTAGTACAGCCTGTCACCGGATTCCAGCTAGCGTCGGTCCATTCTATTGATGAATGCTCTCCCACGAATTTCCTCGCTTGCCTAATAGAAAAAATAACACGGCTTGGCAACAATCGCATTCCTTACCTATGAGCAGAAGCCTCTTCGTGTCATGCACCTGAGATTCGATTAAGCGTTGGGAATGTACCGATATCGGTACGTTCCCAACGGGAGTTTCCATAAAATCGTACCGATGTCAGTCTGTGGCGCTGTTCAGCCCCTCCATAGATGGGACTTTTGCACAATTTGGTAAACTTCGTTAATCCAAGCTGCTTGGAAAGTGCAAAAGCACATTTTCACTGCTATCATATATTCCGCTATCTGCCCGTAGCCCAGCTGGATAGAGCGCATGGCTACGAACCATGAGGTCGCATGTTCGAATCATGCCGGGCAGGCCAATCGAAACGATTATAGAGAGCGCCCTTCGAGATGGAGGGCGTTTTTTATTTCATATCAAAACGAAGCTTTATGGCGATCCCTTTTAGTTCCAGTTTAGGTCCCTTCAAAAATAAGTGTCATTGATTGAAGGTAGTGCTCATGTTGAGATTTAGACTGCCAATCGTCACGTGATAAAGACCGCCACGCGTCAAGTATTTAAACCGCCGCGCGTCAAGTATAAAGACCGACACACGTGACGTGGTATACGACCGCTACGCGTGACGTGCTTAAGTCATTTGTCGATAGACCCAGCATAGGCAGCCGAGGGAGCCAAGGTAGCGGAATGATGATAGCGCTGCCTACTGTACATCAATGGGTTCAACCAATCGACGAAAGTCCTAAAGCATGTGCCTCCAGTCAGTTTTCTTCTGAAGAGAACGACTGGGCAAGAAGTCAGCAGTCATGGACAGACTTGAACGTTCGAAGACCGGTATCTAAAAGATCGGCAAGGACTGGATTAAGCTAGATGGCTTTTGGGAGATTTGCGTCCGATTTCGTCCTGTACCCAGGGGGCAATGCGCGCAAAACAAGCTTTATTAGCAAAGAATGGTGTCACGCATGCGGCCAGACAAGTACTGATTCTTCAAAATCTGCAGGACCACCGTGCACTGCCTGTGGTGTATCGTATCCACATAAAAAGCGCATGCTCGCTGCGCTTTCTCCTGATAAAGCCGGGGACTGTGAGTGTGGCGTCGAATAGCATTGATCCGCGCTTGCATATAAAGTTCAATTCACCATTGTCGTGTCACATTCAGCCCACAAATGCATATCGACCAAACACTTTCTGTTAGAGTGACTATGACGGAGCGAATGGGAGCTTTAAGCACAGGCCTGACTGCGGCGTGCGGGCAAGCTTCCCAACAATCAGGCCCGAGATTAAATCAATGGATCAAAATGCACACTTCTCTTTATCAAGGCTCCCGCGAGCACGGTGGAACGTCCTTGATATGCTCACCTTTGTAGGCATAACTTCAATTCGCAATTGCCTTGTCGTTGACATTGATATGAGCTGGGCGGAAGCACTGCGAAAGCGGATGACCAAGCAAGGTAACAAGACCACGATAACAGCCTTCCTCTTAAAAGCAATCGGCATAGCTCAGCAAGCACATCCTGATAGTAGAACGATGTGGCTGCCGTTCGGAAATCGCGCGGTCTTTAACGATATCGCCGCAGGGTTTACTGTGGAAAAATTGGTCAATGAAATACCAGTGGTATTTTTTGGCACAATTGACGCACCCGATAAGAAGTCGCTTGATACAATCACAGGTGAACTGAGTCGCTATGCGCAGCTTTCGATAGGTCAGCTGCCGCGATTGGCAAAGGAAGAACGTTTTTCAAGACTTCCCTGGCTTGTGAGAAGATTTATTCTCTGGCTCGGGGTTAACCATCCGTTTTTTCGGCTGGCGGTAAATCAAGCCACATTCGGTCTGACATCGCTGGGCAAGTTTGGAATTAAGTCGCTTGTCAGTCCATGTTCAAATACTTCTACTTTCGCCATCGGCAGTGTGGAAATGCGGCCGGTAGTATTCAACGATCAAATTGTCGCTCGACCGATCATGACTCTGACTTACACTTTTGATCAGCGTGTCTTGGACGAAGGCACAGCAGCAAGATTTCTAACTGAAATTCGCAGGTTAATGGAAGGCGAATTAGAAGGGTATCTAGAGTCGGAAGAAGAAGAGCGAGCAGATTCAGCCAAGGAATTGGTGGCACTGTCAGCTCGTCGACTTCATCATCATTCTAATCAATTGCAAGAAACAATAAGTGGTTGTGTCTAACGGCGCTATTCATAACGGCGCTCATCACCGCTCTAAAGAACGGTGCTTTTCGCGCAATTTGGATAAGCATTGACACGACCGATGTATGGTATCCGGGAGCAAAACCCGCAGCAGCGCAAAAAAAAACAACCTAAAGTGCAAAAGCATGGATCGATGCATGACCTATACAGGACTTTAGTCATATTTACTTTGGTCCAGTCTGGAAATACTATTACTTCATCGAAAGCGAATTGCTGTTTCGAATCCACCTATTACTACTTACTGCTTACTACTTTTCTCGCACTTTTTGCCTTTGGAGGGTAATCACTATGCGCCTTAATAACATTATCGTTCGCTCCGCCCTCGCAGCCAGCGCCCTAGTAGCCCTCTCAGTTCCAGCCTTCGCACAAGATGCATTTGATTCATCCGGCGCTACTGGCGCTCAGACCAACGACTCCGGACACTACACCGGCGCACAAACAATGCAAGGCGGTAGCGCAGCTGCTCCGATGCTGCAAGGTGCGACCAACGGTACAGTCGGTCCACAAGGCGCAGATGCCACAGTTATCCAGGGCGTAAACACCGCCGGTACAGTGCGCGTCAACAACCTCGCCAACTTAGAAGCTTTGCTCAACATCATCGCTAACGGCATGGAAATCCTCGGTATCGCCTGGGGCGGACCTACAATGATCATGGGCTTCATGCACATGGCTGCCGGTACTCAAGACGCCATGAAGCGCGTTCTCTGGGGAGCAGCAGGCGTAACTGGTGGATTAGCCACACCAGGTTGCATCAACTGGCTCGTTGCATCAGCTCGTGATGCCAACTTGTTCAGCTAATAGAAAGACTTTAACCGCGAAGTAGTGGTGAAAAAGCTTGAGGTCGCCGAAAGGCGGCCTCGCTTTATTTTGTGAGCTTCTTAGAGCTACCCGCCGCTCAGGGACGCAATGCTTCGCGCCTGCCGAATTCAAGCGCTATCATCATCGACGCAGGCGGCGCGAACACAGCCTGCGCTATATTTCCGTCTAAGTCAGCGCCCCGCTTCACAATTTAATTCAGCGCCCAGTTGCTCGGACCTTATAACTTGTCTGTGGCTGACACTCTCAATGAATTGCAAATTTGTTACTACCACCAAGACAAGCATGCGGAAGCTGAGCCATTGCTGGAGCGCATATTGGCAATAAGGGAAAAGGAGCTCGGACCGAACGATCCGCACGCTAAATAGCGTCCTCGTTGTTGCTTGTGATCTGTGTAATGTTATTATTGTGCTTGTTCAAGAGCATTACTGTGTTTGATCGAACTTTACCGCGCAGAGGCATCAAGTGCTAAACATCGAGCCTGCCAAAGCAGAGCAAATCAACGAAATAAAAACACTTTTCCAGGAGTATGCCGCTTCGCTACATTACAATCTTTGTTTCCAAGATTTTGAAACCGAACTTCGCACGCTACCAGGAAAGTATGAAGAACCTAGAGGCACGCTCCTGATCGCCACCGATGCCGGCAAAGTCGCAGGATGCGTTGCGCTGCGCCCTCTGGATGAGGAACATGTTTGTGAAATGAAAAGGCTCTACGTTCGCACCGATTTCCAGAACAGAGGAATTGGGGCAAAACTTATCGCATCAGTTATTCGTGCTGCAGAGGGCAAAGGTTACACACGCATGCGATTGGACACGATGCCGTCAATGACTTCGGCCATCTCCCTTTACCGAAAATTCGGATTTTATGAAATCGCAGCATATTGCGTCAACCCTGTCAGCGGTGCGCTTTTTATGGAGGCCACAATTGCAGAATTGGCTAAGGCTGGGGATAAGTAAATGCCTGACTGGTTCTACTGGCTTGCTGGAATAATAACGGTTTCAATGCTGTTTTTTCCCCTTGGACTCATTTATTTCTACGCATGAGTTTCAGATTTTATCTTTTTCGACTTTTCTGAAATACTTGAATTGACGGCGCATTTCTTCGAAACTGCGATTCCAAGCTAAATAATTTGCGTAATTCTACACTCAACTTTTGTCCAGACTTAAGCAATATTGATGTACAAAGCACTGGCGTCTGCCTTGAGCATATATTTGGCGATATTGCATTTTGGAGATCGGACAATGAACTTTACTAGAGCACTGATGGTTCCCACCACATTGGTATTTTGTGCCATTATCGCCTCGTCAGCGCCGGCTCTAGCGCAAGAAGGATTCAATTCTTCTGGCGCGACTGGATTTCAAACCAACAACAGCGGGCATTATACCGGTGCTCAATCAATGCAAGGCGGGTACGCTGCCGCACCATTATTGCAAGGCGCAAGCAATGGGACAGTCGGTCCCCAAGGTGCAGACGCCACAGTTATTACCGGAGTCAATACAGCCGGGACAGTTCGTGTTAACAACCTGGCGAACCTCGAAGCTCTTCTCAATATAA
>Ga0182030_10017336_pt1 | contig 13910 bp, 14 predicted proteins | sample 812S3MmetaG_FD_121299 | JGI IMG/M metagenome (GOLD analysis project Ga0182030, IMG submission 121299) | Permafrost microbial communities from Stordalen Mire, Sweden - 812S3M metaG (Illumina Assembly) | ecosystem: Environmental > Terrestrial > Soil > Wetlands > Permafrost | place: Sweden...
AACTGTAAATCCTGACCGGTGCCATCAGGCCGGGCCGGGGGCCAAACTGATTCGGGCGGCGTTTTCCGGGCAGGAGGACGTGCCCGATGACCAATTGGTCTTTTGTGGCATTTTCCCCGCTGTGATCTATATTTGGCCGCCGCACATGGAGAATATCCCATGAGAACAAAACGACAGATTGAGAAACTGGGCTGCACCGCGCTGGCCTGCGCCACGTCCGCGCTGGCGGTCGCACAGGAATCCACCACCAACAACACCGTGGCTCTGCCGGACAAATCCCCGGCCACCGCGCCGCAGGCTTGGAACTGGCATGTGCAAAACACGGACATCGTCCAGGGCTATCCCGGTTTTTCGGCGGACTACACTCATCCCGGGTTCAACAGCCTGTCCACCGGCGGGCAGGCCCGCGAAACCGTCTCGCTGGACTTGATGGCCGGCGTCCGCCTCTGGGCCGGCGCCGAAGCCCACATTGACGGCATGATGTGGCAGGGGTTTGGCGTCAACGACGCACTGGGCGTGGATGGTTTCCCCAACGGCGAGGCCTTCCGGTTGGGCACGGACACCCCCAACGTGAACTTCCCGCGGCTCTTCATCCGCCAGACCATCGGCTTGGGCGGCGAGCAGGAGAACATTGACGATGATCAGTTCACCCTGGCCGGTCAGCCGGACGTGTCGCGGCTCACGTTCACCCTGGGGAAATTTTCCGCCAAGGATGTCTTCGACAACAACGCCTACGCCAACGATCCGCGTTCCCAGTTCATGAACTGGGCGCTCATGGCCGATGAGGCCTGGGATTACCCCGCGGATGCGCTCGGTTACATCACCGGGCTGGCCGTGGAGTTGAACCAGCCCGGCTGGGCGGCGCGTTATGGCTTTTTCCAGATGCCGCGCGTTTCCAACGGCACTGCCCTGGATGGTCATGTGCTCGAGGCTTGGGGCATGGTCACGGAACTGGAACGGCGTTACTCCCTGGGCGCTCATCCCGGCACGATCCGCTTCCTCGCGTATCTCAACCACGCCCACATGGGCAGTTACCAGGACGCCGTGGACGCGGCCGACCCCGCCGTGGGTCAGTACGCCGACATCACCGCCTCCCGCGCCTACCGTTACAAATTCGGCTTCGGGCTGAACTGGGAGCAGGAAATCGTCAAAAATGTCGGTGTCTTCTCCCGCGCGGGGTGGAGCAACGGCAAGACCGAGGCCTGGGTGTTCAGTGACACCGATTACAGTCTGTCAGCGGGCTTGAGCGTCAAAGGCGCGGCCTGGCACCGCGCCAATGACACCGTGGGGCTGGCCGGTGTGGCCAACGGCCTGTCGCGCGTGCATCAGGAGTTTTTCGAAGCCGGAGGCACCGGCATTCTGGCCGGGGACGGCGCGCTCGCCTATGGCTGGGAGAAAATCCTGGAAACCTACTACGATTGCGACCTCTCGAAAACCGTTCATCTGGCGGTGGATTACCAGTTCGTCAGCGACCCGGCCTTCAATGCCGATCGCGGTCCCGTGTCCTTCATCGGCGCGCGGCTGCATTGGCAATTCTGAACCCCGCCCTCTTCGAGGACGGTCGGTGCGCCTTACGGTGCCAGCAACTTCGGGCGGAAGCCCTTGGGGGCGACGGCGGTAAAATGTTTCAAATTGAGCGTGTAAATCTCGCCCACCTCCGCTTTGCCGGCGCTTTTGAGCAAAACCGCATCGTAAATGGGGCCGCCCTGAATGCCGGCCAGGGCCGCTTCGCGGATCAGCGCGCTGTAATCACCGCCGGTCAGGCTGGCGATCTTGAAGTATCGCAGCACATTCTCCTCAATGGTCAGCAGCGCCTGTTCCGGGGAATGTCGGAACGGGGGCGGCAGTTTGGTGAGGGTGCCGTACAGTTCCGCCAGGCTGTGGGCGGAGACATATCCTTCCTCCGTTCCGTTTTGGACGCGTTCCAGCACGGCCAGGGCGCGTTCATGCGCGGAGTGCTTTTGGATCATCGCCGCGATCAGCACACTGGTGTCCAGAAAAATTTTCATTCCTGGGGCCTGCGACCGACCAGGCCGGCCACGCTGCGGGAATCGTGATCCATCCGGGCGGACGCCAAGCCGGCTTGCACGCTCGCTTCGGTCAAGCTCTCGTCGCCGGCGGTCGCAAACACCAACGCTTTCCCCTTCCGCACAAATCCGCCGCCGGTCAGGTTGGGCGTCAACGTCACCACGACCCCGTTGATGCCAATCTTGAACGTGTCGCCGGCCTTGATGGCCAGTTCTTCGCGCACGTTTTTGGGCAGCACGATCCGGCCGGCTTGGTCAATGGACACTGCGTCATGTTTCATACCATTTAATTTTACCATTACCATTGCCTGATGGCAAGCAGCTTTCAACCCGGCCATACAGGCAGCCCAAGGCTGCCGACAAAGTCGGGGTGGGGACGGCCCGTCCCCACATCCGGCCACCGCCTCGTCCCCCGGGCCCTTCGGGTTTGCCGTCCAGCGATCCCCCCCCCTGTGCCCGGCTTGCAGGCTGGAGCCCCACCCGACGTAGCGTTTGCTCACGTTCCGACTTTGTCGGTAGCCTTGGCAGTCACCCGCTTCCTATTTCGGAGTTCGGGATAAAGGCCGGCCTCACGCCTTCCCGCCAAAAGTCACGTAATCATCCAGGTCCAGCAGGTCGGCAAACGTGCGGATGTCCTCGCGGGTCTTGGTCAGCTTGCCCACCGTGTCGGCGAACCAGCCCAGGGTCTCCGCGTCGCTGTCCGGTCCGCGCCGCTCTTGAAAATCGCTCCATTGCGCGATTTCCCATGGCTGTCGTTTGATCGCGCTGTTGGCCTGGATCCATTCCAGAATTTCGCCGTCGCCGTTGCCCGTGGCCACCTCCGCCTTCAACGCCTCCGCGTCCACGCCCGCGAATTTCAAAATGTGCTGGTCCAGCGGGCAGTTGTAATGGTACTCGCCGTTTTTGCCGATCAGCGTGGCGCGGCACTTGTCCAGCATGCGCGGCAACAGGGCGTAACCCCCCAGCCGCGTGCGCGGGCTGCGCGGGGGACGTTGGGTCAGGTCGGGTCCGGAGATTTGGGTGCTCATGGTTGGTTGGTGTTGGTTGGTGTTGGATTGGGGAAAATAGCTGAAAATTACATTCTGATGATCACGTCCTTCGGCTCGAACCGCACTTTCTTCAGCGCGGCGTACTTGTCCGTGGCGGCGCGGTAACCGGCTGTGGCCACCACCACCGCGCTCAGGCCCAGCGCGGACAGCCCGAGAATCTCGTCGTACTTGGCCGGTTCAATCCCCTCCATCGGGCAGGCATCAATGCCCAGCAGCGCCGCGCTCGTCAGAAAATTGCCCAGCGCGATGTAAATTTGCAGATCCGCCCAGTGCGTGCGCGCGGCCGCGTCCCGCCCCTTGAACAGGGTGTTGATCATCATGTTCAGGTAACCCGCCAGCGCTTCCGCCGTCGCCCCGCGCACCGCCGAAATCCGACGCACATGCGCCTCCACGTCCGCCTCCGTAAAATTCGTCCGCCGCGTGAACACCACCAGGTGCGACGCCTGCGCCACCTGCGGCTGCCCCCACGACGCCGGCACCAGCTTCTCCCGCAGCGCCGGATCCGTGACCACCACAAACTTCCATGGCTGCAGCCCGAACGACGACGGCGTCAGCACCAGCGCCTCCTCCAGCGCCGCCCAATCCGCCGGGCTGATCTTGCGCTGCGGATCAAATTGTTTCGTGGCGTAACGCCAGTGCAGTTGTTCGGTCAGTTGTTCGCGGGTAATGGTGCTCATCGGCTTATTTGTCCGGTGATTATACCACCTGCCCGCCATGATGTTCAAATAATTTTTCCCTCCAAAAATCGTAGCAGCCGACGTGAGGAGGCTCTGGCTGAAATCGGTGACCTTGGACGTAATGCCACGCTCGCCCCGGAAAATATTAGAGCCTCGTCACCTCGGCTGCTGCCCCAAAGCCTCTTTTCCGAAGAGACCGTGCACTGCGCCGTCCCCGTCGCCGAGCTTAGCGTCAGGCGACGGAACCGGACCACGCCCAACGCTCAGGGCCGATTCAAGAACGCGCGAAAACCGGGGCGGGTACGGCTCTTGATTTCCTCCCGGTTTTTATCTGCGTTCATCTGCGTTTATCTGCGGTTGGAAGGCATGGTTACGGCTCTCACACAGGGATGAACGGCGGGATGGGGCAGTCCAGCGTGTCCGCGATGGCGCGGAGGAGTTCGGCCTCGGGCTCGACAATCACGCCGTCCGCGCCGACCACCGCCACACTGGCGGTGAGCACGGCCTTCTTGATCGCGGGCACGGCCAGCGCCAGCCGCGTCAAGGCGGCGTCGAGTTCATCCACCCCGCATTGGGCGAGCGGGAGCAGGCGCAGGTCCGGGTCCGGTGTGACGGTCAGGCCGTCGCGGCCGCAGTCAAAGGAGTGTTGAACCTCGGCGGCGTCCGGGCTGCCCACATTGGCCAGCGCGGAGAGGATGACCGCGCAATCCGGCATGAGCGGCTGGAGGGCGTAATATTGCACCCGGGTTTTGGAGCCGTAACCAAACTTCGGGGACAGGTGCCGGAGGATGATCTTTTGCAGCACGAACTCGAAGAGCTCGACCCGGCCGTCGCTCTTGATCAGCCAGTCCAATGCCTGGGCGAAGGTGACGTATTGCTCCGCGGTCAGGCCGCGCAGGCCGCCGAGGGCGAGGTTCACCATGGGCAGATGCGCAGCCACCGCCACGGCGGCCACGCCGGGATATAGGGCGTTGGTGGCGGCCAAAGCCCCGGGTTCAATCTTTTCGGCCAGTCCGGCAAGCTGGCGGGCGCGCATCGCCGCCTCCGGGCTCAACAACATGGCGTAGATCAGCGCGGTGGCCCCGAGCGGATCGCGGGCCGCGGCCAAAATGTTCTCCGGCAGGGAATCCCGCAGTTTCCCGGCGTACTCCAGGTGCTGTGGGGTGGGCGCGCCCAGGTTGGGCAGCACCGCAGCGGTTCGGACCCCGGCGGGCCGGGCGGGCGATTCCGAGGCGATGACGGCCCCGCCCAAAATGGCGCCCAGCGGGTTGGAAAACGGCGCCGGGGCGTGTCGGACAGGCGGCGCGCTTCGCGGGTCCGCCAGGCCGGCCGCTGGGGCCTCCATGGCCGGGAAGGTGCCGTCCCAGGTGGGGTCAATGGCGCGGATGCGGTCGGGCAACGGCGGATGGGTGGCAAAGGCATCCATGATGGGCGCGTTGAGCGCGTTGCCGAAGAACATGTGGCAAAGGTCGGGGGCGTGTTCAGATTCCAATTTTGAACCCCGGCTGTAGCCGCCGATTTTCTGGAGGGCGCCGGAGAGGCCGGCCGGGTTGCGGGTGAACTGCACCGAGGAGGCGTCCGCCAGAAATTCGCGCTGGCGGCTGACGGCGGCCTGGATGAGGCGGCCGAAAAACACCCCGACCGCGCCGAGCACAATCAGCACCAGGCCGAACAACGGCAGGGCGTTGTTGCGCCCCCGGTCGCCGCCCCGGGCGTACAACAAAACCCGGCCGATGGTGGCCAGGCACAGCAGGCCGAAAATGAGGCCGATGAGCCGGAGGTTCAGGCGCATGTCCCCGTTGAGAATGTGGCTGAACTCATGACCGATGACGCCCTGCAACTGGTCGCGGGAGAGGAGTTCGATGCAGCCGCGGGTCACGCACACCGCGGCGTCGCCCCGGGTGTGGCCGGCGGCGAAGGCGTTGATGCCGGGCTCTTCCTCCAGCACATAGACCTCCGGCATGGGGACGCCGGAGGCGATGGACATTTCCTCGACCACGTTGAGGAGCTTGCGTTCGTTGGCCTCGGTGGTGTTGGGGGGCACGAGGCGTCCGCCCATCAACGTGGCGACCGCCCCGCCGCCCGCGGCAAACTCATTGACCTTGTAGGCGCTGCCCAGAAAAATGACCGCGAGCACGCCCAGGGCCGCGCCGCAAAACACCTCCGGATTCCACAGCGCCGCCGGCTGGTCGGCGTCGGATTGGAAACGGAGGTGCTGGCGCGCCTGGACGCCGGCCAGCAGCAGCAGCGCGGCGAAATACACCATGACGACGAGCAGAACCACCGCGCAGATGAAATAGGCCACCAGCAGCTTGGTTTTGCGCCGGGCCTTTTCCTGTCGCTCGAAGAAGTCCATTTACGAGAAGCTCACCTTGGGCGCGTCCTTCTGCTCCGGCTTGTCAATGACAAACAACTCGGCCGGGCCAAAGTTGAACATGCCGGCCAGCACGTTGCTGGGGAAGACTTCGCGGTCGGTGTTGTAGCCCATCACCGCGTCATTGTAAGCCTGGCGGGCGAAAGAGATCCGGTTCTCGGTGGAGGTCAGTTCCTCGGTGAGCTGCATCATGTTTTGATTGGCCTTCAGGTCCGGATATTGCTCGGACACCATCATGAGGCGGCTGAGGGCGCCGCCGAGGCCGCTTTCCGCCGAGGCCAAACCCTTCACCGCCGCGGCATCGCCGGGATTGCTGGCGGCGGCTTGCGAGGCGACATAGGCGATGTTGCGGGCCTGGGTGACGGCCTCGAGCGTTTCGCGCTCGTGCTTGAGGTAACCCTTGGCGGTCTCGACCAGGTTGGGGATGAGATCGTAGCGGCGCTTGAGCTGAACATCAATTTGCGCGTAGGCATTCTTGTAACGGTTGCGCAGGGTGACCAGCTTGTTATAAATGCCCACGCCCAGCCCGAGGGGAACCAGGACAATGGCCACCAGCACGACGACGATAATCAGCAGTATTGGCATAAAAGTTATTTTTACTTGCCTAATAGCTAGGGCAAAGCCCGGCGGCGGGCAATAATAAATTTAAGGCGATTTTGGAACGGGTAGGGACAGCGCCTGGCGACGGCCCCGCCCTCGATTTGGAGTGCGGTGACATGTCACCGCTTTTAAGCCGAGAGGACACGTCCTCTCCGTTTAAAAGAGGCGATCCGGCGACGGCGCGACACTCCATAGATTCTTACGCTTGAAATGTCGTCAATTCATCTCTCAGATTTTCAATTCATGTTCATTCGTGTCCATTCGTGGGCAAAATTTCAAATATCTTTGGCTAGGATTCACATCTCCGTCCGAGGGAGGTTCAGGGATCGTCGCCGCCATTTTCCTGCGTCCTTACAGGACGAGGTTGGTTTATTAGACGGTTCCAGCCCAGCCACTTCGTAGCTGGCTAATGTCCGGGGTCGCTTCGCGACAGGGGATTTTGAAAACGCGCCGGGGAAGAGCCAGGCGGAGCATGCACTGTTGGCACCGGCTTCATACCCGCCGACCCAGCCCCATTCGGCGTTGGCCTCGAAAACTCCCCCCCTTCAACCTCCCATGTCCGCCGTGGTCCGGTTGAGGAATCTGATCCCCACAGTCACCACCCCCAGCAACAGCCCGGCGACCCCCCAGGGTGGGAGCAAAGGTTCGCCTTGCGGGCTGGCCGGGGGTTGCAGTTCCAAGCTGGCGGCCCCGATCGTCACCGCACCAAGTTCATTGGACACAATCACGGAATACTTCCCGATGTTGTTCGTCGTGGCCTCGACGGTCAGCGTGGCGTTCGTGGCCCCCGACCGATCGGTGCCGTTATACTGCCATTGATACGCAAGCGGTGGAGTGTCAGAAGATGCTGACATTTACGTCAAACGTCACCCAGGTTTCGGGACTGGCCGTCTGGCTGGCGGGTGGCACCACGTAGTAATAGTCGGGCGCAGGCGGGGTCGCGGATTGCAGGGGATAGCCGGAGAGATCCATGATGTTCATGCCGTTGGTCAGGCCCAGGGCCGCCAGCGAATTCCAGTTGGTCTCGCCGCTCACGAGCATGCCAACGGCATCAGGGGTGTACGTGGTGGCAAACAGCAGCACGGGATTATTGCTCCAAATCATGAACGCCGGACTGCCCGAATCCCCGCCGGTCGCCGCAGTTCCACCGTACTGCCCATAGCCATCATGCACCAATTGCAACCAGGTCCCATAATTGCCGTTGATAGCCAGATCCCCGACAAATGCCACCGCGGCGTAGTCAATGTGGGCGGTGTTCTTGTGCAGCCAGAACGCCGGCATGGCAAACAGTGATTGGCCGGCGATGTAGTTGGTGTAATCGGGCGGCAAAATCCGCGGGAGGACAATGGTGGCCGGCGCGGCGTTGCTCAACCCGGCAATGTCCATATCGGCGATCACATTAATGACATTGGTCACCACGCCCGTCCACGCCACGCCGTTCGTGTCGTGAAAAGTCACCGTCTGCCCGGCCTCCCCGCCGTTATGGGCGCAGACCAGCAGTTTGTTGCGGGTGATCAGCACGGATTGGTAGCCGTCGGAGGCCACCCCCACGCAGCTTAGATTGACCGGCCAGGTCCAGAGCGCCGTATTCGTGCCCAGATTTGACAGGCTGTACGATCCCATCTTGCTGGTCGAACGCGCCGGCGCGTACGTGCCTTGGAACAAGTCATAACCGAGGGTGCCCGGCGCGTATGGGTTGACCGGCCCGGTCAGCTTGGTCAACACGATCAGGCTGACAATGGAACTGGTCACGCTGCCGGACCCATTGGAAACCACCACCGAAATATCGCCGGTATCTCCCGCCTGGAGCTGGGACAGGGTCAAAACGGGCCGCGTTGTCTTGCCAATGTCCACTGCATCAAATTCCCATAGATATTGGAGGTTGCCGCCGGTAGCACCGACGGAAAAGGTGGCGTTTGATCCCACCAGCAGCATTTGATTCTGGGGCTGGACGACAATGCCCGGGACGGTGCCGCGGCTGGCAACCGGCGAGCTGACCACCCAGGTCAACAGGACGGGGAGGGCAAAAAAGCGCATTGGGGGTTTTGCGGGCATAAATTAGCTGGCATGACCTGGCCCGGAACGATCCTGCTATTTCCGAACCGGTCGACGAAGAGTACAAGCTAACAAGTCTTGAAGACGGGCACCACGAGCCACCGGACATGACTTAACCGGATTTGGACAGAGGATTCAATTCACAACATATTGCTAATTAATTACTTGTAAATATTCCAGCGCAGCAACCGCTGTGCGAAACCCAATTGTAACGAATGGGGGGGCCTCTTTCCCAAGGTTACCGACAAAGTCGGAACGTGAGCAAACGCTACGCCGGGTGGTGCCCCGGCCTGCAAGCCGGGCGCAGGGGGGAGATCGCTGGACGGCAAACCCGAAGGGCCGGGGGGGACGAGGCGGTGGCCGGATGTGGGGACGAGTCCCCACCCCAATCCCCCGGGCGCAGCCTTCCCGTCCGCGGAAGTTGGATGGAATTAGCCCATCATCCCCCGCCAGCCAGCCTTCCTGCGCCCGAGGACGGGCGCACTCCGGACTGTGTCGGCGGCTTTGCCTTATTGCCCTCCGGAAGCACAAATGCGTTTGCAATAGTGCGTAAGCATGGGTAAATTGACGGGTAAGAAACGCTGCAACCATGACCACCTTCCTTAAAGCCACCACCCGCTGCTTGGTGTTTCTCGCGGCGGTGGCCCTGCTGTCGGCCCAGGCGCAGTTTTTCCGCGGCGGCGGCGGCTTCCGCCGGAGTTCCATGATCCAGGACCCCGAATTGCTCCGGGAACAGGACGAAATGGAAAAATCGCTGGATCCCAAGTTCAAGGAAGATGTCTTCACCTTCGCCCGGTTGAAATTCAGTTCCGACCGGGATTACCGGTTTGGGGGCGCACGGGCGTGGGACGACGACACGCCCGAAGCGGACCTGAACCTGATTTACCGCCTCTATCAGGTGACCAGTTTCAAAGTCCGCCCCGGGATGAACTACATTGACATCACGACGAAGGACCTGGCGAATTATCCCTTTACCTATGTCGCCGCAGCGGGCCAGATGGTGCTGACGGATGAGGAGGCGACCGCCCTGCGCAGCTACCTGCTCAACGGCGGTTTTTTGATGGTGGATGACTTTTGGGGCGACGATCAATGGCATCACCTTTACGAGCAGATGAAACGGGTGTTTCCGGACCGGGAGCCGGCGGGGCTGACCATTGACCACCGCATTTTTCACACGGTGTTTGACTTCAAGAAATTGCCGCAAATTCCCAGCGCAGGCAACTTTCGGCGCACCAACCCCAGCTACGACCCGGGCTGGCCTTATATCGAACAAAACCACGACCCCCACTACTACGCCATTTATGATGACCATCAGCGGATGATGGTGCTCATCTGCCACAACAATCATTACGGCGATGGATGGGAACACGAAACGCAGGACCAAACTTATTTTGACACCTATTCCGAGCCGCAGGCCTATCCGATGTTGATCAACATCATCGTGTATGCCATGACCCATTAGGGGGTCGCCATGAGCTTGCGTTTGCCACCAGGAATGAAAAAAAATCATCCCGGCAGGCCGTCCGGCGACTGCGGGATCACCCAGCACGGCAAGCATGATAAGGCAGGGCGTGCCGCCTGGTTCGTTTTGCTCTTCGCGGTGGCGGCACAAGGGGCCGCCGGACCGGGGGCGGTGGCCGCCGCATCCGATTTGAAGCCGTTGCCGGCGCCGGTGCAACCGCCGGATGTAGTGCCGCTTTCCGCCGGGGAAAAGCTCGGCAAGGACATTTTTTACGACGACACCCTTTCCGATCCGGCTGGCTACTCGTGCGCCACCTGCCACAACCCGCAAACCGGTTTCACCGGGCCAAGCTCGCCGGTGAACCTCGCCGCCGGGCCGGTGCCGGGGGTGATCCCCGGACGATTCGGCCGGCGCAACCCCCAAGCCATTCCCTACGCGACCTTCAGCCCCCGAGGTCCGTATAAATCCCCGGCCGAAGGGGGAACCTATATTGGCGGCACCTTCTGGGATGGCCGGACACCGGACACCGCCATGCAGGCCCGGATGCCGTTTCTGGACCCGAACGAAATGGCCAACCGGCCCGTCGGGCCGCTGCCGCCGCACGCCGGCGGCTATTCGCCGCTGCTGGCACAGAAGCTGGCGGACCGGCCGTATGCGGGACTGTTTGAGGACTTCTTTGGCCGGGACGTTTTCAAAACCTCCGGCGAGGAGCAGCTTTATGATCTGGCGGCGGCGGCGGTGGCGGTGTACGAAGCCTCGGCGGAAATCAACCAGTTCAGCTCCAAATACGACGCCTCCACCAACGGCGTGCCGCCGATGCACCTGTATACATTCACCCCCGCCGAGGAGAATGGGCGGGTGCTGTTCTTTGGTAAGGCCCGGTGTTTTGACTGCCATTCCTCCGCCACGCTGGACTCCGTGCAGCAGGCCACGCAGGGCAAGGAAACGTTCACGATGTATTGCTACGCCAACCTGGGCGTGCCCAAGAATCCGGGCAACCCCTTTTACGTCAACACCAACAGGGACGCCAATCCGGACGGTTTCAATCCGGACGGCGCCGGGTTCATGGATTACGGTCTGGGCGGCAACCCCAACCCGGCGCCCAACGGCCGGCTGTTCATGAACGCCACCCCCGGCGACCTCCCCAAGTTCGACGGCATGTTCAAAACCCCCGGTCTGCGCAATGTGGACCAGCGGCCCGATCCGGGCTTCGTGCGGTCCTACATGCACAACGGCGTGTTTAAAAGTCTGGAGGAAGTCGTGCATTTTTACAACAAACGCAGCATCGCGACCAACGCCGTCGGCCAGGAGGTGGCGTTCGATTGGCGGCAGGGGCCGCCCGCCGGCTACACCCCCTTGTTTCCCCCGCCGGAAAACATGGAGTACCCCGGCAACGTCCAAAACATTGCCGCCTTGACCCCTGCCGAATTTGCCGACCTGCATCCGCCGCCGGATGCGGATGTCACCACCAAAGACGGCCAGGTGGGCAACCTCCAATTGACCCCGCAGGAGGAAGCCGACCTCGTCAGCTTCCTCAAAACCCTCACCGATGGTTACATGCGCCCAAAGGGCGTGCCGCCGGATAAATCGTTCATCCTCCAAGACCTGGCCTCCCCGCCCGCCGCCGGCGCGTTTGCCGGCCAACTCAAAGCCGAACAGTTTCTCCAGCAGATGATCCAAACGCCGGCCGCCCTGCCCGGCGCGGCCCCGGAGGCCCCGAACCTGTTGACTGAACCCGTTCTGAGCCTGACGAACACGCTTTCACCCGGGCAGGCTCCGTAGTACTGCCCAGTCGCGGGTTTGAGGGTTGGAGTTTAAATTTTCCCGGGATTTTGAAGTTTGAATATTGGATTTTCCCCGCCATCCCGGCCCGCCCGGCACGATCCACTATCTGCTTTCGTAGAGCTTCGACAAGTCCACCAAAATTCCCTCCAACCGTCCGTAGTAGTCGTCCTCTTTCAGGGATGCCTTGCGCGCGCGCAGATCGCTCAATTGCTTTTCCAGGGCGTCCCGCCGGGCGCGGGCTTCCGGCGACAGCTCCTGTTCGGCCGCGCTGCGGACCAAATGAAATTGATGCGCCCGCACGCCGTCCACCGCCTTGCCGTTGGCGGCGGCCTTGACCCCTGGACGCGGCAGTGCATTTCACAGGTGCAGCCGTCTTCTGTGTCAAAAGTTGCACGTCACTTCTGCCGCTCCTCCAACGGGAGAATTATGGAACTATTCACCGGAACTACAACGGGTGTAAACCTGCCCATATCAACACGGATGAGATTCTCCCCTTCATACCAAGATTCTTTAAGATTGCCCAAAAGAGCAATTTGCCCTTTGTCGCCGAGGTGGTAGTAATAATCATGTTCCCCTCCAATATAAGTTCCACGGCCCGTCCACACGCGGATTTTTAGTATTGTCCTGGTTTTGTTTTGATAAAATTCTATTCCGCCATTAGATGACTTGAATTCAAAAGCCTTCCCATTGATTAAAACCAGGAAGACACTGTCTCCATTATCAACCTCGGCCAATCTGTAGGAGATGTTCAACTTCGCAGTGTGAACACTCATACAGCCAATCAGAAAATACGCCAGCAGGCAAGCTGAATGTGCCAACCATATTTGTTTGCTCATGGTTTCAGATCAACTATTGCTTTGCGGGAGATTTGGTTGGGGGCGGGGTTGGCGCTTTCATCCAAAACGGTGACCCATTTTATGGATGTCCGTGCATGAGCTTGCCCGCAAGCGCGCTGGGATCCAGAACATCAAATTGATAAACGATGTTGTCCTTGTTCGTGTTTCCACCACCGCCCACACCGGTCAATATAAATGTATTTCTGCTTGTGATCGCATAGGTTATCGGGTGTCCCCAACCATCTTTGCGATGGTCTGGACTGATCTTCAATTCTTCGAGGCTCAAGGGCAAACGTTGGTTCAGTTCGTAAAACTTACGGGCTTCGGTTCCCTGCTTAACGATTGCGTTCAGGGTGATCTCCCCCTTAGTTTCTCGCTCTCCAATCCAGATGGAAACAGATGTCAGCAATACAACAAACGGCGCCAGTTTTCTCATCCAGCTCATATATTGGAGGAACATTGCCCTGACAACAGGTTCGTTCTCCGCCGCGGCGGCCCCAGGGGGTTTGGAATTTAGTAAGGATCGCCTACGGTAAACTGAACAACAATGTTGTCCCCGCCGGTTTTGCCCCCGGCCCCCAAACTGACATACCGGGCGGTGTTGCTGCTAATAATTGTATAAGTTATCTGCCAGCCCCAAGCGTCGGTGTTCGGGCTTTTTTCCCCGGACAATTCATACAGGCTGGCCGGCAGCCGATGATGTGATCTGTAATAATTGCGGGTTTTGATCTCCAAGTCATACAGTATTCTGTAAGAATGATCGTGCTTGGTTTCCATTTCCCCACATAGAATGGAAACATAGAAGCCCGTGCCGATGGCCAGACCCAATCCCACCACCCATCGCTCAATATTCTTATTTGGTCGCATGGCCGTCAATGCCCGATACCGCCATTAGGGGGAGCTCATGTGATACTTAGCGGAAGCAAATTCCGCTTTCGAATAAGGCGGTGTAAATAAATAAAGGTAGCAACTCAAGGTTTGGTTGTAGGTTTAATGACATAGTTCCATTCGCCATGAAACTTGTTTCGCTTTAGGTTTACTCGCT
>Ga0182030_10017337_pt1 | contig 13909 bp, 13 predicted proteins | sample 812S3MmetaG_FD_121299 | JGI IMG/M metagenome (GOLD analysis project Ga0182030, IMG submission 121299) | Permafrost microbial communities from Stordalen Mire, Sweden - 812S3M metaG (Illumina Assembly) | ecosystem: Environmental > Terrestrial > Soil > Wetlands > Permafrost | place: Sweden...
CCGCCCCTGGTCACCGCAGCTCGCATGGATGCGCCCCCCTCCGGATCTTTCGACCGATCGCCGTCTGTCACTCCGTTTGATCCCTTTGGTCCGAGTTTCACATAAAGAGCCGATGGAGGGCGCCCCGGGACGGGGGGGCGGTGTCGGGGGGCGGTGTCGGGGGCCCGGAGGTGCGGACGGGGGCCCGGAGGCGAGGGGACGGGAGGACCGGGTGTTCAATTTCGATTGGTACGAAATCTGGTACCAGTCAAAATTGGTCATCCCGGGCACGGTCCTCGGACCGTTCGCGTGGTGCGTGCCAGGTGCCGCCCTAGCCGCCCTACTTGCCGGCGGCCAACGCGAAGGCCTGGCGCTCCTCCACGAAGGCCTCGACGTTTCGGTGGCGGATCCGCGCCTGGCGCGGGATGCCCTGGAGGATGACGCCGGAGGTGACGCTGCAGATCGCCATGAATATCCACGCGTGCCGGAAGGCGTGCACGGCGGCGGCTCCGCTGGCGGTGCCGAGGACGGCGACGAGGCACGACACACCGAGGGCCAACCCGATCTGCCGGCACATGGCGTAGAGCGCGGTGCCGGTGGCCGAGCGTTCCGGGGGGAGAGGTGCTGTGGCAGCCCCGCCGAGCGAGGGCAGCATGAGCCCGACGCCGGTGCCGGTAGCGATGCCGCCGGGGAGGTAGGCGCCCAGGTAATCCGGGGTCAGACCCAGGCGGGTGATCCACCAGACGGCGGCGCCGGCGAAGATCAGACTGCCGACGGTGCCGACCGATCGATGGCTGAACCGCGCCCCGAGCAGCCCTCCGGGGAAGGCGACCAGTGCGGCCACCAGCGGCCCGGGCGCGATCATGAACCCTGCCCGCAGGACCGGTTCGTGCCAGACCCCGGTCAGGAACAGGACACCCCCGAGGACCATGGCGCCGAAGCCTGCGAAGAAGACCAGCGAGCTGGCGTCGGCCAGGGCGACGGCACGGTGGCGGATGACGGCCGGCTCGATGATCGGGTTGGGGTGACGGCCGGATCGCACGACCAAGAGCGCGCTGGTCACTACCGCCAGCGCGAAGGCGCCGAGGATGGACGCGCTGGTCCAACCCCAGTTCGACCCCTCGACAATGGCGGCGGCCAGGCTGGCCACGGCAATCGACAGCAGCGCGGCCCCGGCCAGGTCGGCCTTGTGCGCGGTCGGGTCCTTGATCTCGCGCAGCACGCGCACCCCGACCACCAGGGCGATCAGGCTGAAGGGGAGGTTCACCAGGAAGACCCAGCGCCAGCTGGCCTGGACGAGGATCCCGCCGATCGGCGGGCCGAAGGCGGCCGCCGCCCCGCCGACGGCCGACCACAGCCCGATGGCGGCACCTTTGCGGGCCGGGCCGAAGGCGGGCAGCAGGAGCCCGAGCGAGGTGGGCAGCATCAGGGCACCCCCCCCGGCCTGGAGGATGCGGGCCGCCACGAGCAGGTCGAGCGAGGGGGCGACGGCACAGAGCGCGGAAGAGGCGGTGAAGATGCCCAGCCCGATGAGGAAGGCCCGCTTGCGCCCGGCCCGGTCGGCCCAGCGTCCCGCCGGCACCAGGAGCGATGCGAAGACGATGGTGTAGGCGCTCAGCACCCACGACATGGAGCTCAACGACTCGCCGTGGAAGCTCTTCGAGATGCTCGGAAAGGCGATGTTCACGATGAACAGGTCCAAGGACGAGAGGAACACCCCGGTGAGCACCACGAGGGCAGTCAGTGTGGGGCGCGATCCCGTGGTCCTGGAGGCGCTCCCGGGAAGGGCGGTGAGTTGTGTCATGCGACTCACTCTAACGGACCGAGTTGCTCCATGCAACGCTCTGCAGGGATTTGGGGGTAGAATGGTCACATGTTGAAGAGGGACTACCCAACCCAGTACTGCTCCATGGCGGCGACACTCGAGGTCATCGGTGAGCGCTGGACCATCCTCATCGTGCGCGACATCTTCTTGGGCATCCGCCGCTTCGACGACCTCCAACGGAGCCTGGGCGTGGCGCGCAACATCCTCCAGACCCGCCTCGAGCGGCTGGTCGAGCAGGGGATCGTGGGCAAGAAGGCCTACCAGCAGCACCCCGTCCGCTACGAATACCGGCTCACCACCAAGGGGGCCGACCTGTGGCCCGTGTTGATGGCGCTGTTGCAGTGGGGCGACCGGTACGCCATCGACGGGGAACGGCCCGTGATCGTCGAGCACAAAGGGTGCGGGGGAGAGCTCGACGACCGCCGGCGCTGCCTCCGTTGCGGGGTCGACGTGTCGGTCACCGAGGCGGTGGCGGTCCGCACCGGGGCGCAACGCCGCCCGGCGGAGGCTCCCGTACCGGCCTGAGCAGGTCTGCGGACGCGCCGCTACGGTGAGCGCAATGAGCGAGGACAGCACATGGTTGGACGCCACTGATCAGGCCGCGCTGGTTCGGAGCGGGGCGGCGTCCCCTGCCGAACTCGTCGAACAGGCCATCGCCCGCATCGAGCGCCTGAACCCAGCGCTGAACGCCGTCATCTTCGAGCTGTTCGACCGGGCCCGGGCCGCCGCGGCGGGCGAGCTGCCCGATGGCCCGTTCAAGGGGGTGCCCCTGCTCCTCAAAGACCTCGGGGCCGAGCTCGCCGGCACGCCGTTCAGTGAGGGCACCGCGTTCGCCGGCGACTACCACTCGACGGTCGACCAGGAACTGACGAAACGCTTCCTCGCCGCCGGCTTCGTGGTGTGCGGCAAGACCAACACCCCCGAATTCGGGATTCTGCCGACGACCGAGCCGAAACGGTTCGGGGCGTCGCGCAACCCGTGGAACACGGCGCACTCCACCGGCGGGTCGTCCGGCGGCTCGGCCGCCGCGGTGGCCTCGGGCATGGTCGCCGTGGCGCACGCCAACGACGGCGGCGGGTCCATACGGATCCCGGCCTCGTGCTGCGGTCTGGTCGGGCTCAAACCGACCCGGGCCCGGGTCTCGACCGCGCCGCAGTACGGGGACTTGATGGGCGGGCTGGTGGCCGAGCACGTGGTCACGCGCTCGGTACGCGATTCGGCCGCGGTGCTCGACGCCATCGCCGGTCCGGTGCCCGGTGATCCCTACTGGGCGCCGCCGCGCCGCGGCGCCTCGTTCGCCGCGGCTGTCGGCGCCGAGCCCAAGGCCCTGCGGGTCGCCGTCCTGACCGCGTCGCCCACCGGGAGCGACGTGCACCCGGACTGCGTCCGCGCCACGGAAGAGGCGGCGGCACTGTGTGAAACGCTGGGCCACCATATTGAGCCGGCCGCCCTGGACGTCGACGGGAACTCCTTCACCGAGCACTTCATCAACGTGTGGGCGGCGGGGAACGCCTGGACCCTGTTGGACTGGGAGCGCAGGGTCGGGCGCCCTGCCACCGAGGACGATGTCGAACCGCTCACCTGGGCGCTCGTGCAGCTCGGCTTCTCCCTCAACTCGGGGCAGTACCTCAGCTCCATGCAGGAGCTCCAGAAGATCACCCGGGAGATCGCCGAGTACTTCGAGGGGATCGACGTCCTCCTCACTCCCACCCTCGGCGAGCCCCCGGCCCCGTTGGGTACCTTCGACTCCCCTCCGGGTGAACCACTCACCGGGCTGTTCCGGGCCGCCGCCTACGTCCCGTTCACGCCGCCGTTCAACGTGACAGGTCAACCCGGGATTTCGTTGCCCCTCTACGAGAACGAAGGTGGACTGCCGATCGGGGTGCAGTTCGTGGGCCGCTTCGGTGACGAGGAGACGCTGTTGTCCCTGGCCGGACAGCTGGAGACGGCGGCGCCGTGGGCGGAGCGGCGCCCCCCCACCAGCGCCTGAACCACCCGGCGCCGGGCGGCGCCGACGCCGTCTTCTGGGTTTGGCACTCTGCGCCGGGAGTGTTGCGGCTTGGCGCGGCCCCAAAACCCGACTAAACTCATCAGATATAAGGGACTAGGACAGATGTGTCCGGTATTGGGGAAGGATTCACGATGACCATCACGCACGCAACCCCCGCTGCAGCTCCGGGGTCCGGTGCGTACCCACGGTCGCACGGGCCGCTGGTGCTACTCGACCTTTTGCAGAGCTACGTCGCCGAGACCGCCGAGCTGCTGCCGCGGGCCGCCCCGGGCCTGGTGGAGCGCTCCTACGAGCTGCTCGAGTTGACCGACGACCTGGAGATATGGGCCATCCACTGGCCCCAGGGCAAGGGACTCGAGCTGCACGACCACGGGGGGTCGGTGGGCGCCCTCTGGGTTGTCGAGGGGACCCTGGAGGAGCACTATGTCCGCCCGGAACGGACCCTGGGCTGCCGGTCCATCGTGGCCGGTGGTGGCGCGGCCTTCGGCCCTCACTACGTCCACGATGTGGTCAACACGCAGGCCGCCGCGGCGACCAGCGTGCACGCCTACTCTCCCCCCATGGAGTCCATGACCTTCTTCCGCCAAGAGCCCCACGGCCTGGTGGCGGCGCGCGCCGAGTACCGCGCCGATCCGACCTGGGCGCCTTGAGCGGAGTCGACCGCCTGCTGGCCCAGGCGCGCCTCGGCCTGCGCCGGGTGGACCCGCACCAGGCCAAGCAGATCGGTGACGAGGGCGGCCTGCTGATCGACATCCGCCCAGCCGCCCAGCGAGCCGAGTTCGGCGAGGTTCCCGGTGCGCTCATCGTCGAGCGCAACAACCTGGAGTGGCGGCTCGACCCCGGAGGATCCCACCGCCTCCCCGAGGCCGAGAATCCCGATCGGCCCGTGGTGATCATCTGCCAGGAGGGCTACGCCTCCAGTCTCGCCGCGGCCAGCGTGATCGGTGTCGGCCGCACCGCGGTGACCGATCTCGACGGGGGCTTCGCGGCGTGGAAGCGGGCCGGGCTCCCGACCACTCCGGGTTCCCGCGACTGATTCGTTCCCCGATCGGCACGGTCGGGAAGCTCAGCCGGGGTCTGCGCCCGCCGCGGGGCCCGCCTCAGCGGAGCGGAGCGGGGGACCGTCGAGTGCGCAGTTGTAGGCCCGGAGGTGGGGAAGACGCGGCCGTGAAGAGTCCGGCGGGTTGCGGATGGTCGTCGCGGCCAGAATGCCGCCGGCCGCGCACGTGAGGCCGGCGATGATCATCGCCTCCCGGAACCCGACGGCCAACCGGTGCGGCTCGAGCGCGGCGGCCCCCGTGATCCCCGCCAGTAGGGGGAGGATCGCCACGGCCAGGAGCCCGGCCGCCCGGGCCACCACGTTGTTCACGGCCGAGGCCACCCCGGCATGCTCGGCCGGGGCCGCGCCCATGGCGGCGGCGGTGAGCGGGGCCACGGTGAGGGCCAGCCCCAGCCCGAACACGATGACGGCCGGCAGTACCTGTACCCCATAGCTCCCGGTGTGCGTGGCCCGGGTCAACAGCAGCAGGCCGGCCCCCGCCACGACGGGACCCGTCGTCATTTGCAGCCGGGGGCCGATCCGCGCCGCCAGCTGGCCGGAGCGGGCCGAGAAGAACAGCATGATCACGGTGACCGGGAGCAGGGCCAGTCCCGAGTCGAGAGGGCTGTAGTGCGCCACCAGCTGGAGCTCGACGGGAAGGAGGAACAGCGCCCCACCCAGGGCCCCGTAGACGATGAAGGTGACCGCGTTGGCCCCGCTGAACTGCCGGGTCCGGAACAGCCCGAGCGGGAGCATCGGGTGGGCAATGGCGTGTTCGACGAGGAGGAACGCCGGTCCGGTGACCGCAGCCAGGACCAGGCTGGCGAGCACCACCGGGTTGGTCCAGCCGTGGCTCGGCGCTTCAATGAGCCCGTAGGTGAGCCCGGCCAGGAACAGCACCGCCAGGCTCGCCCCCACCGCGTCGACGTGGCCCGCCGTCGAAGGATCGCGCGACTCGGGCACGTGTCGCCGGGTCACGGCCAGCACCAGTCCGGCCAACGGGACATTGATGAAGAACACCCATCGCCACGACCCGGCCGCGATCAGGTACCCGCCCAGGAGGGGACCGGCGGCGGTGGCCACGCCCCCGAGCCCGGACCAGGCGCCGATGGCCCGCGAGCGGTCCTGTTGGCGAAATGACGCCTGGAGGATGGCCAAGCTGGCCGGGGCCACGAGGGCGCCGCCGACGCCCTGGAGCACCCGGGCCCCGATGAGGATGCCGGCATTCGGGGCCAGCCCGCAGCAGACGGAGGCGAGGTCGAACCAGACGACGCCGATGAAGAAGATGCGCTTGCGCCCCAGGCGGTCGCCGAGCGAGCCACCGAGAAGGAGGAAGGCGGCCAGCGTCAGCGAATAACCCGAGACGACCCACTGCAAGGTGCCCACGCCGCTGTGAAAGGCGCGCCCGATGCTCGGCAGGGCGATGCCCACCACCGTGGCATCGATGGCGGCGAGGCCCGACCCGAGCACGGTGGCCGCGATCACCCACCGTCCCTGCCTGCTGGCGAAGGAGAGCTGTCCGTCGCCTTCGACCGCCCCCTTTGATTCGGACCCCGACCCCGGATGCTCCACGCGCACCTCCGGGCCGAGTTTGGCACGGGCGGCGCTACGCCGAGCGGGTCAGTACCTCGGCACCGTCTCCCGTCACCACCAGGGTGTGTTCGAACTGCGCGGTGCGGCGCCCGTCGGCCGTGACGGCGGTCCAGCCGTCGTCCCATGGCACGTGGCGCCACGTGCCGAGCGTGATCATCGGCTCAATGGTGAATGTCATGCCGGGCTCGATGACCGTGCCGGCCGACGGCTCGTAGTAGTGGGGGATCTGCGGGGCGGAGTGGAAGACCTCGCCGATGCCGTGGCCGCAGTAGGCGCGGACGACGCCGAACCCGGCGGCGTCGGCATGGCGCTGGATCGCCCGGCCGATGTCGCTGATCTTGTGGCCCGGTGCGACCGCCTCGATGCCGCGCTCGAGGCACTCCCTGGTGACGGTGATGAGCCTCCGGGACTCGGCGTCGACATTCCCTACGGCGAATGTGGCGTTCGTGTCGCCGTGCACCCCGTCGACGTAGACGGTCACGTCGATGTTCACGATGTCACCGTCGGCCAGCGGGCGCGAGTCCGGGATCCCGTGGCAGATGACCTCGTTGACCGAGGTGCACACGGACTTGGGATAGCCGTGATAGTTGAGCGGGCTCGGGTACGCACCCTGCTCGACCGTGGCGGCGTGGCAGATGGCGTCGAGCTCGTCGGTGGTGATCCCGACCCTCACGGCGCCGCCGGTGACGCGGAGCACCTCGGCCGCGACGTGCCCCGCCACCCGCATCCGCTGCACGACCTCGGGGCTCTTCACCATGGACTCGTCCACTTTGACCGGGCGTCCCGAGGCGGCGTAGTCCGGACGGGCGATTTCGATCGGCACCGGGCGAGGCGGCGAGACCAGACCGGGAAGGACCCGCTCCTGGCTGGCCTGGTGACAGCGCTTGTACTTGCGCCCACTGCCGCACCAGCACGGGTCGTTCGACTTGAGCGGCGTCGTCACCCGTGCCGCCGTGCCGCGGCCCAGGCCCGGATGTGGGGGCGCAGCCACAACTTCGGCCGTCCCGGCCCCAGATCGACGACGGGACGCGGCATGTCGGGATAGCGCCGCTGGTAGGTGCTGACGCTGTTGGAGTGCCCGAGCCCCAGCATTTTGGCCAGCTCCTGCGCGTCGGCCAGGTCTTCTGTGCGCACGGTCGGTGTCATGGGCCGAGTCTACCTGCTCAGACGGTCTTGTCGTGACCTTTAGACAGTGCTGTCGTGACCTTTAGACAGGAGCGGCGGGGGTGGTGGTGGGGCAAGCGACACGGCGCCGAGGGTGCCGCAGATGAGGACGACGATCAGAGTCTGGCGCCAGGCGGCGCGCCGGGAGGCTCGCCACCAGTAAAAGGCCGCGTCCATCTCAGTTCAGTCCGCGGGGCGCGCTGTCGACGATGAGCAGCTGATCTTCCTCCATCCTGCTCCGATGATGCGGCGCGACCCGCAGGTCGACAAGGGTGCTACCTCAAGCGGGCCGAGTGCTAACTCCCGCCGCAGGGTGGGGTTAGCGCGACCGTCCCGCGGCCACCGTGGCGCGATCGGACGGCGCGCCAGCGGCGAGCGCGCCAGCGGCGACTGCGCCAGCGGCGATCGAGCCGTGCGCCGCCGGCCAGGTGAAGACCAATCGCTGGCCCGGAAGCAGGTCGCTCCACTGGGCCAACGCCCGGTCCAGGTCGTCGCTGACCGGCGACGGGCGACGCGCCCTCCAAAGAGCCATACGAAGACCCGCCAGCTTCTCCGCCCACGCCAGCTCGTCGCGGTGCGCGGCGATCACGGCGCGGCCCGGCTTGGTGCGGCGCCGGCCGGTGCTCTTGAAGGTGGCCCCGCCGGCCACGAGATCCCAGAAGCCGTTGTGGTAGCCCGCCGACGCCTCGATGACGTACTGCGCCAGGTCGTGGGGGATGCCCTTTCCCGCCGCCATGCAAGTCCCCGGAACCCGGGTGCGCTTGTTGCGGGTGGCATCCCAGCCCACCACGACGCGCCCCTTGTTCTCACGCTTGTAGAACTCGACGCGCACGCCTGCAATTGTAGAGCGGGCCGGCCGATCCGATTGCCCGGTGTCCACGCGTACTCTGAACGCATGGTGCGGGCGGTCATCTTCGACTGGTTCGGCACCCTGGCGGAGTGGCCGCACGGCCCGACGTCGAGCTACGCATCGGTCTTCTCCGATCACGGGCACTGTATGGACCCGGCCGTGTTCGATCGCTACCACGCCCGGTGGGACGGGGTCGATCACCGCGAGCACTCGACCAGCCGCGACACGTATGTGGCGTGGTCCCGACAGCGCTTGATGGACCTGGCCACCGAGTGCGGCGTCGCCGACCGCAAGAGGGACGTCCTGGTGGACGCGTTGGTCGACGCCGACCGCCGGACGTCGATGGTGGTCTATCCCGAGGTCCGCCCCGTGCTGGGAGAATTGCGGCGGCGGGGGCTGACCATCGGGGTGTGCTCCAACTGGGGCTGGGACCTCGAGGCGGCACTCCACGCCACGGGCGTCGACGCGTTGATCGACGTCGCGGTGACGTCGGCCCGCGTGGGGTACCGCAAACCGCATGGCGCCATGTACGACTCCATACTCGGCGCGCTGGGTGTGGCCGCACCCGAGGCGATTTTCGTGGGCGACTCGTGGGAGCCTGATGTCCTCGGCCCGATCGCCGCCGGGATGCGATCGGTGCATGTCAACCGGGCCCGGGGGGAGAAGGAGGGCTCACCACCACCACTGGTCGCGGGCGCGATCCGGGTCAGTGACCTTCGATTCCTCCTCGACGCCGGGATCCTCGAAGGGGGGAGTTAGGGTTTCTCGGCGTCCTGGTGCTCCGGGGACGAGCCGTTGGCGACCTCGGCCCTGGGCGCACCGCCTTCGGGAGCGCCGGCACTCGCACTCGCGCTCGCACTCGTCGCACTGACCGCGTTGCGCAGGGTGTCGTAGATGGTCAGGCCCTGCGCGACGACGCCGGTGAGAACCTCGTTCACCCCCTCGGATCCGTTGAGGACGGTCAGCGTGGAGCCCTTGATGCCCTCGGCCGCCGCGGCGACCAAGCTGGGCAACATCTCGATGAGCTTGTTGGCGGCGATGAGCGCCTGATTGCCTTCGGACAGCGCGTCGGCCCGCATGTTGATGGCCTTCGCCTCGGCTTCGGCCACCGTCCGCTGGGCGTAGGCGTCGCCGTCCGCCTCGTGTTTCTTGGCGGTGGCGTCCGCCTGGGCCTTGACCGTCTCGGCCTCGGCTCCCGCCTCGGCCAGCTTGCGCTGACGGTTGGCCTCGGCCTCGGTCTGGAAATTGACCGTGTCCCGCGAGGCTTCGGCGATCGTCCTCTGCCGGAAGGCCTCGGCGTCGGTCTCGGCCTTGACCCGGTCCCGGTTGGCGTCGGCCGTCGTCCGGGTGCGGTAGGCCTCCGCGTCCGCCGGACGCCGCACCTCGGCCTCGAGCTGCTTCTCCTTCAGATCGGCCTCCCGTTCGGCCAGCACCGTCTGCTGGGCGATGACGTCCTGCGTCGCCTTGGCCGCGGCCAGCGGGCCGGCTTGGGCGGCCGCCGCGTTGGCCTGCTCGGTCTCGGCGTTGAACCCGGCCTTCTTGATGGCGGTGTCACGCTCGTACTCCGCCTTCAGGGCCTGTGCGGCCTGCTCCTGCTGGGTGGCCGCCTGGTCGGCGTGGGCGCTGGCGATCCGGGCCTGGCTGGCCACCGCGGCGGCGAACGGTGCGGCGATGTTGTTGATGTACCCGGTGGCGTCCTCGATCTCTTGAATCTGGAGCGAGTCGACCACAATGCCCAGCTTTTCCATTTCGCCGTGGCTGCCGTCCTTGACTTCCTGAGAGAGGCGATCGCGCTCGCGAATGATCTCCTCGACCGTCAGGCTGCCGATGATCGAACGGAGGTGACCGGCGAAGATCCGACCGACGAGCTCCTCCATGTTGTTCTGTTCGGACAGGAACCTTCGCGCCGCGTTGGCGATCGAGGCGGGGTCGTCACCGATTTTGAAGGCGGCGATGGCCCGGACGTGAAGCCGGATCCCCTGGGTGGTGATGCAGTCCTCGGCGATCTCCGCCTCCTGCAGGGCCAGCGAGAGGAAGCGGGCCTTTTGCTTTATGGGGAGGACGAAGGAACCGTGCCCGGTGACGATCCGGAACTGGGTGTCCAGCTCCTTGCGCCGGGAGCCCGAAATGAGCAGGGCCTCGTTGGGTGCCGGAACGTGCCAGAACAACATTTAGACGACCTCCTCGGTCAACAAGGGGTCACCGAAACGGTCCGCCCCGACAGGCATTCGACTACAACGACGCGTGTGTTCTTGGCTATGGGCTCATCGCTCAGGGCGGCGAAGGTCTCGGTGCCGCCCCGGATGGCCAGGATCACCTCGCCGGCGTGATTCGGGGTGATGCCCAATGTGATGCGTCCCACCTTGCCGACCATCTCGTCGTCGGGACTGTCCATGTGGCCGCTCCTCGAATCTGCTGCGACTCTGAATGTAGTGGGCATCCGCCAAATTCCCCCCAAGCAGGCCCAATTGGCGTTGCGTGATCGTGTCCGGATTCCGGCGCAGGGAGGAGGGGTCGTGTGGGCTGGCGCCTTCAGCGGCAATGCCCAAACGTCGAGGTGGCGAAACCGCCCTCTCCGGAGCCATGGGTGATGACCACCGGGGGCGCGGTGATGGCGACGGGAGCACCGAAATCACCGAGCTCGATGATGCTGACGCTGGTGACGCGGCCAGCGGGAAAGTCTCCTCCCGCCAGTGCACCTCCCACATGGGCGTTCTTCGCGATGTCCTCGGTGATCGACTGCCGGGCCTGCACCAAACGGCCATGACCGTCGACCCAGAGCTGAAGGGGCCCTGTCGCCACGCTGAACCCGTCGCTCGGTGTGGACGCTCCGCAGGTCGGCACGATGATCCGGTACTCGGTCGTCGCCACGCCGTGCACCGTGCCGGACCCGGCCGCCTCGACGCGGACCCCGGGCAGCCCCGTGTCGAGGGAGAGCTCGCCGAGCGGGCCAACGTCGTCGAGCGCCCCCAAGGGTCCGAACGAGTCCTTGGGCCAGGTGGGCCCTTTCATCCAGGGCGAGTCGGTTGAGTTGTCGAACCCGAGCCGGGTGTACTCGGTGCGACCGATCCAAATGTTGTCCATCACGTCATCCTGCAGAACGGGTTTCTCCGTGCTCACGGTCGGTCCGGAAAACCCGATGCTCCGGTCCCGTTCCGTCGTGCGCATCACCTTGCGCGTGAAGTTGACCTCGCCGCTTCCCACGGTTGACCCGCGCAGGAGCCGGTTGGTGCTGGCGCTGCTACTCGAATAGGTGAACCGGGCCGTCCTCGCCCCAAGCGTGGCGGCCATTATCCGCGAGATCTGCCCGGTCGCCGTGAGGGGGGCCGGTGTGGGGGTCTGTCCCGCAATCCCCAGCCCGGCGCCCGCGCCCACACCCAGGACCAGCAGCCCCACTGTGACCCAGGGCAGGGCGCGCCGCATGCGAGAGCTTGGCACGGGGGCCACAATGTCGCCATGGTCCGCCCGACGCCGCCGGCCACTGTCTCGACGGCCGAAGGCGGGCACGAGGACGGATGTCCGGGCGCGCCGGCCCTGGCGGACCCCGACGCGCCCATCGTGGACCCGAGTTTCTCCTATATCCCCGCGCTCGACGGCGTGCGCGCCTTCGCCGTCGTCGGGGTGATGGCCTACCACGGGGGCATCCCGTGGTTGCCGGCCGGCTTCCTCGGGGTGGACGCGTTCTTCGTCCTCTCGGGCTTTCTCATCACCTCGCTGCTGATCGCGGAGTGGCAACGCCGGAACACCGTCGGGCTCGGACGGTTCTGGGCCCGGCGCGCCCGGCGTCTGTTGCCCGCCCTTCTCCTCTTGCTGGTCTTCGTGGTGCTCTACGCCGCCTTCGTGGCGCCGGCGGGCACGTACCCGGGCCTGCGGCTCGACGCCCTCTCCACGCTGTTCTACGTGGCCAACTGGCACTTCATTCTGATCGGCGGCAACTACTTCACCCAGACCGGCCTGCCGTCGCTGCTCACCCACACCTGGTCCCTGGCCGTCGAAGAGCAGTTCTATCTGGTGTGGCCGCTGGTCGTCCTGGGTGTTCTCAAGTTCACCGGACGACTGGGGGCCCTCCTGGCGCTGTCGGTGGTGGGCGCGCTGGCGTCGGCCGCCGAAATGGCGCTGCTCTTCAGCCACGGGGTGGGGACGACCCGGCTCTACTACGGGACCGACACGCACGGCCAGTGCCTCCTGGTCGGGGCGGCGCTGGCGTCGGGGCTGGCGCTCCTCGCCCGCCGACGCCATCCGGCCGTGACCCCGGCCCACGGCGGGGAGGCTCCGGGTGCGAACCCAGCGTGGGCGGCATCGAGCCGTTGGGCCCGTGCCTTCCTCTCGGTGCTCGGGGGAGCGGGGCTGGTGGGGGCCGGCCTCCTGTGGTGGCGCAGCTCCTACAACGGCTCGTTTCTGTGGGAAGGCGGCTTCTTTGTGGCGGCACTGGCCACGGCGGCCGTCCTGGCCTGTGTGGTCTGCGCCCCGCGCTCGTGGCTGGCCCGCGCCCTCTCGGTCAGCCCGCTGCGCTACCTGGGCCGCATCTCCTACGGCCTCTACCTGTGGCATTTTCCGCTCTTCCAGTGGATCGACGGGCCGCGGACCGGGCTGAGTGGGTACGCCCTCTTCGGTGCCCGCTGCGGGGCGACGCTGGCGGTGGCCACGGTGTCGTTCTCGCTGGTGGAGCGGCCCATCCGGCAGGGCGCCATCTTCGGGCATTGGCGGGCCTGGGTGGGCGCCCCGGTGGCGGTGGCCGCGGTGAGCATCACGGTGGTGCTCGCCACGGGAGCGGGGACGCTGTCCGCCGTGCCTGCTCCGTCCCCGCTGCCGGCGGGACCGTCGAGCTCGCGCACCACCGTGCTGATGCTGGGGGACAGTACGGCGCTCACGCTGTCCGTCGGTCTCTCCTATGACGCCGCACGCTACGGCGCCAGGCTCGTCGAGAAGGGAATCGTCGGGTGTGGCGTCGCGGTGGTGCCCGAGGTCAGACAGGCCGGTGTCGATGCCCCCATGGTGCCGGCCTGCAACCCGGCGACGCCCGCCGCCGGGCAGTGGCCGGCTCTGTGGACCGGATGGATCGATCAGTACCACCCGGCCGTGGTCGCCATCCTGGCCGGACGGTGGGAGGTCAGCACCGTCGAGTGGAAGGGACGATGGACCGACATTCTCGACCCCGCCTTCGCCGCCTACGTCCGCCGGCAACTCCAGCGGGCCGTCGACGTGGGCTCGTCGAGGGGCGCCACGATGGTCCTCTTCACCGCCCCTTGTTACGACAGCGGCGAGCAGTTCGACGGAGCGCCGTGGCCCGAGGACCAACCCGACCGTTTGCACGCCTACAACGCACTCGTACGCGAGGTGGTCGCGGCCAACCCGCAGAGGGCGACACTGATCAACCTCGACGGCCTCGTGTGTCCCGGGGGAACCTTCGAGACCCAGATCGACGGTGTCACCGTGCGCGCCCCCGAC
>Ga0182030_10017338_pt1 | contig 13909 bp, 13 predicted proteins | sample 812S3MmetaG_FD_121299 | JGI IMG/M metagenome (GOLD analysis project Ga0182030, IMG submission 121299) | Permafrost microbial communities from Stordalen Mire, Sweden - 812S3M metaG (Illumina Assembly) | ecosystem: Environmental > Terrestrial > Soil > Wetlands > Permafrost | place: Sweden...
CGTTCGATCCGCACAACGGCCAGTGGGGCGCGTTCCAAGTGGTAGCGCGTTATGCGGAATTGAACATTGATGATGCGGCGTTCAACGGGTTCGCCAATCGCACAACTTCGGCTTCCGCTGCGCAGGCATGGTCAACCGGCTTGAACTGGTATCTCAACAAAAACATCCGTTTAAACGCAAGCTTCTCGCACACGACGTTCACGGGCGGCGGAGGGGCGGGCACGACCGCGCCGGCCATTGTCACGCGCCAGGCGGAGAACGTTTTCTTCACGCGCATCCAACTGGCATTTTAACCGAAGCGAAACGCGAAAATTTAACCACATGAAAACTTTGCTGAAAATTCTCCTCGCCTCGTCGCTGGCAATTTCCGTCGGAGCGAAGGAAATCAAGCTGCTCAATGTTTCCTACGATCCGACCCGTGAGCTTTACACGGAATACAACACCGCGTTTGCCAAATACTGGAAAGGCAAAACCGGTGACGACGTAAACATTTCGCAATCCCACGGCGGTTCCGGCAAACAGGCGCAGTCCGTCATCAACGGTCTCGAAGCTGACGTGGTCACGCTCGCGCTGGCCTACGACATTGACGCGATTTCCCAGCAGGCAAAATTATTGCCCGCCGACTGGCAGAAGCGGCTACCGAACAACAGCACGCCTTACACCTCGACGATTGTTTTTCTGGTGCGCAAGGGAAATCCGAAAGGCATCAAGGACTGGGATGATGTCGTAAAAAAAGGCGTGAGCGTCATTGTGCCGAATCCGAAGACTTCCGGTGGAGCGCGCTGGGCTTATCTGGCCGCCTACGCCTACGCGCTGGAAAAGAACAATCATGATGACGCCGCCGCGCGCGACTTCATCACCAAGCTCTACAAAAACGTGCCGGTGCTGGATTCCGGGGCGCGCGGTTCAACGGTGACGTTTGCGCAGCGCGGCATCGGAGACGTGCTCCTCGCTTGGGAAAACGAGGCGCATCTCGCGCTCCAGGAATTCGGCGCGGACAAGTTTGAAATTGTCACGCCGTCATTGAGCATCCTGGCCGAGCCGCCGGTGGCCGTCGTGGACAAAAACGCCCGGCGCCATCACACGACCGAGGTGGCGAACGAATATTTAACGTATCTTTACTCCGACGAAGGCCAGGAAATCGCGGCGAAGAATTTCTACCGCCCGCGAAATGAAACCATCGCCGCCAAATACGCCGCCAATTTTACGCAATTGAAGCTCGTCACCATTGACCAGGAATTTGGCGGCTGGGCTAGGGCGCAACAAACCCATTTCGCCGACGGCGGAACCTTTGACCAGATCTTCCAACCGCAAAACTAGATTGCGGTTCCTCCGAAGGGCGGCGGCCCGGGCACGTCGGGCCGCCGCCTCTCAAAAAACAATCACGACCAAATATTATGACCATCGCCGAAACATCTGCAAAATACGCGCGGCAGGCACCGCGCAAACAGCGCCGCTCCATCGCCGATCTGCTCGCGCCGCTGGAACAGATTGCCGCAAAATCGGCCAACCTCGTTGCCAATCACGACGCCTGCTTTGAAGTGGACGGTGAACGCTACGAACTGCCGCGCTATCTGTTCGTCGGGCCGCGCGGCGGCGACACGCCCATCCGCGTCGGCATTTTTGCGGGCATTCACGGCGACGAGCCGGAAGGTGTCCACGCGCTCGTCCAGTTCATCAAGCTGCTCGAAGCCCGGCCCGAACTCGCCGCCGGATATTATCTGTCGTTTTATCCGGTCTGCAATCCGACCGGCTTCGAGGACGGCACGCGGTTTTCGCGCGGCGGAAAAGATTTGAACCGCGAGTTCTGGAATAATTCCAGCGAACCGGAGGTCCGTTTGCTCCAGGCTGAACTGCAATCGCGCTCGTTTCAGGGAATCATCTCGCTGCACACCGACGACACGAGCGACGGATTTTACGGATTCGCCCACGGTGCGACGCTGACGAAGAATCTCATCGAACCCGCGCTGGCGGCGGCCGAAAAAATCCTGCCGCGCGACGGTCGGCCGGTCATTGACGGCTTCAACGCGCGCAACGGAATCATCCGCGACTGTTATGACGGCATTCTGTCCGCACCGCCGAAAGTGCGTCCGCGTCCGTTTGAAATCATTTTGGAGACGCCCGCCACGCCGCCGGAATATCTGAAGGAACTGGCGTTCGTCGCCGCGCTCCAGACAATTTTGCTCGAATACAACAAGTTCATCGCCTACGCTCCGAACCTCTAAACCGTGGCGACCAAACGAATCTGGGCCGGAAAAATTCGCGTGCTGCCGGGCTTCAAACTGACGCTCGGCTTCACGCTTTTTTATCTGGGCCTGATCGTGCTGATCCCGCTGGCGGCGGTTTTTTGGAAAACCTCCACGCTGACCTGGCCGGAGTTCTGGCACACCGTCACCATGCCGACGGCGATGGCCTCATACCGTCTGACTTTTGGTGCTTCTTTTTGCGCCGCGCTGGTGAATGCATTTTTTGGCCTGATCGTCGCGTGGGTTTTGGTGCGCTACGAATTTTTCGGAAAGAAAATCGTGGATGCGCTGGTGGATTTGCCGTTTGCGCTGCCCACGGCCGTTGCGGGCATCACACTGGCGGCGTTGTATTCGGACCACGGCTGGATCGGACAGTTGCTGGCGCCGCTCGGCATCAAAGTGGCCAACACCCAGACCGGCATTTTCATCGCGCTCACCTTCATCGGCCTGCCGTTCATCGTGCGGACGGTGCAGCCGGTTCTTGAAGACCTCGACCCGGAACTGGAAGAAGCCGCTTCCAGCCTTGGCGCCAGCCGCTGGCAGGTTTTCTGGCGCGTGATTCTGCCGATGCTCACGCCCGCGCTGCTGACAGGTTTCGCGCTGGCGTTTGCCCGCGCGCTCGGCGAATACGGTTCGGTCATTTTCATCGCCGGTAACATCCCGATGAAGACGCAGATCACGCCCGTCGTTATCATGCAGGAACTGGACATGTTTGATTACGCGAAGGCCACGGCCATCGCCGTCGTGATGCTGGTCGTGTCGTTCGTGCTGCTGCTCGCCATCAACGTGCTGCAATGGTGGACGAACCGCTACAACACCAACAACCTCGCATGACGCCGGTCGCGACCACTTTTCACACGCCGCCCCAGGTGGTGCATCGCCGCACGACGAGCGAGCCGTCGGCGGTGCGGCGCTGGCTCATCGGTGTGGCGCTGGTGTTTTTGACTTTGTTTTTGTTCCTGCCGCTGGTGTTCGTGTTCACGCAGGCGTTCGCCAAGGGCATCGGATTCTATTTCGAAACCCTGCGCGATCCAAACGCCTGGAGCGCCATCAAGCTGACGTTTACCGCCGCGGTCATCGCCGTGCCGCTGAACTGCGTCTTCGGCGTCGCCGCCGCGTGGGCAATCGCCAAGTTTGATTTTCCGGGCAAGAATATTTTGCTCACGCTGATTGATTTGCCGTTCTCCGTTTCGCCGGTGATTGCTGGTTTGATTTACGTCCTCGTTTTCGGCGCGCAAGGCTGGCTGGGGCTTTACATGAACGCGAATAATCCGAAATTTCCCTGGCTGGCAAACTGGCTGAACGACCACAACATTCACATCATCTTCGCCGTGCCGGGCATCGTGCTGGCGACAATTTTTGTCACGTTCCCGTTCGTCGCGCGCGAGCTGATTCCGCTGATGCAGGCGCAGGGCCGCAGCGAGGAGGAGGCCGCCCGCGTGCTGGGCGCGAGCGGCTGGCAGACGTTCTGGCGCGTGACGGTGCCGAACATCAAGTGGGGTTTGATTTACGGTGTGATTTTGTGCAACGCGCGCGCGATGGGCGAGTTCGGCGCGGTCGCAGTCGTCAGCGGCCGGATTCGCGGGCAGACCAACACCATCCCGCTGCACATCGAGGCGTTGTATGACGACTATAATTTCACCGGCGCGTTTGCCGTGGCATCGTTGCTGGCGTTTCTCGCGCTCATCACGCTGGGCCTGAAGACTTGGGTGGAATACAAGAGTGCCGCGCAAAACGCAACAGGAGTTGCCCCATGAGCGTCGAAGTCAAAAACGTCACGAAAAAATTCGGCGGCTTCACCGCGCTCGACAACGTGAGCCTCAAGGTCGAGTCCGGCGAACTCGTCGCGCTGCTTGGCCCGTCCGGCTCCGGCAAGACCACGCTGCTGCGCATTATCGCCGGCCTCGAATTTCCCGACAACACCGGCGAAGCGCAGGTTTTGTTTTACGGTGAGGACGTGACGCAGATTCCAGCGAGCCAGCGCAAGGCCGGCTTTGCCTTCCAGCATTATGCGCTCTTCCGGCACATGAGCGTGTTCGAGAACATCGCCTTCGGCTTGCGCGTGCGCCCGAAGGAAACCCGTCCGCCGGAAAATGAAATCATCGCCAGCGTGGAAAGATTGTTGAAACTCATCCAGCTCGAACCGCTCGGCAGGCGGTTTCCGTCACAGCTTTCCGGTGGCCAGCGCCAGCGCGTCGCGCTCGCCCGCGCGCTTGCGGTGGAACCAAAAGTATTGCTGCTCGACGAGCCATTCGGTGCGCTCGACGCCAAGGTGCGGAAGGATCTTCGCCGCTGGTTGCGCAAGCTGCACGAGGAAATCCACATCACGACATTGTTTGTGACTCACGACCAGGAAGAGGCGCTCGAAGTGGCCGACCGCGTGGCGATTCTGCGCGACGGCCGCATTGAGCAGATCGGCACGCCGGACGAGATTTACGACCATCCCGCGTCGCCGTTTGTTTATGATTTTCTCGGCAACGTGAATTTGTTCAGCGGCCGCGTGCGCGAAGGCTCGGTGGTCATCGGCGAAACTAAATTTGCCGTGGAAGAATCCGCCGGGGAAACGGACTCGGACGCCGTCGCGTTCGTGCGCCCGCACGACATCCGCATCACGCGCGAGGCGGGCGGCCAGAAGACGTTTCCCGCGCGCGTCGTCCGCTGCAACGCCGCCGGCCCGGTGGCGAACCTGGAACTGGAGCGGCTTGACGGCGGCGGACAGTTCACGGCGCAACTGGGCAAGGAAGAGTTCCAGCAGTTGCAATTGAAGGTCGGCGAACAGGTTTTTGTGGAGCTGAAGAACGTAAAAATCTTCCCTGAGGACTTTTCGATTTAGTTTCGCGGCGAGGCCGGCCCGTTTTCCCGCGTGGAGGCTTCGTGGCCTCTCACCGGCAAAGTTCCCGTTTCGGCGTAACGTTTGCAAAACCGGAGCCGGGCCGGTTTTGGATCGGGCGCAAACGGTGCAAAATTTGTTTAGGTTTTAGTAAAAGATGGTTGGTTCCAAAGCCCGGTTTGGGCGAACAATTATCGTTGATAACAACGATAATTAATGTTGCAAAAACAACCAAAACCTCGAGCAGCATCCGCCGTGATGAGCGGCCCGGCCCGGGATTGCTTCCATTGTGGCGAGCCGTGCGCCGATGGTTCTTTTTTGCTGGAGGGAAAACCCTTCTGTTGTTTCGGCTGCCAGACGGTTTTCACTTTGCTGCGCGATAACGGGCTGGAACAATTTTACCAGTTGCAATCTGCCCCCGGCACGCGCATCCGCGCCGCGTCCGCCGCCGCCAAATGGGCGTTTCTCGACGACCCGGCGGTGTCGGAAAAGCTGCTGGATTATGCGGACCTCACGCGTGCCAAGGTCACGCTGCAGCTGCCGGCCATCCATTGCGTGGCGTGCGTCTGGCTGCTGGAAAATCTTTTCAAGCTGCATCCGGGCATCGGGCATTCGCAGGTGAATTTTTCGCGCCGCGAGGCCGCCATCACCTTCGCGCGTGCCAAAATAAAGTTCAGCGAACTCGTCGCGCTGCTCACGTCCATCAGCTACGAACCGGAACTGACCTTTGGCGAAACGGAGAAAGCCAAGCCGTCGCCGTGGCGCAAAAAAGCGTGGCTGCAGATTGGCCTGGCCGGATTCGCGTTCGGCAACATCATGATTATGTCGCTGCCGTTTTACTTCGGCCTCGACAGCTTTAACGGCCCGTGGTTCAAGGCCGTGGCCGGCTGGCTGGGGCTGGCGTTTGCGCTGCCGGTGCTCACGTATGGCGCGGCGGATTTCTGGCGCGCGGCGTGGCTGAGCCTGCGGCAGCGCACCATCACGCTGGAGGTGCCCATCGTGATGGGGCTCGCGGCGATTTACCTTTCGAGTGTCATCGAGGTTTCCATGCAGCGCGGTCCCGGCTACTGCGACTCGTTGTGCGGCCTGCTTTTCTTCCTGTTGTGCGGCCGGTTGTTCCAGAAAAAAACCTACGACCGGATCGCGTTTGACCGCGATTACAAAGGCTTTTTCCCGTTGTCCGTTGTCCGCAAAAATTCCGATGGCGAGCAGAGCGTCGCCATTTCGCAGCTCGAAACGGGGGACCATTTGATTTTGCGCAATGGCGAACTTTTGCCGGCGGATGCGAAACTGGTCAGCGGCGAAGCGTGTATGGACTACAGCTTCGTGTCGGGCGAATCAGAACCGGTCCCCCGCGCCGCTGGCGCGCACCTTTACGCGGGTGGCCGGCAGGTCGGCGGTGCGATCGAGGTCGAGACGGTGAAATCCGTCACCCAAAGCTATCTGGCTGCGCTGTGGGACAATGAGGCTTTCCGCAAGCATTCCGAACACGACCTTGACTCGCTGACCAACCGCTACAGCCGGCGCTTCACCAAGCTGGTCATCGGCATCGCGCTGGCGGCGGCGGTGTTCTGGATTTTCAAAGATGCGACAAAAGCCTTGAAAACATTCACGTCCGTGCTGATTGTCGCGTGTCCGTGTGCGCTGGCGCTGGCCGCGCCGCTGGCGCATGGCACGGCGCAGCGGATTCTGGCGCGGCTGAAAATCTTCCTTAAAAACGCGCCGGTCATCGAGCGCATGGCCGTGGTGGACACGATTGTTTTGGACAAGACCGGCACCCTTATCTGTGCGGATGCGCGTGGCGTGGAGTTTTTGAAGGCAGAAGGAAGAATGCAGAATGAAGAAACCGAAGCCAGCGGTTTGAGTGCGGAAGAAATTTCGTGGGTCGGCTCGCTGGCGCGGCACTCGACGCATCCGCATTCGGTGCGGATTGCCAGGTCGCTTTCGTCTTTAATTTTGCCGGTCGCGGGTTTCAAGGAGACGCCGGGCAGCGGCATCGAAGGGGAAAACGCCGGACACAAAATTCTGCTGGGTTCGCGCGTGTGGCTGCAAAGGCGAGGCCTGGCGATGAGCCAGGGCGAACGCCCGCCCCAAATCAATTCCGGCAGCGCGGTTTTCGTATCGGTTAATGGAAAGCTGCGCGGTTCGTTTTCATTGGAAAACGCGCTGCGACCGGAAGTGGCGCAACTGATTGCTCAGCTTGGCGGCAAATACGAAGTGGCCTTGTTGAGCGGCGACAACGAACGCGAATCGGCGCGGTTTCAAAAGCTTTTCGGCGAACACGCGGTCTTGAAATTCAACCAAAGCCCGGCGGACAAGCTGAATTTCATCCGCGAACTTCAGGCGCGCGGGCGCAAGGTGATGATGGTCGGCGACGGCTTGAACGATGCGGGCGCGCTGAAGCAGGCGGAGGTCGGCGTGGCGGTCGTGGAGCAGATCGGGGCTTTCTCGCCGGCGAGTGACGTTATTTTGGACGCGGCGGAATTGCCGCGTCTGGCCAGGGTTTTGGCGTTTTCGCGCGGCGCGGCGCGCGTGGTGCGCGCGGGCTTCGCCATTTCGGCGCTTTACAACCTGGTCGGTGTGAGCATCGCGGCGACTGGACTGCTCGCGCCGATTGTGTGTGCGATTTTGATGCCGTTAAGCTCGGCGACGGTCGTGGTTTTCTCTTGCGGCGCGACGGCGTGGCTCGGACGGAAGCTGGTTGACGGGGAGCTGGGAATCAAGAGTGCGTCGGCTCGTGCCGGGTGGCAGGCAAACCTGAAGCAACAGCCAACTTACATCAGTTGAAAAATGCAGAACGATGACACATCGGAAAAAAACGCCTGGCACCGGCTGGCGTCCTCGCCGGTGGTGCGGGAACAGCAGGTGGCGTTCACCTGTGCCACGGGCGTGCCGCTGACGCTGGCACCGGAGAGTGTTCATGCGCTGGCGGACGGCACGTTTTGTGTGAAGGGCTGTCTGGGCGGAAGCAGCGGCGCCCTTTGCCAGCGCAAGCTGCTGCGGGCCGAGCAGCGGGCCGTGACGCAGCTGGGGCCGGTGCAGTATTGCTGTCCGTCGGGACTGGTGAAAATTCTGGTGCCGGTATTTATCAACGGGCGTTACGCCGGCATGTTGCTGGCGGGGCCGTTCGCTTTGCATTCATTGGATGGTGACCGGCTGGCGAAATTGGTTGGGCGGCTGGACAAACTGGGGCTCGGCGACCGTGCGGCACAACTGCGGACGACGTGGCGTTACACGCCGCGCCTGTCATCGGCCAAATGCCGGGCAGCGGAAATCTTGTTGCGGATGTTCGGCCTGTATCTTGGGGAACATGCCCGGCAGCAACAGCTGACGCGCCGGACGCGGGCTTCGGCCTTGCTCCGGAAAATCGAAGCTTTTCTCGCCGAATGCCAGCGCGACGCAGTGTCGCTCAAGGAGGTCGCGGCGTGCGTGAATTTAAGCCCGTGTCATTTCTGTGCGGTGTTCAAAAAACAGACTGGCCTGACGTTCAGCCAATACCGGATGCGGCAACGGTTGGAGAAAGCTCAGAATCAGCTGGGCGACCACGAACGGCGGGTCAGCGACGTGGCGTTCGAGGCCGGCTTTGGTTCGATTCCACATTTCAACCGCGCATTCCGGCGTTGGTTTGGTTGTTCACCCTCACAATACCGGGCGCGGGCGGCTAATCGCAATCTAGGTCAAGAAAACCGAAATCCAGGCGTAGCGCCAAACGCTGGCGGCGGATTCAATGATGAGGTCGTGTCATTCGTCTCAAACAACCCCCAGCCAGCGGCGCGCGTGGCGACCCGCCCATGAGCGTCGTCATTATTTTGATCGTCGCGAGCCTGGCGGTGGCGCTGCTGTTTTTGGTGGGCTTTATCTGGGCGGTGCGTAGCGGGCAATACGAGGACACGCTGACGCCGTCGCTGCGCGTGCTGGCGGAAGATGAGTTAAGCCGGTCGGGGGGCAAGGCTGTTCCGCACCCGTCCCGGCAACAAACCAAGGAACGGCAATAATCAAAAAATGAAATCAATAATGAAAATCGCTGGCTCGGCGACTGTCTTGACGGCGCTGGCAGCGATGGCGAGTGCGGCAGACTCGAACACCACCAACTGGCTGGATAACACTATCTCTCCGGTCGCCAATCCGATTTATTTTGAGGACCCTAAGGTGACGAGCGAAGTGCGGCCGGTCTATATGTATCACTGGTTGCCGAGCACATTTGATTTCAAGGGCGGCAGTGTGCCGCTGGGCGGCCAGGTGCAGGTGACAGCGGTGCAGTTGCGCTATGCGCTCACGGACAAGCTGGGTTTGATTGCAACGAAGGACGGCTACATTGAATTTCAGCCGAATCACACGCTGGGTCACGAGTATGGCTGGGGCGACCTGGCGGCGGGCTTGAAATATGAGTTGGTAGACGATCAGGACAACCAGCTCTTGTTGACGCCGGGTTTCACGCTGACGGTTCCGACCGGCAGCACGGCCGTGTATCAAGGTCATGGTTCCGGCGAATGGAATGTGTTTGCGTCGGCGGAAAAGGGTTTTAACCAGCTGCATTTCACGGCGAACACCGGCTTCATCATTCCGAATAACTTTGACCAGAACACGGCGCAGTTGCACTACAGCCTGCAGGCGGATTATTACGTCTGCCAATACTTCATCCCGTTCGCGGTGGCGAATGGCTACACCATCCTCTCGAATGGCAACGGCCAGTCCAGCCAGTCGCTCAAGGCCGTGCCGCTGAACACGGAAGGCTATGACCTCATCAACTTTGGCAGCGCGGATGCGTCGGGCACCACGCAGTTCACCGTTGGCGGCGGCGCGCGCGCGCGGATTGTGAAAAATGTGGATGTCGGCGTCGCCTATGAGGCCGGCGTGGTGCATCCCGTCGGCATTTTTGAAAGCCGGCTCACGGCGGACATCATCTGGCGGTTTTAATTCCCGATAAAAATGGCGGCGCGGCTGATGGCCGCGCCGCCGGTTGATGAACTGAAAGTTGAGAATAAAAAATTATGAATGTTGAAACCTTCAAATATGATAACCGGATCGTGCGCTCGTTTGCGATTGCGACGGTCATCTGGGGCATTGTGGGCATGCTCGTCGGCATGCTGGCGGCGGTGGAATTGTTTTTCCCCGGCGCGAACCTGAATCTCCAGTTCATCACCTTTGGCCGCATCCGGCCGCTGCACACGAACGCGGTGATCTTCGCCTTCGTCGGCAACGGGATGTTCATGGGCATCTACTATTCGCTGCAACGGCTGTGCAAGGCGCGCATGTTCAGCGACTGGTTGAGCTGGTTCAATTTCTGGGGCTGGCAATCCATCATTGTTGCTGCGGCGGTGACGCTGCCGATGGGTTTGACGACGAGCAAGGAATACGCGGAATTGGAATGGCCGATCAAGATTGCCATCACCATCGTGTGGGTGGCGTTTGCGGTTAATTTTTTCGGCACCATCGCTGATGCTCATCGCGCCTAGCTGGGGCGGCATGTTGAACGGCCTGCTCACCCTGCGCGGCGCGTGGGACAAGGTGCGGTCGGATCCGGTCTTGAAATTCATGGTGGCCGCCCTTACGGCCTACGGCATGGCGACGCTCGAAGGGCCGCTGCTGTCCATCAAGACGGTCAACTCGCTTTCGCACTACACTGACTGGACCATTGCGCACGTCCACGTCGGCGCGATGGGCTGGAACGGCTTCCTGACGTTCTCGATGCTCTATTATCTTTTCCCGCGCCTTTACAACACGAAACTCTGGTCCACGAAACTGGCGAACTACCATTTCTGGATCGGGATGCTGGGCATCGTGTTCTACGTCGTCCCGATTTACATCGCGGGCGTCACGGAAGGGCTGATGTGGAAACAATTCAACCAGGACGGCTTCCTGCAATACCCGAACTTCCTGGAAACCATCGTCCAGGTGGTGCCGATGTTCCGGCTCCGTGCGATTGGCGGCACGCTCTATCTCGCCGGCGCCTTTATGATGGCCTACAATTTGTATCGCACGGCGAAAGCCGGGCAATTTGAACCGGACACCGAGGCGCAGGCGGCGGCGCTGGAAAAAGCGCCGGTGGCTACCTGCAAATCGGCCTTTCACCGGCTGCTCGAAGGCAAGCCGCTTTTCTTCACCGTGCTGGCCACAGTTTCGATTCTCGTCGGCAACGTGCTGTTGAGCTACATCATCGGCTGGCAGGCGCTTTATCAAATTGTCACCGACCCGCCGGCGCAGCACCTCACCGGCTTGGCATTCATGGTCGCGTTCTCGCTTTTATTTTACGGCATCTTCGCGCGGTTCCGCGAGCAGGCCTGCACCTTCATATGCCCCTACGGCCGTTTGCAATCCGTGTTGCTCGACGAAAATTCCATCGTCGTCGCCTACGATCACAAGCGCGGCGAAAAGCGCGGCCTGCTCCAGCAAAAATCGCACGAACGCGTCATCGCCGGCCTTGGCGATTGCGTGGCCTGCAACCAATGCGTTGCCGTCTGCCCGACCGGCATTGACATCCGCGACGGCACGCAGTTGGAATGTGTCCATTGCACCGCCTGCATGGACGCCTGCGACGCCGTGATGACGAAGATCGGCAGTCCGCGCGGCCTCATCCGCTACGCTTCGCTCAACGGCATCGAACGCGGCGAACGCCTGCGCGTCACGCCGCGGCTCGCCGGTTATTGCGTGGTGCTGGCCGCGCTGGTGTCGCTGCTGGCCGTGATGATTTTCACCCGCGCCGACGCCGAGGCCACGCTGCTGCGTGCGCCCGGCTCGCTGTTCCAGCAGATGCCCGACGGCCATTTCAGCAACCTTTACACGGTGCGCATAGTGAACAAGACCTCGCGCGAACTGCCGGTGGAACTGCGACTGGAATCGCCCGCCGGGTCGTTGCAGATAATGGGCGGAACACTCGTCGTCCCGCCGCAAAAACTTTTGGAAAACTCCCTGCTCGTCGAACTTGATCCCGCCGCCATGATGTCCGGCACCACGCCGGTGGTTGTTGGTGTTTATGCCGGCGGAAAAAGAATACAAAACCTCAAGACGGCCTTCATCGGCCCGCGAAACTAATTTATGAAAACCAACCGCAACCTGTGGCCGCTGGGAATTTTTGTAACGTTCGGCCTGTTCTTCGCCGGTATGGCCAGCGTCGTCGTTATCGCCGCGACGCACCGCGAGCATCTGGTCAACGACAACTACTACGAGCAGGAGTTGAAATACCAGGATCAGATTGACAGCGTGGATCGCACGCAAAAATCCGGCGCGGCCATCGCCTATGAGGCTGGCACCGGAGTCGTCGTCATCACTTTGCCGGCGGCGCACCTTGCGCAGCAATTGTCCGGCACGATTCAACTCTACCGTCCGTCAGAGCCCGCGTTGGACCGGGAATTCCGACTGGAGCCAAAAGCCGGCGGCACGCAAGCGCTCGACGTTTCCAAGCTAACCGGCGGTCTTTGGAGCGTCCGCGTCAAATGGGTGGCCGGCGGGGAAAATTATTTCCTCGAACAAAAAATAACCTTCACCGGAAAATTAAAATGGATTTTGGAGTTGCCTTCGCGCTCGGCCTGCTCGGCAGCCTGCACTGCGCCGCCATGTGCGGGCCGCTGATGCTCGCGCTGCCGGTGCCGCCCGGCGGCCCGGCCCGGTTTGTCGCCGGTCGGATCATTTATCAGCTTGGCCGCGTGGCGGCTTACTGTCTGCTTGGCGGCGTTGCAGGCCTCGTCGGCAAATCCATTTTTCTGGCCGGCCTGCAACGCTCGTTGTCCATTGGTCTCGGCGTGGCAATTCTGCTCGGCTTTCTGATTTCCAAAAAAGTTTCATTGTCGGCACCGGTCGTTCGGCTCGTTGCCGCATTGAAAGCGGCGATGTCCTCGCAGTTGCAACGGCGCAGTCTCCGCTCGCTTGTCTTGCTGGGAGGATTGAACGGCCTGCTGCCGTGCGGCCTGGTTTATGTGGCGATGGCCGGAGCCGTGGCGCGCGGCACGTTGCGCGACGCGATATTTTTCATGGCGTGGTTTGGTCTCGGCACCATGCCGGCGATGCTCGGCATCAGTCTTTCAGGAAAATTGTTTCCGCTGGCGCTCCGTCTCAAACTGCGCCGCTCGATTCCGTTTGGCGTCTGCCTGCTGGCCGGGCTGTTGATTTTGCGCGGCCTGGCGCTGGGCATTCCTTACGTCAGTCCGGTTTTGAATGCGTCCGCGCCCGGCTGCTGCTCGCACTGAATGCAATCCGGTAAAATTATCGTCACGAAGCCGCGAAATCCACATTCGGCACTTCCTGCACCGACGGTGGCACGCTGAAAAAATCCCCCTCCGATTTGAACCCGAACATTTTCGCCACGAGATTGCTCGGAAAAGTTTCGCACTTGTTCCGGTAGTCGCGGACGTTGCCGTTGTAAAACCGGCGCGCAGCCTGGATGCGGTCCTCGGTGTTCACCAGTTCCCTTTGCAAGGAGAGGAAATTCTGGTCGGCCTTGAGCTGCGGATAATTTTCCACGACTGCCAGTAGTTGCTTGAGCGAATCCACGAGCTGCTTCTCGTCCACAGCCTGTTCGGATGGCGAGCCGTTGTTGGCGACGCAGCGGTTGCGCAACTCGGTCACACGCTCCAGCGTCTCGCGTTCGTGCGCGGCGTAGCCCTTGACCGCGGCGACGAGATTCGGGATGAGGTCGTAGCGGCGCTTCAGCTCGGTGTCCACGTTGCTCCAGGATTCGCGGATGTAATTTTTCAGCGCGACGAGCGCGTTGTATTGCGCGACCACAAAAACGACCGGCAGCAAAATGACGACGGCGATGACAACGAGCGGGACAAACGGGAATGGATTCATGTGTTGAAAAGGTATTCCGGCAGGCGCGCGCGGATTTCCACGAGCC
>Ga0182030_10017339_pt1 | contig 13908 bp, 10 predicted proteins | sample 812S3MmetaG_FD_121299 | JGI IMG/M metagenome (GOLD analysis project Ga0182030, IMG submission 121299) | Permafrost microbial communities from Stordalen Mire, Sweden - 812S3M metaG (Illumina Assembly) | ecosystem: Environmental > Terrestrial > Soil > Wetlands > Permafrost | place: Sweden...
ACGATCAGCAGGCTGAGCCCCGGGATGTGCTCGACTGACTGCGCAACCGGGTCGCCGTCGTGGACCTTCGCCCGTTCGAGCGCCGCTTCAATTTCGGCGTCGGAGGTAACGACTTCATGCTCAGCCATGGTGCCTCTCCCAGAGAACCGCCAGTTCATCGAAATGCCCGGCGGCAACCGCCAATACGTGCCGAATATCCGACTTGCTTCCGTTGCCGGGCCTGATGGCGTCGGTCCGGTTCGCGAGTGAAACCTTGCCGTCTGCGCGAAGATCCACGATGACCTCTATATCGGCGTAGAAACCATGCACGTGCCGAGGCTCGTGGTCCATGGTGTATGCCGCAAACCGTACGCCGTCGAACCGGATCGAACCCATCCGTTCCTATTCTAACCCAAGCCCGTTGGGTTTTATGTGTGAAGCAGATTAAGACTGCTCATCTCCTGCCCTTGCAGCAAAAATGGTGCTGAAGGGGCAGGAGACGGAGCGGCCGTTCGCTCTATTTCGGCAGCGGTGCGGAGCCGGTGACGGTGAAGCCGGCTTCGGACTTGGCTTCCGTTTCCTGGGGTTGCGCGCCGGCCAGGGTCAGCGTGTATTTGCCTGCGAGAATGGCCCGGTTGCCCTTCTCGTCCACGCTCGAAAGCGACCGGGGATCGATCGTCAAAGTCACTTCCTTGCTCGCCCCGGCGGCGATGTTCACGCGCTCAAATCCCACCAGCGAGTGAATCGGCCCACCCGTCTGCGGGGTTTTAAGGTAGGCCTCCACCACCTCGTCGCCGCCGGCGGCGCTGGTGTTCGTCACGGTGACGGTCGCGGTGATCGGATCGCCGGCCTTGAGCGACTCGGCGGAGAGCTTGACCGGCCCGTATTTGAATCTGGAATAGCTGAGCCCGTACCCAAAGCCCCACAGCGGCTTGCCGGTGTAATAGCGGTAAGTCCGGCCTTTCAGCCCGTAATCGGTAAAGGCCGGTAGCCCGTCCAGCGAGGCGTAGAAGGTGATGGGCAGCCGTCCGGCGGGGTTGTTGACGCCGGCCAGCGTGCGGGCGATGGTCGAGCCGCCTTCGACCCCGGGATACCAGGCCTCGAGGATGGCGTTGGCGTGCTGGTTGGCCCAGTTCAGCGCCACGGCCGAGCCGCTTTGCAGCACTACGACGAGCGGCTTGCCGGTCGCCGCCACCGCTTCCAGCAGCTTCTGTTGCGGCGCGGGCAGGTCCAGGCTCGTCCGGTCGCCGCCGTCGAAGCCGTCGATCTTGATGCGCATCTCCTCGCCTTCCAACTGCGGCGACAGGCCCACAAAGGCCACCACCACGTCGGCCTCTTTGGCGCGGGCCACGGCTTCGTCGAGCTGGGCCTGGGCCGGCGCTTCCCACTTCAGGGTGACGCCGCCGCCGGACGGGTCGCCGCTGTGGGAGTATTCAAAGCGGAAATCGTGAGCCTTGGTGTCCGCGAAGTCCACCGCGATGGAGGGAGTCTTGGGGAAATCCATCACCGGCGGCGCCGTGGGCGAGGCGCCCGGGGCGGCCTTGAAGCTGCCCATTACAGAGAGGTCGTGCCCCTCGCGCAGGCTGCCCTCGCCGACCACCTTGCCGTCCAGGACAAAGCGATAGCTCTCCGCTGGAGAGTAGGGGAAGCTGTCCCCCGGCTCGACCGAGAAAACATAATGGCCGGGGGCCGGAGCGGTGATGCTCCCGGTCCAGCGCACGGAGTAGTTGTGGGTGGCCAGTTGATTGACCGGCAGGGCATTCTCCCAGTCGGCCTGGACCTCGGGCTGGGTCAACGTGGCCACTGGCCGGCCGGTCCAGTCCCCGGTGGCGAAGAATTCGGTCTTCAGGCCCTGGCTGAGGCCGAAGGCGGTGCGCGGAACCGGAACGCCTACACCGGCGGCCAGCGTGGAACCCTGCGCATACAGGATGGGGGTGCTCTTGAACTGCTGCAGCATGCCGTCCAGCGGCGTCACCGGGCGCACCGGCGTCCCCACGTAGTTGCCCAGAATCGAGGGCAGCAGGTCGGCGGTCGGCCCCACCACGGCAATGTGCCCCGGCACGACGTTCATCGGCAGGATGCCCGTGTTCTTGAGCAGAACAATGCTCTCCTGGCAGCCTTGCGCGAGACTTCGCGGTCCTGGTTCTGCAGATCGGCGGAGATGTGGATGTTGTCCAGCGGGCTGGAGCCCTGGGGGTCGAAGAGTCCGAGCTGGAAGCGCGCCGTGTAAAGCCGCTCGGCGGCCTGGGTCACCAGATCCTCCGACACCAGCCCCTGATGCACGGCGTCGGCCAGGGTGTTGAAGCCGGGAGTCCAGATGCTGCACGACAAATCGGTGCCGGCTTCGAGCGCAAGCGCTGCCGAGTGGGTGATGTCGGCGGTCTTCTTGTGGCCTTGATTCACGTCCACGATGGCGCCGCAGTCCGACACCACGAAGCCCTTGAAGCCCCAGGCGTCCCGCAGGTGCTCCTTCAGCAGCATCTTGTTGGTGCAGGCGGGAAACTCGTCGATCGAGTTGTAGGCGCACATGACCGACTGCACCTGGCCCTCGGTGACCGTCGCGCGAAAGGCCGGCAGATAGGTTTCTTCCAGGTCGCGAGCGCTGGGGTCCACGTTGAAACCATGGCGCAACTGCTCAGGGCCGCTGTGTACGGCGAAGTGCTTGCTGGTGGCCACGGCGCGCAGGTGGTTCAGGTCCGCCCCCTGCACCCCGCCCACGAAGGCCACGCCCAGCCGCGAGGTCAGGAATGGGTCCTCGCCGTAGGTCTCCTGGCCGCGGCCCCACCGGGGATCGCGGAAGATGTTGATGTTCGGCGACCAGAAGGTCAGACCAAAAAAGATGCGGTGGTTGCCCTCCCGCTGGGCCTGGTTATACTTGGCCCGGGCCTCGGCGGAGATGGCGTTGCCCATCCCGTGGACGATGTTCGGGTCCCAGGTGGCGGCCATGCCGATGGCCTGCGGAAAGACGGTCGCGTACCCGGCTCGGGCCACGCCGTGCAGGGCTTCGTTCCAGGTCTGGTAGTCGGGAATCCCCAACCGCGGAATGGCCGTGGCCCAGTCTTCGAGCTGGGCGGCCTTCTCATCGAGAGTCATTTTCCCTACCAGGGCGTGGGCCCGCTCGGCCGCGGGAAGCTTGGGGTCCAGCCAGGGCTCCTGCGGCGCCTGCGCGCGGGCGGCAGCGGATACGGCAAAGACGAGGGCGGCAAGAAAAAGCCTGCGGCGAAGCGGCATGAAGAGAGTCCTCCCAGGGTCTGCTCTCGTCCCGGCGCTTTTACCCTCCTACGGCCAGCGGCCAACGCAGGCCGGCAGGGCAATTGCCGGGCCGGAAATCGAAAAAGAGCAACCGCAGAGAACTCTACTAGCCCAGGGGCGCCGTTGGCTAGATTTATCGCTTTACTAGAGGTTCTTCTGTTGACGGCCAGGCCGCAACCGGCTCAATGCTCCCATTGCAGGCAGTGTGCCGCTTCCTCTTCCATGCGGGTCAGCAGGCCCCGCATCTGCTTGAACTCCGGCCGTCCCTCAAGCGGCTTCAAGCGCGGGTCGGCGAGCATCTGGAAGAACCACGGGCAGCGCGCTTCCTCGGCCGCCCGCAACTCGGCCAGGGCGCATTCGGCGTCTCCCAGGGCAAGGCAAACGGCGGGGTTGAACGACCGCAGAACAAAACGCTCCCGGCTGAGCCATTGCAGCCGGTCGAGAATGCCGCGAGCCTCGTCCCTGCGGCCGGCGCAGGCCAGCGAATACGCATGCACCGCGGTCGCCAGATCGAAATACGGCGAGCGCTGCGCCAGCCCCTGGGCCAGCGCGACGGCCCGCGCCGACTCTCCGTTGAAGGCCAGAATCATCGCCCCGTACAGGCTGGTTCCTTCGTGGTCGGGAAACTGGGCGATATTGCGCCGCACCTGCTCCAGACTCTCCGCGGCTTGCCCGCTCAAATGCAGCGCCCAGGCCAGCCGGTTGTGCAGCCAGCCGGAAAAAGGGTCCGTTTCAATGGCCGCACGCAACAGCCCGATGGCCTCGTCAAAACGGTGCCGGCTCAGGGCCAGCATCACCCGCATCCGCGTGATCCATTGATCGTGGGGCAGGTGCGCGGACAGAGAGAAGGCCCGCAGCGCCTCGCCCAGGTTGTGGCCCACATGGAAGTTGATCCAGCCCAGTGCGGGAAGAATCGCCACCGCATGATGGCCAATATCCATCACCGAATCAGCGGTCCCGCGCACCATCTCCGCGGCTACCGTGGGAGACATGAATCCATAGAAAGTCTGGGTCACGCACAGGTGCGCCAGGTCCACCTTGGCCGGGATCAGCCAGGGATCCAGTTCCGTGGCCCGCAGCAGGTATTGCAGGCCGTCCTGCATGCGGTGGCGCTGCAGCGTCTGCCACTCATGGTGGCCGCGCAGAAAGATTTCGAAGGCCTCCTTCCGCCGCGACGCCCCTTCGCTCGGGCCCTCGTTGGCGGCCGCTGCCGAGATGGACAGACCTGTGCCCTTCCACTGCGGCGATGGAGACTCTTCGCTGCAAACCCCGAATTTTGTCGTGGTAGACGATCGCCTCCTGCCGGCTGCAGTGGCTTTCCCCTCCCCCGGCGAAGACCTGTCGCCGTGGACCGCCGCACTCCGCACCGCTGGCAATGACCTGCCGCCGGGGGCGCCCGTGCCCAGGCGAAAAGCCAGCCGCTCTGCCAATACGTCTTCCAATCCCGTGATGCTGCTCTGCGCCGCCAGCAAATCTTCGACCCAGATCTGGACGCCGTCCTCCACCCGGATCATCTCCGCCCGCAAGCGGAAGTGCGAGGCATGGACGCACAGGGTCCCGGTCAGAACCAGGTCGCTCTTGAGCGCCTGCCCAACTTGCAGGGCCGTGAGACCCTTGCCAACCAGGGCGAAAATTGAATCCCGCGCCAGCACCGAAAGCACCGGATGTTGCTCGTTCGAGAGCCGGGCCATGGTCTCCTCGGCGATGGCTGCCCCCAGATGCTCGGGGACCGTGTACCCGGTGGCGAAGGGCAGGATGGCCAGCCGAGGCGGAGTCCCAGCTGCGGGCGAGCCCTGGCGCAGCACCTCAGCCGAAAATCGGTAGCCGCGCTTGTAGACCGTCTGGATGCAGGCCTCAGGCTCAAGCCGGGCGCGCAAGGAGGAGAGGCATTTCGGAACGCTGTCGGCGGTCACGTGCACACCGCCCCAGAGAACATGCTTCAGTTGCAGCGGCGAGACAATTTGGCCGCCGTTTTCAATCAGCAGTCGCAGCGCCGCAAGCTCTTTGGGTGGCAGGTGAACCAGCTTCCCGCCGCGCCACAGCGTGCCATCACCCTCGAGGCGAAAGCTGCCAAAGGTAACTGCGGGCTCCTCGGTCCGGCGGCCGGCAATTGCGGCAGGGGGCTCCGGGAGCGGCAAATCGGGCAAGGCCGACGAAAGCCTGTTCATTCGAACCAACGCATTTCCGCGGTTTCCCTGCAACCTGTCGGCCTGCGCTAGCCCCCTCTGCTCATGCAAAAGGCTATCGCCTGCTCTGGTCGCCGGGATCCACTTCAGGGACAACAGGGGAAAGCCGGGCCGGGGCCCGGCGAAAGTCGCTGCTTTTTTGGTCTGGTATTCTTTGTGTCCTCTAGATTATCTGTTCCAGCCGTTCTTGGGGAAGCGACTCATCCACACATTCACAGTTTTGAAGTAACCATCAAAATATTACTAAGAGTTCATGCCGCGTGGATCTTCGGGCACCACTGCGGTCGCGCGAATGGATACCTGCGTCATGATTCGACGTGAAAGTTCTTGTGAGCTCCTCGAATGCTGCCGCCGACTCTCCCAGGCCGGGCCGAAGTGACCCGGCCGGGAAGCAGCGCGCCAAGCTTTCACCTCATCGGTTTTCGCGCTGTCAGTTCTCGTCAGCATCAGTGACGAGTCAGGGTGACGCCCAGGCCGGTGGTCAGTATCACGTCGTTATTCAGCGTTCCGGCCGGCGGAAACGAGGTGTACTGGTCGCTGAAGGCGGTTTGCCAGCTCAGCACCTTTGCCAGTTTGGTGCTGAAGCTGGTATTGAACACAAACTGGTACTGGCCGGCATCCTGGAGGTCGGGATAGAAGTAGGCCTGCTCGGTGAACAGGCTCGCCGCGCCCAGCTTGCGGGTGAACTGCTCACCCAGGTCGATGGCGGCAAAGCTGTTGGTGGGGCTGGGCGAATAGGACTCGTGGGTCCAGACCAGGCCGCCCATCACATCGAACGTCTGGCGCGGAGTTTTGCTCGCATGCCAGCCGAAGCCCCCGCCGATGATCGAGCGCAGGTCCAGGTTCTGCAGCGCGTTCGAGATGAAGTCGCCGCTGCCAAACACGAACAGCTTCGGTTTCAGGTTATGGTCGTAGCGCAGGCCGCCGCTGGTCGTGTTCGCCGTCGTCAGATCGGCGTGGCCGTCGTGGCTATAAAGGGTGTTGAAGTAGAGCAGAGTCTTGTCGGTGCGGGTTGCCCGGGCCAGCGTCAGGCCGGCGCCGAAGGTTGCCGTGTCGGAGTTGCCGCGGGCCAGGGCCAGGTTCACGTTGGCTGCGCCGGACCAGGCGTGGCCCCAGTTCGGGTGCAGCGAGGCCTCGTAGGCCCTCTGGTCGGCCGTGGTGCGCAAGGCCGTCACGGCGGTTGGGTTCAGGGTCACCGCGCCCGTCGAGGCGGCCACCATCAGCCCCGCTGAGGAGCGCTCGATCGAGGTCACGCTCAGGGTCCTCTGCGCGGCGGTGAGCACCAGGGGCTGCGCCAGGGCCAGGCTCGCCACCTGGTCCCAGGCAATTGCGATCGCGTCCGCGTAAGCGGTCTTGAAGGTGAGCTTGCCGCCCTCCAGCTTCACTGCGGTCCCACTCAGCCGGTCGCCATTCTTCAGCACCACGGTATCGGCGCGGAGTGCGGGGGGCGCAAGCAGTGCGATGAGTGTGCAGCCGAACAGAACAAGGGTGAGATGCAAACGGAAACTACGGGTCATGGGGGTGATCCTCTCCACGCTATGATGCAAGCCGTCGGAATCGGTTGGGCCGCAAGAGGAATCCGTGCGCCTCTCCGTCTTTTCTCGGCGGTATTCCAGAGGTTAAAGCACAAAATCGGGAAATGGTTCACAAAAACTTCAGAGTTTGGTCACCCATCGGAAGTCCGCGAGGTGCAAAGCTGGAGTGGTTCCACAATGGCTCTATACCGGAACCACCGCTCTCAAGTGGCTCTTTCCTTAAGGAAAAGCCATCTTCAACAACTCCACAAATGCCGCCTGAATTGTGGAACCGCTCTAGCGTGAAGACCGCTGCAAGGGCCCTTTCGCGCCAAACCTCATCTCGACGGCATCGATCGGGCCCGCCGGGATCGGACCATCCAGGGAGAAATCGTCATGGCAAAAACTGTTTCCTATGCGCAGTGGTCGCTTGAAACCTACTGCATCGGCATGAAGCTGCGCGCGCTGCGCACCCAGAAGCGGCTGACGCTTTCCCGGCTGGCCGCCGAAACCGGGCTCTCCACCGCGCTGCTCTCCAAACTGGAGACGGATCGCATGGTTCCCACCCTGCCCACGCTGGCCACCATCAGCCGGGCCTACGGCGTAGGCATGAGCTATTTCTTTTCCGAGCCGGCCCGGCACACCCTTTCCATCACCCGCAAAGCCCACCTGCAAAGCAACACTCACGGGCTGGAATCGGTGAAGACCACCCCCCTGAGCGCGGTGTCCAAGGGATCTCGCCTGATGGCGCAAATGATCGAACTGCCGGTCGGCGGGGCCTCCGTCATGTCCGATGCCGGCCACGAGACCAATGGCCTGGTGTACGTGCTCGAAGGCAAGCTGCAATTGGATGCGGGCGGAATGCACGAGCTGCTCGAGGCCGGCGATTGCGCCTGCATGGAGAGCGAGATGGCGCTGGCCTGGAGCGCGGCCGGCAAGCACCGCTGCCGGATTTTGGCCGTGACCCCGATTGGCCCGCCGGCCGAGTAGCGGGCCAGCCAGGCTCTAACTTGCGCCCCGTCCGAGCAACTGGAACGAGTCAAGAAAGCGGGCGGTGTCGGGATACGGCTTGCCCAGCGGAGTCACCACCATGGTCTGGTAGAGCACGGTGCCCGCCAGATAGATGCGGGCGGAGAGGTGGGCTACGTCGCTCTCCGCCTCGAACGCCACGCCGGGGTTCACGCCGAGGGCGATCTTCCGCTCGCTGAGCAGGTGCGAGGAGAAGTTGGCCACGGCTCCGTTCTTGGCCCCCTCCAGCAGGCCGGCCGGATCGGACTTCGCGCCCTGCGCCCCGTAGTCGCAAACCCCGATGAACAGCGCTACGGGCAGAACCTGCGCCACATAGGTATGCAACTGGAAAGCGCCCACCTCGGTGGGAACTTCTTCGATCTTGGCTTCCGGCAGCGAGGGATAGGAGGCGCGAAAGCCATCCGCGGGATAGTTGTAGGTCTTCCACTCCTGTTGCTGCGCACTCGGCGCCTGTCCGCCCGGCGCTGATGCGTCCTCAGGCTTTGCCGTCTGTCCCGCGGGTTTCGCCGGGCCTGGCGCGACGGCCGGAGTTTGGGCCCCGAGCCAGGCCGCCATGCAAAGCACCGCCCAGGCAAAGGCAAAACGGCAGAGAATCCCTCTGTCCTTCCCGTCGGTCATGGCGAACCTCCTGGCGCGCGTGGACAACGTCACCGAGATCTGTGCCGCAATCTCCCCCGGAACGCCCAATGGGCAAACGGGTTGAACCCGCAGCCCGTGGTTTCGGCCGCTTTTCCACAAGCCTTCCGAGCCAGCGATTATATCCCTTCGCTTTTTTTGTGCGCTGCTCCTCTTGAGACAATGGATGCTTCCCTGGCGGTGTCCGCCAGGTTCCTGCCCCTTCCGCTCGCCCGCTTCTCGCAGCCCCCCATCCTCCATTCTGCCCGTGACCGAACTCACTCCCGGCAGGCGACGGCAGGCGCTATATATAATTTGTGAGAAGTCACTCCCGCGAACTTGGGGGAGCAGCTCACAAGTGAGGTCAGCCATGCAGCAGGCAGCGGTTCCTGCGTCCGAGCAGGTCAGGGAAGTGGTTCAGGCGGTGGTCGAGGTTCTGCGCGAGCCGAAACTGGTGGAATCGCCTCTGGTGGCGACCAACTCCTTCGAGGCTCAAACCCTGCGCGCGGAGATCATCCACGTGGGCCGCAAGCTCTGGGAGCGGCAGAACGTGGACGGCAATGGCGGCAACATCAGCGTCCGGCTCGGCTCGCGTTATGTCCTCTGCACCCCCACCTTGCTCAGCAAGGGCGACCTCCAGCCGGCCGACATCTGCCTCTCTGACCTGGACGGAAACATCCTGGCCGGCGACCGCTCGCGCACCAGCGAACTGCTGCTCCACCTCGAGATTTACAAGGCCAACCCCCGGGCTCGCGCCGTCGTCCATTGCCATCCGCCCTACGCCACGGCTTTTGCCATCACCGGCACGGTCCCGCCCAACGGGCTGATTCCCGAGTATGAGGTCTTCATCGGCCCGGCCGCCGTGGCCCCCTATGAGACCCCCGGCACCCAGGCCTTTGCCGAGACGGTGCTGCCCTTTGTCCAGGACCACAACACCATCCTGCTCACCAACCATGGAGTGGTCTGCTGGTCTGACACCGTCACCCACGCCGAGTACCTGGCCGAGATCCTCGACACCTATTGCAAGACCTACCTGATCGCCAAGCAGATCGGCGAACCGCTCAACTTCATTCCCGAAAACAAGATCCAGGACATTCTGGCGCTGAAGCGGCGCATGGGCCTTCCCGATGCCCGCCTGGCACATTTCATCGAGCCGGCCAGCCCGGCCGTGGAGAAAAACACCGAACTGGACCGCTTGGTGGAACAGGTTGTCGCCCGGCTGGAAGCGCGCGACTGAGGGCCGCACAAAAGCCTGTCGAGGGGCGGCGGCCAAAGATCCTCAGTGCGAAATTGGAGAATATGTAAGCTGCTTATTCTCTGAGGTTTGTGCGCCAGAGCCCTTGCATGATCGAAATATCTTGCGTGCGGCACATGCAGGGAGAGCGGCATTTCGAATTACGAGTGGAATTTTGGAAAGTTCTTGATTTGAAACGGTTGCAGGCAATTTTGCAACATTCTGATAGACTTTGTCGTGATTGTGTTGGATACTTGGATCGTCAAATGAACTTTGGAATCATAGGGTTCCAGAGTCCTCCCGCTTGAGTAGGAAACTTTTTGCGCCAAACCCCATCTAAAGAATGGGTGCTGTCAGCCGATAAGCTGAGGAAACCACGGAAAAGAAAGTAAAAACAGATTTTCTCTTTGCACAGCCCTCCTTCGCTTCCGGTGCAGCGCGGGTTCTTGATCTCTGGGGCGTGATGGACGATTACAACATCAGCCAGACCACTACCGAAGCGGATGAGAAGGCTATCGCTGCTGATTGGCTTGTGGTGGGGCAAGCAATTTCCGATGCCATGGAGCAACACGAATCAGAATCTAAGGTCGCTTGATAGATCGTGAACAGAAAGAGCCGCAATAGAGACCAGCAAAATCCTCCTCCTCCCCACGCCGCAATCGCTACGCTCACTCGTCAGTCGGTCTCGTTTTCTGGTCCTTCGCCTCACCCTGCGCTTCTCGCCAAATATAACGAGGTGATCCCGAATGGGGCGGAGCGCATCATGGCGATGGCTGAAAGGCAAAGCGATCACAGGGAGTCGTTGGAGGCTCAGGCTGTTGCCGGAAACTTGGCAAGCCAGGCCAGAGGGTCTCATTACGTGTTTATTATCTGCATCATCGCACTCGTCGGCGGATTTGCGCTTATCTTGACTGGGAAAAGTGCGGACGGTTTAGTTGCGATCATTTCTAGTCTTGCGGCGCTCGCAGGCGTTTTCATCTTCGGCAAACTCCAGCAGAAGAGAGAGCGCGTCGAGAAATCGGATGCTCTTGCACAACGAAAGCGAAATTAAATCCCCAACAACACAAGCGTAGGCTGGGAACGGGCGAGGGAAAAGCGAAACCGTGGTACACTGGGTTTGCGCTCAGTGATTTGGCCGTGAGCGGCGATTTGCCCCAACAACGCATCTTCGCCTGGCACGGATGTTCCGAAGCCCATCGAGCGGTACCACTTGAGTCTCCCACCCGGTGACTCTGCCTTGGACCCCCCAAAAAACGGTCCAGCGCCAAGCCCCTTTGCATCCTCGAATTGGATCGGGAATTGGATCGGCGAACGACAACCGGGAAGCACAATCGAATGTGTCGATTGCATGGGGAGCGTGGAGCCCGTCGGCAGTGTGCCGCCCGGGCAATGAAGCAGCGTGTGGCAGCTCCGGGCCTCTTGCATTCTCCCCTTGAATGCCGCCGGCCAGTCTTTTGAACGACTTTCGGTTCTCCCTTACGCATATTGAGAAGCAGGCCCGCGCCTGAGCAGCTTTCCTGCGCGCGCCTCATGTCCGGTTCCGATTGCAGGCCCCAGGGGAAACCCATGGGCTCCGGAGCCCAACAGGAATGTACCCAATTTTGACGACTCAGTTTTCGCAGTTCTCTCTTTCGCCCGCCCTCATGGCGCGGCTCGATGCCAACAAGTTTGAAATCCCCACCCCGGTGCAGGTCGGCTGCATCCCCCCCGCACTGGAAGGCCGCGACGTGCTCGCCACCGCCCAGACCGGGACCGGCAAGACCCTCGGCTACCTCATTCCCATCGTCGAGATGATGCTCAAGAACGAAACGCGCGGCGCGCAGGCGCTCATCTGCCTGCCGACCCGCGAACTGGCCATGCAGGTCGAAAAGGCCTTCATCGCCATCCGCGCCAACTCCTCGCAGACCGTGGCCCTGGTCGTCGGCGGACTCGCCGAACGGTCGCAGCTTGAAGCCATACGGCGCGGCGCGCGGCTCATCGTGGCCACCCCCGGCCGCCTCGAGGATTTCCTCAAGCGCAAGATGGTCCGCCTGGAAGGCGTCAAGATCCTGGTCCTCGACGAAGTCGATCGCATGCTCGATATGGGCTTCCAGCCCGCCATCGCCCGCATCGCGACCACTCTGCCCGCCCAGCGCCAAACCCTCTGCTACTCCGCAACGCTCGAAGGAGCGGTCAAGGAAGTGGCCCGCAAGTATCTGAACAACCCTGTCCGCATCGAGATCGGCTCGGTCCTCAAGCCGGCCGAAAATGTCGAGTTGCGCACCTTTGAAGTGGAACCGGACAAGAAGCAGGAACTGCTCGAGCACCTGCTGGGCGCCGAAACCGGCAGCTTCCTGGTCTTCGTCCGCACCAAGCACGGCGCCGACCGCGTGGCGCGCCGCCTCACCCGCTCCGGCTGGTCGGCCACTCAGATTCATGGCGACCGCTCGCAGGCCCAGCGAAACCAGGCCCTGCGCAGCTTCTCCGAGGGCCGCCACCGCGTTCTGGTGGCCACCGACGTCGCCGCCCGCGGCATCGACGTGGCCAACGTGGCGCACGTCATCAACTTCGACATGCCCAAGATGGCCGAAGACTTTGTCCACCGCGTCGGCCGCACCGGCCGCGCCTCGGCCCACGGCGTTGCCTCCACCTTCGCCGGCCCTTCCGAGCGCGGAGACCTGCGCAAGATCGAGCGCACCCTCTCGATCTCCATGAAGCGCTTCCGGGTCCGCTCGGCAGGCGATGTCAAGGCAGCTTAAGTCCGGCTTCCAGCTTTTCCATGAGCTTGAAGCGGGTTTCAATAAAAAAGGCGACGGCCCCCAGGGCCGCCGCCTTCTTTATTTCTGAGTTGATCTGGGGGGGAGGGTTTTTCCTACCAGGCCGAACCCGTGTCGTGCGCAACGAACGTCTCCGGCCCAAGATATTCCGGATAGGAGATCAGGTTGCCATTGTTGTCGAGCATGTCAATGGGATATGCGGTCGCGATGTCATAGAACGCATACGACTCGGTGTAGGCGTAAGAATCCCAGAACGGATCCATGATGTAGTTGGTCAGGTTGGTCAGGCTGCCGCCCACGCTGGGCCGCTCCACCACCCACTCCGCGGAGTTTCCAACCAGCGGATATCCGGGGTACGCGGTGAACCCGACTTCTACGGCGGTGTTGGTGCTGTAATTCACCAGGTACGCATAGCCCTGGGTGGAAGAGGTGTGCCAGACTTCCACGAACAGGTCATCGCCCGGCGCGATGGGCAGATTGCCGATGCGGACTTCACCGTAGGGATACCACTCATACCACGGCGAGTAGTACGACGTCCGGTATCCGCCCGAGCAATAGGCATCGAACTCGATGCCCGCCTGCAGCACGTCGCTCGAACCCCAGCCGTCTATGCCGTTCCACGCGGAACCCCAGTCCCACCCGCCGGTGCAAGCGCCAAACGCCTGCTGCGCGACCGGAACGACGAAATCGTTCACAACGTAATAGAACGACGAGGAGCCGTAGCTGGAAGCGCCGCTGAAGTCCGCATAGCCGCTCCAGTTATTGGAATAGGAGACGTTGCTCACCTTCTCCGAAGGGGATGTCAAGGCGGATGCATTGCTCACCTCAACATTTCCCTTCGGTTCGGCAGCCAGCTTCACCGGGCCATGGAAGACATTGGTCTGTTCCAGGGCGGGAATCACGCGGGTCTTGGAGGCCTTCATGGCCTTCGCCCAGCTCGCGTAAGCCTTGGGCTCGGTGTTCTGGTTGGGCCGCGGAGGAAAGACGTTATAGGCCAGATCCTCGTCCGAGGCCGTCAGCGGATCGAAGTCCGCCGCGGGCGCCAGGATGGTGGTGGCCCCGGGCAGGTTGGTCGAGCGCTCGTTGGGTTTCAGGTGTTGCGCCATGCCGGCCACGGGCGCGGCCAGCGCGAGGATCAGAGCAAGTGTGGTGGGGAGGTTTCTCATTGAAGTGGTTATCCTTGTCGGGGGAAGTTCTCTGACGGGGATCAGAGTCTAACTGCCTGAATAGTGCGTTGGCGCCGCGCATCGTTACAGGCGGCGCGGATATTGTGAAGTCAGGCTCGTCCCCCCCTGAGTTCCGCGAGGAGCTCCGCGAGGCCCCGCGCAGGCGCGAGCGGAGAC
>Ga0182030_10017340_pt1 | contig 13907 bp, 9 predicted proteins | sample 812S3MmetaG_FD_121299 | JGI IMG/M metagenome (GOLD analysis project Ga0182030, IMG submission 121299) | Permafrost microbial communities from Stordalen Mire, Sweden - 812S3M metaG (Illumina Assembly) | ecosystem: Environmental > Terrestrial > Soil > Wetlands > Permafrost | place: Sweden...
AGCAGCTGATGCTCGATCTGATTCATCCTTCGTCCAACGACATCCTGCTCTCGATCTATCGCGGCGGTGCCAAGGACGACAAGGATTGGGCGGTGATCCGGCGCAGCGCGGTGACGCTGGCGGAATCCGGAAACATGCTGATGATGCGCGGCCGTGCGCGCGATCAGATGAATTGGATGAAGGACGCGAAATTGTTGGTGGATGCCGGCAACGCCGCCTACAAAGCCGCGCAAGCTAAAGATGCCGACGCGCTGGCGGCGCTGGCGGGGGCCCTGGACGCGTCCTGCACGACGTGCCATAAGCAGTACCGGCCGAATGTATTTCCCCGGAGCGCGAGGGCGGAGCTCTCGCATGGAGAAGATTACGGAGGATCGAAGTGAGCTATTCGCGCAGGAATTTCCTCAAGGCCGCCGGATCCGGTGTGGTTCTCACCGCCGTAGTCGGGGATCGGTTGATCGCCGCTCCCACGGGGCTTCCGGCCGTGCCGAAATCCTTCGCCAGTGAGAAAGCCACGTTCATCGTCAACGGCAAGTTGTACTCCGCCGAATACGAGGCGCGCACCACTTTGTGGGAAGTGATCGCGATGAAATTCGGCTTGACGGGCACCAACCGGAGCTGCAATCGCGGCAGTTGCGGAGCGTGCAGCGTGCTGGTGGACGGCGTGCCGCTGTATTCCTGCCACACGCTGGCGACCGAAGGCGTCGGCAAAAAGATCGTCACGATCGAAGGCGTGGGCGATGAGAAGAATCTGCACCCGCTGCAAAGTATCGGCCACATGCGCGTCGCTGCCGATTGCGGCTTCTGCACCGCGGGATGGGTGGTGACGGCGAAAGGACTGCTCGACAAGAATCTGAATCCGAACGAGGAGCAGGTGAAGGCGGCGCTCGCGGGGCACATTTGCCGCTGCTCGGCGTATCCGCATATTATCCGCACGGTGATCGATTCCGCGGCCGTGTTGCGCGGGAGCAAGGAGCCGATAAAGCCGGAGCTCGAAAACGTCGTGCACATCAAGATGCCGATGGTGCGCGATTATTCGACGACCGGCGGGCATGGGCCCGGCGACGAAGTCATCGAAGGAGCCAGCAACACGGTCACGAAGAAATGGCAGGGATATCCTCCCGAAAATCTCAACGTCTTGGGCACGCCGCTGCCGCCTCTGCCCGAGGTTTCCATTCCCCGGTTCACCGGCAAGGCGCAGTATGCGAGCCGCGTGTGGTTCCCGAATCTGCTCTACGCGCGCTTCCTCACCTGTCCGCACCCGCACGCGCGGATCAAGGATATCGACGCCTCGACTGCGGAGAAGATGCCGGGAGTGCGGCACATTCTTACCTATAAGAACGCGCCGGAGTTACTGCGTGCCAATGTGGCGCGCGGCCGCATTCTGCCGGAGCCGCTGCCTCGCGAGCTGAATTTGCAAGGGGAAACCGTTGCCATCGTGGCGGCCGATACGGAGGATCTCGCGCAGGACGCGGCAGACGCCATTAAAGTGGAATACGAAGTTCTGCCCTTCGCTTCGTTGTTGAAGGACAGCATGGCCGCCGATGCGCCGGACCTGGGCCACGGAAAGGGCAACCTGATCCGGCATTCGTTTTCGCCTCAGGATCGTCCCGACGTCACGTGGATGGACAAGCACGGCGACATAGAAAAGGGATTTGCCGAAGCGGAGTTCGTCAAAGAATTCACCTATCGATTCACGGGCGGCGTCTCGGTTCCGATGCAGCCGAGCGGCAGCGTCGCCAAATGGGATGGCGACAAGTTGACGATGTGGGCGATGGGTCAGGGCATCTATCCGGTGCGCGCGTCGCTGGCGGCGGCGCTGGGCATCGACGTCTCCAAAGTTCGCGTCATCAATAAGTGGAATGGCTCCACGTTCGGAGCGGCGCGCATGTCGGCCGAACGTTTCTATCCGATGATGGCCCATCTGGCGAAAGTCACCGGACGGCCCGTGAAGATCATGCTGCCGAAGGATCAGGAGCTGGCGCAGCTGCAGATCAAGCCCGAGACGATCACCAAGTTCCGGGTGGGATACAAGAAGGACGGCCACATCGTCGCGCTGGATCACGAAGTATTCGTCAGCGTGGGCGACCTGGATTTCGGCGTGCACGCCGACGGTCCCGGCAACGCGGCCAATCAAACCGAGCTGTACACGGCGAAAGTTCCGCACTGGCGGTCAACGTGGTGCGCGTATCGCACGAACGCACCGCGCCCCGGCCCGTCCCGCAGCCACATCCAGCAGGAAACCAAGTGGTCGTGGGAAAACATGATCGACGAAATGGCGGATCTCACGGGCATCGATCCGGTGGAGTATCGCATGATGCACATGACGCGGCTCACGCCGGGGGACAAGGTGCATCGTTACGAAACGATGCCCACCGTGGAAGTGCTGCAGGAAGGTTCGAAAGCGTTCGGATGGGACAAGCGCAATCCCGTGGCGGGCGGCGAGCCGGGACGATTCAAGCGCGGGCTCGGTCTGGGGATGTCGCAGCATCATGGCGGCAACATGGGCTATCACGAAGGCGAAGCCGCGTACGCCAAACTGGCGGCCGCGCCGGACGCCAACATCTTCAGCAGCGATCTGGATCTGACCGCCGACGGCAACGTCACGATGAAGATCGCGCTTCCCGACAGCGGATCGAACGCGGCGACGGCGCTCGCGGCGCTGGTCGCGGAGATGCTGGGATTCACCACGCGCGACCACATCCGCCTGGTGTGGGGCGATTCCGATATTGCGCCCCTCAGCGATGAATGGTTCGGCGGCCGTACGATTACGCTGCAAGGCGCCGCTCTGGGCTTCGCCGCCGACAAAATGAAAAAGGATCTCCTGGATCGTGCCTCGAATGTCTTGAAGGTCGACGCCGCCATGCTTCGGATTCGCGATGGCGTCATTTCTTCCAGCGAAGATCCCAAGATCGCCACGACGTTCGCCGCGCTCGCCAAGGCCAACAACGGTCTGATCCGGCACACCGGCCGAGGCACCACCGGCGGAGAAAGAACCGCGCTCAACAAGGGCGTCGGCGCGTGCTTCGTCGAAGTGGAGGTCGATACCTGGACCGGCAACTGGCGCTTCGTCCGAGCCGTGTACACGCACGATACAGGACTGGTCATCAATCCGCTAGTGTCGGAAGCCGATATGGTGGGGTCGCTCGTCGAAAGCACGCAGGTCGCCACCGATTCCATTCCGTGGGATCGCGAATTTCCGGGCACGCGGCATTACAGCGTCGGCTATCTTTCCTACCGGCTTCCCACCATCATGGACATTCCCAAGTCCACGCAGGTGTATATAGATAGCCTGGAGCCGCGCTGGTTTTACGGCATCAAGAGCTTCAGCGAAACCAGCATCGGCTGCGTTCCGGGTGCGATTTCCAACGCGATCTTCAACGCCTGCGGCGTTCGGATTCGCGAGCATCCCATCACGCGGGAAAAAATCATGGCTGGGTTGTCGATGAAGTTGTCGGCGAAGAAGACTTCAGGGAGGCAGGCATGAAGAAAGTTTCCATCTACCGGCCGACGACCGTCGACGAAGCGATGCAAATCCTGTCGGAGCACGGCACGAGCGCGTCCGTTTACGCCGGCGGCACCGACCTGCTGGTCCGCTTGAAGAATCGGCTGGAGCAGGCGCCCAGCTACCTGGTCGACATCAAGAAGATCGACCATCTCCGCTATATAAAGGAAGACGCCCAGGGAGGCGTCGAGATCGGCGCGGCCACGAAAATCGCCGAATTGGCGGACTCTAAGCTCCTGCAGGAAAAATACCCGATGCTGGTGGAGGCCGTCAACAAGATCTCCTCGCCGGAACTGCGCAACGCCTCGACGCTCGGCGGAGATCTGCTGCAGGAAGTCTGGTGCCAGTATTTGCGCGGTGGTTATTCGTGCTGGAGGAACGGCGGATACATTTGTTACGGCGCCATCGGCGACAACAGCTACTATCATTCGGCGATGGGCGGGCGCTTGTGCTACGCGGTTTATCCCGGCGATGCGGCCACGGCGCTGATTCCCTTCGACGCCCGCGCGAAGCTCGCCACGCCGCAGGGAGAGAAGGAACTTTCGATCGAGCACCTGGTGCCCGGCGACATGATGGTGGACGGCAAGATTCAGTCTCACGTCGTGCGCTTCAACGAAATTCTGACGTCCGTGGTGATTCCTCCGCCGAAGCCCGGCCTGAGGGCCTCGTTCGAAAAGCTGCGGCCTAGAGGAGTGTGGGACTTCGCCATGGCCTCGCTCGCGATCAGCCTGCAACTGCGGGACAAAACGATTGACGACGCGCGTGTGGTGTTCGGGGGCATCTCCGGCAAGCCGTATCGCGAAACGGTGGTGGAGAGCTTCCTCAAGGGCAAGACGCTGAGCGACGAGTTGGGCGAGCAGGCGGTCGCCGTGGCGCTGGCCAACGCCGCGCCGCTGAAATACAACGCGACGAAGATCGACATGGCGAAGGGACTCCTCGCCTCCGGCCTGGCGAGGTTGAACGCGTAGGAGCATGCAGAACATCCAGGCCCTGTTACTGGAGCCCGTTGGGTGTCTCGCGGAGTTTCCTTCCGGGCCTTTTCACGAAATCGCCGTTCGTTTATTCGGCCGCAAGGGCAAAGCCAGTCCGTCGGCGAGCCGCACCTATTGGCATCTCCTCAACCTGATGCAGACGGCACCGAAGTTTGATGCCGAGCAGAAGTGCGTGGCTGAAGCGCTGGAAGCCGATGCGGTCGCCGGGGCGAATCTTTACGAAGATGTCCGCCCGGTGCTGAGGGAACTCCAATCGATGGGCGTCCAGCTTTGGATCGCGACGTCGCTTTCGCGCGCCGCGGCGATGTGCTTCGTCGAACGGAATTCGCTCGGCGAATTCTTCGCTGGAATATCGACGCGCGACGATGCCGGTGGTGTGAAATCGGCGCCTCTTCTGCACGCGCTCAGCGATGGATCGTTGGAGAAACCTCATTCGCCCGAGAGTACGATGTTTCTCACCGATACCTTCGAAGGCATCAAGGTAGCTCGCGCCGCCAGAGTGCACCCGATTCTGATGATGAACGATCCGGACGAGGCGCAACGCCTGGCCACGCACAATCCTGCGGGAGGCGTGGTTTCCCTGCACGAAATTCCCGACTTCATCCGCTTGGTCGCGGCGCAGAATCAGCGAGGCTGACCAGCGCGCGGTTGGTCCCTTCGCCGCCATGCCCCGCTTAACCACGGCCCAACCGTGAGCGCTACCCTCCCTAGACGCAAGGCGATTTTTCGATTATTATTTAAGGCGGCCTGTAGAGCACTACGGCTGGGAGGATTGCCTTGAAACATCGGATCTATTTTGCTTTGCTCGGCGTCGCCATGCTGGTTCCGGGCGTTGCGCTGTGGGCGCATCATTCGCCTTCGGCCATCTTTGACATGAAAAAGCCGATTACGCTTACCGGCGTCATGACCAAGGTGGACTGGGTGAATCCTCACATCGTCATGTTTATGGATGTGAAGGGAGCCGATGGCGCGGTGGTCAATTGGAAGTTCGAAAGCAACCCACCGAGGTGGTTCACCAAAGTCGGCGTGAATCGCGCGGATTTCGCGGCGGCGGTCGGCCAGTCGGTGACCGTTGAGATCGTGGCGGCGATCGACGGTTCGAAATATGGTTATCTGCACAAGATCACCTTTCCCAACGGAAATCAATTTTCTCTAGACGAGAGCCAGACCAAGGAGGAAATCCATCCGTGAGACTTCATCTGGAAAATCGCGCGATGACGCTCGCGGGCGTCGTGTTGCTAACGGCGACGCTGGCCTATACACAGGCTCCTGCTCCGGTCCCCACTACGAAGGCGGCAAAGGCGACGACGGCGTCAACCGTTAAGATGCGCCGCACCGCCGACGGGCATCCCGATCTCAGTGGAAACTGGTACTTCGGCATCGACCTGCCGCACGGCGATCTTGTCAAGGTCGTCGACGGCAAGGTCACCAGATCTCATTTCGATCAAAGCGCGCGTCACAGCATCCAGAACGAAGTGCCGGGCGCGCTGCCGTGGGACAAAGCTCCCTCCTACAAGCCCGAATATCAGGAGAAGGTGGCTTACCTTTTTAAGAACGAGAGCAAAACGGATCCCGTCTTCTACTGCGATAAACCGGGCACGCCGCGGATCGGCTCGCCGCGCAAGATCGTCCAGATGCCCAAGGAAACCATCTTCCTGTATGAGGACATCTCCGGCAACACGTTCCGTGTCATTCCGACCGACGGCCGTCCGCACCGCGCCGACGCGAATCCCTCGGCCTTCGGCGATTCGATCGGCCGTTGGGAAAAGGACACCTTCGTGGTGGAGACTACGAACTTCCTTGACGACACGTGGTTCGGCGAGAACGGCTATATGCACTCCGACAAGATGCGTGTGATCGAGCGGCTGTGGCTTCTGCCGGACGGCAACCTGGCGTATCAGGCGACGGTGGAAGATCCTGCCGTGCTGGCCAAGCCGTGGACCAACTACGCCCGCGTGATTCCGCCCAACAACGATCCGATCGAAGAATCGCCGGCGTGCAAGGAAGACGACGGGCAGCGCCTGTTGAACACCGATCATCACCTGCAGCGTTAGCGTAAGGCCTGTTTAGCGCTTATTTTCGGATGGTCGTTCAGGCGATTCGCGTACTCACAACTGCCGGACATCGTAAACGAATGCGACGCTCTGGAGTTCCGCCGGCGCGCTACGCCCTCCGCGCGGTAAATTGGGAGAATTGGTTTTATACATTATGAGGATGCAATTTCGTTGTCTCTGTTCAGCGGCGCTAGCTGGCGTGCTGTTCAGTTTGATTCCGGCGCAGGCCCAGACCGCGCCGCCCCCGGCTACGGCGACGAAGCAGTTGATGGCCGAGGACGTTTTCAAAAACGTTCAGTTGCTGAAGGGCATCCCCGTGAATCAATTCATGGAGACGATGGGTTTTTTCTCGGCGGCCTTGGGCTACAACTGCACGAATTGCCATGGCAACGAAGTGCTCGGCAATTGGGAGAAGTACGCCGACGATATTCCGGTGAAGCGGACGGCGCGCCGCATGATTCAAGTGGTCAACACGATTAACAAGAATCTGTTCGGCGGGAGGGAAGCGGTGACCTGCTATACCTGCCATCGCGGCAGCCCGACGCCCAAGGTCGTTCCGAGTTTGGTCGAACAATACAGCGAGCCTCCGCCGGACGATCCGAACGAGGTGGAACTCAGCGGCCGGGCTCCCAAGGTCCCGACCGCCGACGATATCCTGAACCGCTACATCGAGGCCGTCGGCGGCGCGCAACGGCTGGCCGCGCTGACCAGCTATACCGGCAGCGGGCACTACGATGGATTCGATAGTTACCACGGGAAGGTCACCGTGGACGTGTATGCGAAAGCCACCGGCGAGCGCAGCGTGGTCGCCCATACGCAGAATGGCGACAGCGTCACCACCTACGATGCGCGCAACGCGTGGATCATGGGGCCGGACAAGCCGGTTTCCGTCCTGGAGTTGGTGCCCGGAGGAGACCTGGACGGGGTCAAGTTGGATTCGGCCCTGGCTTTCCCCGGCAAGTTGAAACAGATCCTCACCGATGTGCGCACGGGATTTCCGGCGACACTCATTGACGATCGCCCGGTCGACGTGATTCAGGGGATGGTCGGCGGAAGTCGAGTGAAACTGTTCTTCGACAAGAAGACGGGACTGCTCGCGCGCATGTTCCGCTATAGCAATACGATTGTCGGTCCGGTTCCCGTGGAGGTGGACTATTCGGATTACCGCGATGTGGCGGGAGTGAAGCTCCCCTTCCAATGGCGCAACACGTGGACCGACGGCCAGTCTACTTACGCCTTGGACGAAGTGAAACCCAACGTCGCGATCGATCCCGCGAAATTCGCGAAGCCCATTGCTCCCGCAAAACCGGTGGTGCGTCCGGTGCAGTAGCGCGGGCCGCGGCAACGCGAGATCTTCGAAGTTGCCCCGGCCAAGTTCTCACATCGAGATTCCGCGCGTCACCGATTCCGGTAAAATGATGAGAGTAGCCGCGCGTGCGGCAGGATGCTGGCGTAGCTCAGTTGGTAGAGCATCTGATTTGTAATCAGAGGGTCGGGGGTTCAATTCCCTCCGCCAGCTCCATTCCTTCAATATTTTTGCTCCTCGATTGCAGCACTTTTTGCGGTAGTCTCGGCCAGGAGAGGCCCCTCTGGCTTTTGCCCAGCCGCTCGGATACCCGATGAAAAAGCGCTTGCTATTTGTTCTCACGGGGTCGAGCTTATGATGAACGGAACGCCAGCGTGGCCGACTCCTCATGGAAGCTTCAGGAATTGCGAAAGATTTTCAGCCGCACCGCCGACGGCGCGCGCCAGGCTCAACTTCGCCAGATTGTGGGCGAAGACACTGTTAATGTAATCGAGCTCAGCGCCCGCCACGGACTCCTGCGCCTGCACGACTTCCACGTTGTCGGTGACACCGGCGTCGAAGCGCTGGCGTGTCAGATCCAGAGTTTCTTTGGTTACCTGGACATTCGTCACGGCCACTTCCACTTGGCCGCCGGCGGCTTCCAGGTCGAGATACGCATCGCGAATGTCGCTTTCGATTTTGCCTCGAAGGTCCTCGACCTCCGCCCTTCGCTGGGTCAACGCAGCATCGGCTTGCTCGATGTCACCTTCTGTGCGGCCGCCCTGCCAGATGGGAATGCGGACGGTTCCCACCAGGGTGAATGTCCCGTTCGACTGCGTCGGCTTGAGTCCGATAACGCCGAAGTCGGCGCTGACGGAGGCCGAGGGGAGGTATTCGGCGCGTGCCGCCGACCGCAGGAACCGGGCTGCCTGAGTCTGCGCTTCGGCCGCTTTTAGATCCGTCCGCTTCACCAGCGCCTGCTTCAGCGCCTCTTCCTCTGTAAGCGGGGGCGCCGCGGAAAACGGAACACTATCGGAAAGCATGTAGCGATCGCTGGCAGGCAAACCCACCAGCCGCGCGAGATTGATTTTCTGCTTCGCCAGATCGTTTTGGAGCGAAAGTAAGCGCTCCTGTTGCGTCAGCGCTTGCACCCGGCTCCGATTGACGTCGGTCTGCGCGAGGACGCCGACGCTACGCTTTTGCGCATTCTGTTGATAGAGAGCGGTGGCGGTTTCCAGTTGCGCTCGGACGGATTCCACCCTCGCTGCCGCCGCGATCACCTGGAGGTAAGCGCCGCCGACCGCGAACACCACCAGGTCCCGCGCATCCAGTGCCGAGAATTGATTGGCGCGCACGATTTCTTTGCTCGAACGGTAGTTGTTGAGGGCCGTCATGTCGGCCACGGTTTGCGTCAGCGTGGCGCGCAGATCGAAGTAATTGAACGGGCCGATCACGGAAGGAAGTGTTGCACCGAGATGCGGAACACTTCCGAGGCCTTCCGCCTTGAGGTCGAGCTTTTCGTCGAACTCCCGTAAAGCTCCGTCCAGGTTCGGCAGCAGCGAACTTCGGACGACCCGCTGTTGTCCGCGGGCCTGCCGCACGGCCTGCGCCATGCCGACCGCTCCCAAATTGTATTCGAGCCCTCGTTGCACCGCTTCGCGGAGCGACAATGTTCCCGAGAACGGAAGCTTGGCCGTGCTGCCCACGCTTCCGCCGTACGAGCCGGAGACTTGAACCGTGGGATTGATGGTATTGACGCTGGTTGTAGTTCCCGGTACCGGCGATTGCGTCGCAGTTACCGAGCCGTTCTGCGCGGTCCTGCCCGACAGCGGAAGTTGGTTCGCGGTTGCGGCGCCGGGCGCCTGAGCGAACGCGCGGCTCGCAAGCCCGCAACTCACAAAGAAAAGGATTGCGGCCAGCGCGCGTATCCGAACGGTAACGTCCATTGGTCTTGTCATATATCGTGTCCGTTTAGCTGAGTTGTTTCCGGAAGCGCCACACGCTTAACGAAACCAGAACGAGTGCAAAGGCTAGCAGCGCCAGGAAATGGGGCCAAAGAGTATCGAGCCCGCTGCCACGCAGCATGCTGCCACGCGCGATGATGCCGAAATGGTAGATCGGGTTAACGTTCGTCAGTGGACGCAGCCAGGCGGGCAGTGCCTGCACGGGGGTGAGGGCGCCGGACAAGGTCGAGAGCGGTGGATTCACAAAGAAGCTCGCCAATTGCGCCTGTGCCGCCGTCTTGGTAAATGTCGCAACAAACGTTCCAATGCCGATGCCGCAGAGCACGCACAGCGCCGCGCCAAGCATCACCAGCAGATAGCCTCCTCGAACCGGCACGTGGAAAACGAGTCTCATCAGGGCGACAGCGCTCACTACCATCACGCAAAGGAGCAGGAAGAGAGGAACGATCTTGGCGACAATGATGGACGATGTTCCCGCCGGTGACATCATCAATTGCTCGAAGGTCCCCGCTTCGCGCTCTTTCACCATCGCCGCGGCCGAGACGATGGAAGCGTTCAAAATGCATAACATTCCGAACACGCCGGTAACCACAAACCAGGAGGCGACCAGTCCCGGGTTGAACAGGAACGCGGGAAATAGCAGAACTTGACTCCGATGGCGGGCGCCCGCCGCCGCGATCGGCTTGAATACGGCGTTCAGACCGGAGTTCCCCAGCCCGCTGTTATACGTCGCGATGACGTTCTCCGCATACGCCTGCGCAATCCTAGCCGTATTGGCGTCCATCGCGTTCAGCAGAAACTGCACCGTCGCCGGCTTCCCGCGTTGCAGATCGCGCCCAAACTCGTAGGGAATCACAACTCCCGCCTCAAGGTTGCCATGGCTGATTTCATCTCCGAGTTGGCCGGTGGAAAGGTAGTTTCCAGCCACTTCGAAGCTCTCGCTCTCGCTCAGTGTCGCAATCAACTCCCGGCTTTCCGGAGTCCGGCTGTAGTCGACGACTCCCAGCTGCAGATTCGACACAGTCGGGTTCAGCACCGAGCCGAAGAGCAGGACCATGAGAACGGGCGGCACGATCAGAGACAGCGTCACCTGACGGTCCCGGCGAATTTGGCTGAATTCTTTCCGGATCAACGCCAGAAACCGCGTGTTCCCGATGCCTTGCATGAATTTCCGCATATTTGGACTTCCGAACTCGCTATGCTTAGTTCCTATCCTTTGAGTTGCATCCGCCGCATGCTGCCCCATGCCGTTAGGTAGAACAAACTTCCAAAACCGCCAATCGTCAGGATTTCGCGCCACGTCGATGCCCAGCCTCCGCCCTGCAGAAATGCGTCGCGCACCACCTGGATATAGTATTTGCCCCACACGAAATTTGAAATCCAGCGAATTCCCGACGGTATGTTAGCGATCGGAAACAACAGGCCGGAGAGCAGGAAAACCAGCAAGTAGCCGCCCAGCGCCACGACGGAGATCGCCCCGACCTGGTTTGGAATGGCAACGCCAACCATAACTCCGAACGAGCCGACGCAGAAAACATAAAGCACCGTCGCGACCAGGAACGGGAGGGGATCGCCGGCAAAGCGCACACCGAAATACGTAAACAGCAGCGTAAGCAGTGGCACGCATTCGGCGGCGCCCACCACCATGAACGCCAGAATGTTTCCGAGCAGATACTCATGCGCCGGGATACTGGAAACGTAGACCTGTTGAATGGTCCCGCGTTGTCCTTCCTTGGCCATGGCGAGCGCCGCGAGCAAAGGAGTAAACATCGATAGCGCCAAAACGAAAACGCCAGGGCCGAGGTATTTTTTGTCCGATAATCCAGGGTTGAACCACAGCCGGATCGACGCTTGGACCGGCTGGAGCGCAGGTGTGTTGGCAGCGTTGTACGCCCGTACGATGCCGCCCGCGTAGCCCGACATCAACCTGGCCGTGTTCGAGTCCGAGGCGTCCACCAGCAACTGGACCGGCGTATCGCTCCCCCGCAAAATATCCCGTCCGAAGTGAACCGGAATGATGAGGACCGCGAGCGCGCCCTGTTGCAACGCATCTTCCGGCGATTTCTCCACCGGCCACGCAACCACGTGCAAAGTGATCGAGGCGCGAAAGGCATCAATCAAGCCGCGCGACGCCGTCGAACCATCCAGGTCCTGCACCACAATCGGAAGGCCGCTCACCGTCAGCTTGAAGGACGTCCCGACGAGAAACACGATCATCACCGGGAGAACCAGCGTCATCGCCAGCGCCAGGCGATCTCTCACCAGCTGGGCCAGCTCTTTGCACGCCTGTACCAGAATTCGCCGCATCAGTCTGTCGCCGCCACCTTGCCTTGTAGCCGCGCCTGTTCCACCACGCTGATGAACACGTCCTCCAGTGAGAACTGTCCTTCCCTGGCGCTCACGACTCGAATTCCTTCCGCTGCAAGCTTCTTTGTGATCCGCTGCTTGCCGGACTCGGCATCTTCGTCCGTGAGCACGTGAAGCCGCTCGCCAAATAACGATACTCGCCAGCCAGGCAGGTCCTTCTTCAGCAAATCGGCGGCGCGCTGCGGTTGATCGACAATGAATTCGAGCAGATGTCCCGGCTGTGCTTTCTTGATTCCGCTCGGGGTGCCTTCCGCCACCAGTTCGCCCGCGACCATGAAGCCGACGCGATTGCATTGCTCGGCTTCTTCCAGATAGTGGGTGGTCACCAGAATCGCGGCGCCGAGATCGGCAAGGCGATTGATGACCTGCCAGAACGCGCGGCGAGCCAGCGGATCGACGCCCGAAGTCGGTTCGTCGAGAAATAGGACGCTCGGCTCATGCAGGATCGCGGCCCCGAGGGCCACTCGCTGCTTCCAGCCGCCGGGCAAACTCCCGATTACTTGATCCTGTTTACCCTCAAGGCCGGAAAAAGAGAGCACCCAACTTTTCTTTTCCGCTTGCTCCTCGCCGTTGACCAGGTAGACTCCCGCGAAGAAGTTCAAGTTCTCCTCAATCGAAAGATCGTCATACAGGGAGAAGTTTTGCGACATGTAACCGATTCGCTGGCGGACAGCTTGCGAACGCAGACTGCCGCGTTCTCCGGCGAGCTGCATCTCGCCGTGCGTGGGCGCCATCAGCCCGCACAGAATCTTGATGACCGTGGTTTTGCCGGCTCCGTTCGCACCGAGAAGCCCGAAGATTTCGCCGTAGCGGATCTGCACGCCGAAATCCTTGACTGCCGTAAACGCTCCGAACTGTTTGTTGAGATGCTTCGCGCCAATCGCGACCTGGCCGCGCAAATCTTTGTGTTCATGCCGGCTGGGAAACGGCTTCGCCTGCACCTCTTTCCCTAAGCGGCGCAAGGTCGCGACGAACGTGTTTTCGAGCGTTGGCTCATCGACGCGAAACTCGAAGCCACTCAGTTTGGCCGCGCCCAGTTCCTTCTCCACGAACTGTTTCGCGCGGTCCGCGTCATGTGCCAGAACATCCAGGCGATCCCCGAAGCGCTGTACGTCCAGGATTTCCCGATCGGGTCCGCAGCTTGAAAGGAGAACTTCCTCCGCCTTCGCGAGGTTCGCCGTTCGCAGTTCCAGCCGTTTGGCGTGCAAACTCTCCCGAAGTTCGGCCGGCGTGCCCTGCTGATGGATTTGCCCCTCGTACATCAGCGCCACGCGATGACACCTCTCGGCCTCGTCCAAATACGGGGTGGCCACCAGAATCGTCAAACCGCTGGCAGACAGATGCGTGAGCGTATCCCAAAACTCCCGTCGCGACACCGGGTCGACGCCGGTCGTGGGTTCATCGAGCACCAGGACGCGTGGCTCGGGAACCAGCGCACACACCAGCGCCAATTTCTGCTGCATCCCGCCGCTTAATTGTCCCGCCAAGCGGTCCGCAAACCGGTCCATATCGAACATCTGCAAATACTGGAGGCTACGCTTGTGGACATCGCCCAGTGCGACCTGGCGCAACTCCCCGATGTAGCGGATGTTCTCGGCTACGGTCAGGTCTGGATACAGACTGAACTTCTGCGTCAGATAGCCGGTGTGCGATCGCGCATCGTGCGCAAGCTGACCGAAGACTTCCACTTTACCCGCAGTCGCTTCCCGCACTCCTGCCAGTACCTGAAACGTTGAACTTTTG
>Ga0182030_10017341_pt1 | contig 13906 bp, 14 predicted proteins | sample 812S3MmetaG_FD_121299 | JGI IMG/M metagenome (GOLD analysis project Ga0182030, IMG submission 121299) | Permafrost microbial communities from Stordalen Mire, Sweden - 812S3M metaG (Illumina Assembly) | ecosystem: Environmental > Terrestrial > Soil > Wetlands > Permafrost | place: Sweden...
AACCGAAGCTGTGTCTGGCGGTTGCCATCCGGCATGAGGTCCAGCCCGGAAAGCACTTCCGCAATCACAATAGTGCAGGTCCAAAGCTCGTCCGGGTCCTGTGAGTCGATCCAGGTCATGACTTGAGGCTCAGGCCTGGGACTCATGGCTTCAGAGAGAACATTTGTATCGAGAAGGATCATCACTCGAAGGTGGGTGTCGGTCGATGCGATTTACGGCGCGTGGGAATTTGGAGCTCAACGCCACCTAATGGAGCAAAGAGCTTATGAATCGCTGTTCCCAGGCCTACTTTTTGTGTTGCACCCTTTGAAACATCTTCGTCTCGTCCGTTTTCGGTGTGGACGGAGAACTTACGAGGCGGAATCTCAAGGTCGACTCCTCCCAATGCGGCGAGCCTTTTGTGGATTGCGGTTCCAAGGTCCTCTTCTGCTACTGTTGCCCCGCCATGCTCCACGGCTTCTGTGAGAAATGCGCGCGCCTCAGCCTCCATCGACCGTCCATTCAGCGCCGCGCGAACTTGCAGCGCACGCTTCACCTTCTCATCGAGATTGCGAATTGTGATCGTTGCCATGAGCAGATCATAGCACCAGTATGCTAGCAATGACAGCATTGCTAGCATGCTTGTATGCTTCGAACCGTCGCCTATTCTGTGATGTTGTAGATCAGCCCAAATGGATCTTTGATATAGGTGCGGGGAAACTCGGGCTCATCTTTTACGACTTGGCAGCCATTCTCGACGAGGCGTCGCTTTGCTTCCGCGAGGTTCTTGACGGTGACTTCAAAGACGGGGCCGAGGGTCGGGCCAGGCTCGATGAACAGGTTGATGTTCTTTCCGTGCAGAGCCATCATTTGCGGGTTGTCGTCGGTAACCGTAAAACCGAGTTGCTCTACGTAAAACGAGGCCGCCTTGGCTGGGTCAGGGGCCTGAATCAGAATGTCGGTGCCAAAACTGTTAGCCATTTGGGCTCCTTTGCGACTGCTGAATTTGGAAGACAGGAGTTTTCAATGAATCGCCGAACGGCGAAAGTTTAGCATCGATGGCTGCCTAAAGCCGCTTGATGAACGCCAATGCCTCAGCCAACTGGGGAAAAAGCGACTCTTCCGCTTTGAACTCCCTCGAATGCACGCATCGACGCAGACCCCGCATGCGCACGGGATGTTTCAGGTGAAGCATCTCGTGGTAGAGGAGATATTCGATGGCGTAGCGAGGGCTGGAGGGGCGGTCGAAGACCCTGCTCACCACGATCGTGTTGTGGGCCGCGTCGTAGTGCCCCAAAGACCGTTTGGCCATGTGCTCGCTCCAGGTGAGCACCGGACGGCCCAGCATGCCGCCAAAGAAGCGCAGATTGAGCGAGTCGAAGACTTCATCGAGGTTGTAGAAGCGGCCTTCGGGTCCAAAAAAGCGTTTAGAACCCCTTGCGTGGCGGATGAGCTCTGTCTGCCGCGTGACGGCTGCCGAAGAGGCGAATCGCTTGTAGCGCAGGCTCTGTGCAGCCTCGATCGGCTTCTTGTAGAGCTTCGCCAGCAGGATATGCGCGATGGCGCGAATGACGGATTCAGGCGCGCCTTCGAGCAAGTCGGAAAGGCTCACGTGGATATGCCCCTCGCGCAGCCGAATGGTGGTGTTCAGCGAGGTAAACCGGCGGAAGCGTACCGCAATGGGTGGCATAGGCGCCCGTGGGCGCAGTGCGCGGTACTCTTCCTGAAAAATTGGAACGAAATCGGGGGGCACGGCTGTTTATAGGGTAGCAGGGACGAGTGATTAGTGATTAGGGGGTAGTGATTAGGACGCGGCGACGGGAAATGGGGGACGCTCTTTTCTTGGTTCAATATGGAGATCGGGAACGAGCCGATGGCCATCTTCCGCCTCCAAATCCCTAATCACTAACCCCTGATCACCAATCACTAGCTTCACTTCGGCTCTGCTCGTTCCTGTCCCTGCTCGTCCTTGTGCAGGTTGAAGTACTCCGTTTGCTCCGTTAGCAGGCGCTTGGCCTGGCCGGCGAGATCCTCCTCGCTCTCAATGGCTTCCTTGCGGGCCAGATCGAAGTTGGGTTCGCCGGGAAGGGCGCGGAGAATGCCCAGCCAATGCTCGCTGGCTTCGGCGAGAGACTTCAGCGCCTTGCGCATATCCGCGTGGCGTTCCGAATACTGATCGAGGTTCGCTCCCAGCTCATCCATCAGAGCAGTTAGATCCTGCAGTTCCTCGTCCAGGCGCTTGCCACGGGCGATCGATTTAGACCGGTTGGTCAGGCCCTTGATCGTGTCGGCGTGTTCGTTCAGATATTTTGTATACAGGTTGATGCGATCGTTTGGATAGATGCCGGCTTCACGAATCTCTTCGATCTGGGCCTCGGTCAATGGCTCAGGCTTGTCCTTTTGGGCGAACGACGGCGCGGCAAAAAACAGGCAGATCAGAATGGGAGCGAGAGAGCGCACGGCACGCATGGACACGTAAACCTCGGCGCTCTTATTGAAGCACAGACAGACGAGAGAGAAAAGCAGATTACAGATGACAGGTTACAGATTGCAGATAACCTGTCATCTGTTGTACAGCTACTTGCGGAACACCTGCAGCATGGCTTCATTCTGAGCCTGGTTCACCTGGGCAAGCGTCTCAGCCACCAGCGGCTGGTCTTCCAGGCTGCTGTTGTGCAGCATTTCGTTCAGGCGGAAGGCCGTATGGCGAAGCAGAATCTCGGCATTCTTGAGGCGCTTATTATCGTCGGACACGGAGAGATGGATCTTATGCGCCAGCTGCTGCACCTGTTTCAGCAGGCCAGCCGCTTTGTCGCCATCCCCGGTTGCATATTGGTGGACGCTGAACTCCGTCATCTCATGGACCAGTTCGGCGTACAGGAAACACTGCTCGCGGGGCTGAGCCTGGAGAATCTTAGCCTGGAGGGCGTTGATTGAGTCCTGGTCAAAAGTTTTGTCGTCAAAACCCGACGCGCAGGCGGGGACCACGCTGACTGCCAGAAGCACGAGCACGGCCATACAAGCCTTGGACTGCATGAGAAACCTCCGCAGTTGCTGGTTAACCCCTTAGGCCGTGACTATAGGAGCTTCCGCATGAATGTGCAAGAGGGAAAATTGACATTCCTGCGGACTCGGATTGTCGGAGCGGCCTAACAAACTCACCGCAGTATTCGCATCATCGACCTGTGCGAACTTTTTTGTCAGGTCAATTTGGAACATTGTTTACTTTTTTGATTCCACCACCTTCAAACGCTGCCGTGCCTGCCATTCTTGATCGGGAAATTTGCCGGCTGAGGCGTCCAGGAAGTGGTGATAGTACAACGCAGCTTCGGAATTCTGATGCAGGGTGTCGTAGGCGGTTGCCCACAAAAAGTATGTGGAGGGTACCTCTGGCAATAATTTTGATCGCATGGTAAGAGCGTGCAGTGTGATAGCGGGCTGATTGGTTCGGGAGGCGGAAAATGCCAGCCCGCTCCAGGCGTCGGCGTCGTTGGGGTCGACTTCGCTGGCCTTTTCGAAGGCGGTAAAGGCCTCAGGGTAATGGAGTTGACGAATCAGGTTCTGCCCGTGTCCGATCAGGAGCGTGGCATCTTTGGGCGCGGCGGCAAGAAGAGCGACGTAATAGCGGTCGGAACCGGGATAGTCCCCAGCATCGGCCAGCACGGCCGCCAGCATCCGCGTAATCGCCGGATCGTTGGGGTGGGCATCGTGCAGCTTTTCCAGCAGCGGAAGCGCTTCCGCCTTGTCCTGAGCGGCAAGCACCGTTGCCATCTGGGCGGTCAGTATAGGGTCGTCGGGCGCCTTCTCCAGGGCTGAACGGAGCACGGTTTCCGCCTCAGGATATTGTTTGCGCGCAATGAGCACATGAGCCAGGCCGGTTTTGGCAGCGGTTCCGTTTGGGTCTTTGGCGATCACCCGGCGGTAGGCCGCCTCCGCGGCATCGAACTCTCCGGCGTGGTCGGCAATGTTGGCGGCGAGCATGGTGTCCGCAGTGGTTTCCGGGGAGAGCTTGAGAACCTCGAGCAGGTCATTGGAGGCCTCCTCCGGGTCGTCGTCCTGGTCGATGCGGGCCAGGGCGCGCCAGCCGCGGGCCTTGACCGCAGGGCCCGCGTCTCCTGGATCCAAGGTGGTGGAGAGCGCCAGTTCCGGACGGGCGTCATCCGTGTTGCCCTGGCGGGCGAGGAGCAGGCCAAGGGACAGATGCGCCTCAAAAGACTTGGGGTCGGCATCGATGGCGCGGCGGTAAAGACTTTCGGCGTCGGTGAGCCGGTTTTGGGCGTCGGCCACATAGCCTGCGTCGAACAGAGCTCGGGGATCGCCGGCGTGGCCAGCCAGCCAGAGGTTGAGTTTGGTTTCGGCCGTCTTCCAGTCGGATTTCCCAATCGCGGTTTCGGCCTCCGCCAGTTTGGGATCCACATTGGGGGCGGCGGGCTGGGGCGTTGTGGCAGCGGGTGCTGAGGGAGCATTTCCCTGGCTTTTGGGAGACGTTTCCTGGCCGGAAGCGGCGAGTGAGGCGGCCAGAAGGACGAAAATAGCAAAAAGATGCACAGAATACCTCACATTCAGTTTAACGGCGCAGGGCATGAGTAGCGCGGATTGGGCGGCCATGGCGGTTTTTCAATTGGTGCAGGGGGAAATCCTTTCTATAAGGTTCGACGGACAGAAACCAGGGAGGAAATCAGGCTGGGATTTTGAGCTTGGGGGAAGAGCGCGTATGGGCAAAAGCTCGGGAAGTGACTGCTTAACGGAAGAGGTACCGGGATGTTAAGAAATCGCAATTTTAGAGGCAAACGAGGGCGGAAATGGAGTATGCTCTCGCCTAGGCAGTCGGAACAATCCTCCAACGAAAGGTACACCCAAATGCGTATCCTGAAAACTCTTACGGGAGCGGCTTTTTCGCTGCTCACACTTTTGCTCATCATGCCGGCGACGCCTGCAAGCGCCCAGGCGTATTTGCACGCCATCTCGGATCTGCGTTCGGCGCGAGCGTATCTGCAAATGGATACGCGTCCAGCATTTCATATTCACGAGCAACTCGCGCTCAATGAGATCAACAAGGCCATCGACGAGATGAAGAAAGCGGCAGAGCGTGATGGGAAGGACGTATGGCAGACACCACCGCCCCAGAGCGGAGGAGATCCTGCAGCGCCGTTTCACACCGCAGTCAAGCTCTTGAAAAACGCGCGTGCCGATTTAGATCATGCTGTCGATCAGCCCGGAAACCAGGGTCTGCAGGCGAGGTCGCTCAAGCACATCGACCAGGCAATCTGGAATCTGAACCAATACATCAACAAATAAGGGAAGTAACAAGCAAGCTTCAACTTCCCGAATAGCGGCAGCGGACCGGCTGGTTCGCTGCCGCTTTGTATTTAGCCCGGGGCGAAACGCGGTGGGCTTTAAGTCCAAGCCTCAAAGTCTGACCGTTGCTCAAACGATTGTGCAGGGTATCGGCAGGGTGATATGTTGGCCGTTCAGGTGGAGGTTATGCTCCGATGAATCGCCGCACATTCCTTGGTAATTCAGTGGCAGCCGCAGGCAGCGCCGTTCTGGCTCCCGGAGCGTTTGCTGCTTCGTCCTCGACATTCCCCGAGGCCCCGGCCGCCGCAACCAGTGCGGAGATCGAAGCCGCGCAGTTTCCCGAAGGCTTCCTCTGGGGCATGGCCACCGCCAGCTATCAGGTGGAAGGCGCTTGGAACGAGGACGGCAAAGGCGAGTCGATCTGGGACCGCTACGCGCACGGCATTGGCCACATAAAAGGCGGAGACACCGGCGACGCCGCCTGTGACCACTACCACCTCTTTAAGCAGGACATAGCGATCCTGAAACGGCTGAACCAGAAGAGCTATCGGTTTTCCATTTCCTGGGCTCGCATTCAGCCGACAGGCACGGGCGCGCCGAATCAGAAAGGGCTCGACCACTACAAGCGCGTGATGGATGCAGTGCTGGAAGCGGGCATTCGCCCGTTTTGCACCCTCTACCACTGGGATCTGCCGCAGTGGCTTGAAGACCTTGGCGGATGGCCGAATCGGGATCTGGCGCAATACTTCGCCGATTACGCCGGAATCCTAGCCAGGGAACTGGGTGATCGCATCACCGTCTGGGCGCCATTCAATATGCCGTGGGCATTTACCTATTACGGATACGGCATCGGGATTCATCCCCCGAACCGAGCGAAGTTCAGCGATTTCTTATTGGCGCTCCACACTGTGAGTTTGGCGCAGGGTCAGAGCTTCCGTGCCATCAAGGCGGCCTCGTCGAACGCTACCGTCGGCTCAGCGTACAGCATGGCTCCGGGCTATCCGAAAGCGGACAGCGAAGCGGATGTGGCCGCAACCGCGCGCTATCACGCAATGAACAATACGTTCTTTCTTCACGCGGCGCTGAAAGGCGAGTATCCAAAAGCCTTCGTGGGCGAGACCCCTTATGAGCTGATGGGCATGAAGTCAGGCGACGAGGCGGTCATGCGGGCGCCGTTGGATTGGGTCGGCTTCCACTACTACACGCGGCGAATCGTTTCCGATGCCGGCGGAGCCAAAGGCGGGGGCCTGCACTACGGTACCGAGATTGAAGCGGATACCGGCGACACAAGCGGGCGCGATCCATACACGCGATTCCACGCGGTCATGCCGACAGAGGGACCGCTGACCCATGCCGGCCTCGAGATTTGGCCCAAGGGGATTTACGACCTGGTGATGCAGATATCGAAGGAATACGACCATCCGATTATCGAGCTGACAGAATGCGGGTGTTGCTATATGGACACTCCGTATGAAAAAGAAGGCGGGCGCGTTCCAGATGAGCGGCGAACCGCGTTCTTCAAGGGGATTCTAGCGGAGCTTGCGCGGGCAATTACGGATGGAGCGAAGGTCAGGGCCTTCCATGCCTGGAGCCTGATGGATAACTTCGAGTGGACGGATGGTTATAGCCAGAGATACGGATTGACTTACGTTGACTTCAGGGACCAGAAGCGGACCGTGAAGGATTCAGGGCTGTGGTATGGCAGGGTTGCAGCGACAAATCGCCTGGGTGCGTGAGCCTAAGTGCGTGAAGAGGGTCGATTGCGATCTGGTCCATGCGACCGGCGAGCAAAATTGAACAGGATCGTCCGGGCTAGAAGGGGCATCTTAGGTTCAGGAGAAGAACAATGCCCGAGCAATTTGTGAACCAGAAAGAAGAGAAGATCGCAGACGAGACGGTTTCCAGCGAAACACCACAACAGAAGATCGACCGTGTGGCCAACGAATTGGCGGTTAAGCCCGCCAAGACCGAAAAGAAGTTCGACCAGGAAAACAGCAAAATATTTTCGAAGTAATTCGGGCACTTCACTCGCCTTCGATGCGGAGTTCGTAATGTGAAGGGGGCGGGAGTGTCTGTTGGAGGGTTCTCGTATCGAATGTCCTGTCTCCGGAATGAGACGGGCTGCGGCATGCGCGCGGCCGCCGCGGTTCTGAGCGGGATTCGCAAGCGATCCAAAAAAGGAGAATCAGGATTCAATTCGTTAAGTAAGGATAAGTGGAAAAGTAATAAGCTCACCGCTGGATACACGGTCGTGAATTGTCCAGGCGCAGGATCCCCGGAAAACCCCTGCAAGGGCTATTGCATCCACTAACAGGTGGGAGTGCGCCCTTGGGGCCACGCACGCTCCCGCCTTGCCCAACTAAGAACGGGGTGAATCCATGACTCACAGCTCAATGCAGCATTTCCCCTTGAAGTCCGCGTACCTTTGCCAGGATTGCAATTGCGTTGGTAACTGTGCACGCCAGTGCCCGGCTTGTGCCTCAGAGGTGCTGATGAGCCTTTCGGGCGTTCTCGATCGCGAAAGGCCAACTGAAGAAGCGCATTCTCTGCCATTTGCCGTGTCGAGGCGAGCGGTAGGGTATGAAGCCATGGTCGCCTAGGAATTTCCGGTCCAGACTCAAGCGCCACCAGTTCAAGGCCCCCAACGGGTCGTGCGCTGGGTTACGCCCTATAATGAAGAATGGCCGGTTGCGCTCTGAGGGTCTCTGAGGACATAGGAGCGCTGCCGGACAACTTCATCCCGGTGCATTCCCTTTGAGCGATCCAGCGAACTGAGAGGTTTGGGGTGGATTCAAGGCTTCATTATGGATTCCGGCTTCAAGCGAACAGGATTGGGCGCACTGATTCACGCAGGCGCCCAAGCTCACTGGCATTATGTCTAAGCAGTCCGTGACTCCAGCTGGTGTCCGTCCCATCGTGGCAATCTTTCGCCAAATCCGAGCCGATAGTTTCGTAGGCCATGCGCATGTCCCTTCTGAGTGCTTCAGGTTCGCTTAGGGTACCAAGGACAAAAACCCTTTCTGCCAGTTCCTGGGGAATCCTGGCTCTTACCTCTTTAAGCCTAGATTCGTGTCCGTCAAAATCGATAAGCAGCACCATTGATCGATTGGTATTTTCTCTCATTCCGTATGTATGGTCTTCTTCGAAGCATTCCAGAACCTTGTGCCAGCCGCCAGCTGACGGCAAAATCTGGAAACGTCGCGCTATCAGTGAAGGATATAGCCAAAAGCCATTGGCTATCTGGCTGTTGGCATCGTCCTCCGTAAGGACTAGAACGTGTGGCTGGAACCTATTCACACTCATGGCAGCAGGTCACCGCGAACCAGTGTACCGACGAGATCCCCTTTGATGTTTAAGTCACCCAGTGTGCGCACAATTGTGGGCTCGAGATGACTATTCCGATAAAGAATAAGGGTGTTCTCGTCGGAGAATCGGCGAATCGCCTCAGGATTATGAGAGGTGGCGATAAACTGACCGCGGGATTCGAAGTCTCTTCGGATAGCCATGATGAATTGCCCGACTTCGTCCAACGAAAGATAATTGTCAGGTTCATCCCAGAAACAAAACAGCGGGCCATAGGTAGAATTTGAAGCGAGAACCAACGCGCAAACTACGAAGCATTTCTCTCCGTCGGACAAATCCTCAAAGGGAACGGCGATATTCCCTTGCTCATTAGCAAACTGGAATACCAGACTTCGCGAATTTATCCCCGCCAGCGGGTTCCGTATGTCTCTTAAATCGGGCATTACCTCTCTAAGATACGAATCAATTTTCGTATACGCGGACGGAGCATAACCCAAAAGACCAGTAAACCACGCGCCGAGGTCGGTAACCTGACGGTTGGGTCGCAGTGTCTCCTCGTCAGAATCCCCTTTGATAAGGCTGGGAATCGGCCTGAGTACCAGCATCTGCGCGAGCCACTGTTTGAAGATATATATCGGGTCCCTTTGTGACTCCTGTTGGACGATTGGCAGGGCCACCAGGAACCAATCGATAAGGAATTTAGCTTCCCGGTCTGTTCGTGATTTCGCTAGTGTAACCTGCGCAAATTCACGGGTGTATACAGGCTTTCCATCTACAGTAAGCCTTTCTTCCCGGACGCGCATTTCTTTGAAGCCCGATGGAAGTTCAAAAGCCACGAAGTATCCGTAGACCTTTGCTTCGAGATCGACTTCAATTTCGAAGCGCATTGGGACATCCGTGAGGCCTCGGGTAAAATCCTTGGGTTTTACCAACTCTGCAACCCGGTTAGTTCCCCGCGCGATTTTTTGCAGGATTTCAAGCGCGAAACCCACCGTCGTCTTGCCTGCGCCGTTTTTCCCGATAAGCAGCGCAGATGGCTTGCCGGAGATGGGCAGGTCGAAGTTTTGGAGGCACCGATAGTTATTGACGTACAGTCGACGGATCACAGAAACATGATACATGCTGCATTGGGCGTGTCGCAGAGTGTGCGGACGGTTTGTGATCAAGCTGGACCTGCTTTATGGTGATTTCCGCACTACACCCTATAATGAAGAATGGCCGGTTGCGCTCTGAGGGTCTCTGAGGACACAGGAGCGCTGCCGGACAACTTCATCCCGGTGCATTCCCTTTGAGCGATCCAGCGAACGATGCCATCATTATCCGCGGCGCGCGGACACATAATTTGAAGAACATCTCCTGCGACATTCCCCATGGGAAGCTGACGGTGGTCAGCGGGGTTTCAGGTTCGGGGAAGTCTTCGCTCGCGTTCGACACGATCTATGCCGAGGGCCAGCGGCGCTATGTGGAGTCGCTCTCGTCCTATGCCCGCCAGTTCCTTGAGCGCATTGAGAAACCGGACGTGGACCTGATCGACGGCCTTGCGCCGGCCATCGCCATCAAGCAGAAAAATACCACGCGCAACCCGCGGTCAACGGTGGCAACGGCAACGGAGATCTACGATTACCTCCGCCTCTTATACGCTCGCTGCGGAACAGTCTACTGCGTCTACTGCGATGGCCTGGTCAAGCGCGACTCGATGGACGAGATTGCCGAAGCGATCTTGGCGCTGGGTGAGGGAACTCGCCTGCAAGCGCTGTTCCCGGTGGGTACGGCGGCGCCTGAGCTTGAGGCCACCGCGAAGACTACGGCTAAGCCTGCACGTACGACGAAAGCCGGAGCGAAGGGAAAGCCTGCCGCCAACGGCGGTGATTCTCCCCATACTGAGACGCTGAAGGCCCGCTTGACTGAGTTGCGGACGAGTGGATTTAACCGCCTCTATCAGCAAGGTAAAATTGTCGAGTTCTCCACGCCGGAATCGTTGCTCGAATTGGATTTCACGCTGCCGGTATTTGTTCTCCTCGACAGAATTGTGGTCAGCGCCGAAAATCGCGCGCGCATTGTGGACGCTGCGGAAATTGCCTATCGCGAAGGCAGCGAGGTGATCTTCGAAGAGGTCCCGCGAGAAGAGAATGCGGAGCGCAGGCGGCACAGGTTTAGTGGCGCGTTCGAGTGCAAGAGCTGCCACCGGCCGGGCAAGGAACCGGAGCCGCGCCTTTTCAGCTTCAACAATCCCTTCGGTGCTTGTCCGCGATGCCAGGGTTTCGGAAACACCGTCGACTTCGACATGAACCTGGTGATTCCGGACAAGGGGCTTTCGCTGGAAGACGGCGCGATCGATCCGTGGAACCGGCCCAAGTACCGCACATGGTTTACTGAGCTGAAGAAGCTGGCGCCGGCCCTTGGTGTTCCTCTGAACGTGCCCTGGCGCGAACTGCCTGAGCCCGCGCGCGAAATCGTGCTGCGCGGCAAGGGAAGCTTTGAAGGCGTCTTCGGATTCTTTGCGCAGATGGAACGTAAGAAATACAAGCTCCATGTGAGGGTGATGCTGAGCAAGTATCGCGGCTACGCGGAGTGCCCCGATTGCCGCGGCCAGCGCCTGCGGGCCGAAGCGCGGAGCGTCCGCATCAACAACAGGAATATTTGCCAGGCGACTGCACTGACGATTGCCGACGCGAAAGAGTTCTTTGGCGGGCTGCAACTGTCGGCCATGCAGGAAGAGATTGCCGGACCGATTCTTGAAGAAGTGCGAGCGCGCCTGAGTTTTCTGGATGCTGTCGGGCTTGAATACCTGACTCTGGACCGCCTGGCGTCAACCCTGTCCGGCGGAGAAGCGCAGCGGATTCAGTTGGCCACATCGCTTGGCTCGCGCCTCGTGGGAGCGCTCTATGTTCTGGACGAGCCTTCCATCGGCTTGCACACCCGCGATACGGCTCGCCTGATCCACATTCTTGAGGAGCTGCGCGACTTGGGGAACACCATCCTTGTCGTCGAACACGACGCCGATGTCCTGCGCGCCGCGGACCACTTGCTGGACCTGGGCCCCGGCGCAGGTGAGTTCGGCGGCAAGCTTCTCGCCGAGGGCGTACTGGCTGAGATTGAAGCCAATCCAAACTCGCTCACTGGCCGCTATCTTTCTGGACAGATTTCGATTCCCGTCCCTACGCGGCGTCGTGAACCGGGCCGAGAGAAGCTGGTGCTGCGCGGTGCCGAGGCCAACAATCTCCACGGGCTCAATGTGGAGATCCCGCTCGGACTTCTTGTGGCGATTACCGGCGTCTCCGGCTCGGGCAAATCAACGCTCGTTCACCAGGTGCTCTATCGGGCTGTGGCGCGCGCGCTTGGCCAAAGCGACGGCTCCGATCCATCCGGAGTCTTCAAGAGCCTCACAGGGGTTGAGAGGCTCAACGATGTGGTACTGGTTGATCAGACGCCCATCGGCCGCACTCCTCGTTCCAACCCAATTACTTACATCAAGGGCTTCGACCTGGTGCGAGAGCTGTTTGCCGCGCAGCCGGAAGCAAAGCGGCTGTCCCTCACGCCGGGTCACTTCTCGTTCAACGTGCCGGGCGGTCGCTGCAACACCTGCGAAGGCGATGGCACCGTAACCGTGGAGATGCAGTTCCTGGCCGATGTCGAGCTGCCTTGCGAAGACTGCAACGGCACCCGCTATCAGTCCAAAGTGTTGCAAGTCGAATACAAGGGCAAGAATATCCACGACGTTTTGCAGTTGACAGTGAAAGAGGCGCTGCGCTTTTTCGCCGGGCAGACCAAACTGCTTGAGAAGCTCGCCGTCCTCGACGAGATTGGCCTCGGCTACCTGCGCCTCGGTCAAAGCGCGACTACCCTTTCCGGCGGTGAGGCGCAGCGCGTAAAGCTTGCGGCGCACCTGGCGCAAGTCCGCGCTGCTAACGCCAACGCCAAGCCTTCTCAGGCCAGCCGCGTGCTCTACATCCTCGACGAGCCCACAACGGGCTTGCATTTTGACGATGTCTCGAAGCTGTTAACGGCTTTCAGAAAGCTGATCGATGGCGGCGGTTCGCTGATCGTGATCGAGCACAATCTGGACGTGATCAAGAGCGCAGATTGGGTGATCGACCTGGGCCCCGAAGGCGGCGAAGGCGGGGGGCGCATTGTGGCTGAAGGCACACCGGAAGAGGTTGCCGGGAACCTGCTGTCGCATACGGGAAAGTGGCTGGGGCGGGTGCTGTAGCCGATTGTCCTGATTGCGGTCTGTCGCGGCCTTCAAACTGCGCTAGAAGATCGTCCGGGAGCGGCGCGTCGAAGTCATCGGCGATCCAGCCTGTCGTGAACGCGGGTTACACCTGTATCACTAATTCACTATATTGCTTCATTCGCGAGTCGGTAGTGAGCAAATGCAACGGCTCACTCATGGCCTGCGCAATCAGCAGCCGATCGAATGGGTCGGCGTGATAGAGGGGTAAATCGGAGACCAACACCGTGTGCCGCGAGAACACTGGAAGCTCGCGCATGCCAGACGCTTCTATTCGTTGCACAAGCCGCTGTGGGTCAGCTTTCAACTTGCCAAGTTTAACTTTGATGGCGATCTCCCAGACGGAAGCTGCAGACACATACACCGCACTGGCGGCGTCGAGGTACTGGCGGGCTGCTGGAGGCAATTTCTTCGGATCAAGGTAGAACCAGTAGACGATCTGTGTATCGGCAAGGAGCCTCATTCGCGGCCTTCAAAATACTTCTGAATTTCCTCTGGCAATGGATCGTTGAAGTCGTCCGCAATCCACCCTTCTCCTTCGAGAAGGCCATAGACGAGTGGCCGCTTTTCCTCCTCGAGTGTGGTGAGCCGTGCGACAGGTTTTCCCGCGCGGGCGATGACCACGTCCGTACCCGTTGAGGCCAGATCGACGAGTTTGGAGAGTTGGGTTTTCGCCTCGTAAATGTTGACCGTTTTCGGTGCGGAACTCATGGTTGACGTTGACATAAACGATCTCCTTGACTTGACCAAGTCTAGTCTACCACAGCTTGGAATCCAGTGGGAAAAGCGCGTTCTGCGTTATTGTGAAGTGCCAGAACCACTCCCAACCGCCTCGCGAGTCGAAAAGCACCACCCGGTGCCATGCAGCCAGCAGGTCTCCTCTTCCTTATGCGTGTCGCACCGCAACGACTTCACTCCTATGCCCTTATCCCGGTTCAGCGCGTCGGCCAGCCGTTCGCTCACCTCTGTGTCGCGCGCCCCGCTGAAGGGAATGAACAACGCCCCATACACAAGCTGAGCGTCGAATATGTCGTCGCTTTTTCGGGTCACATACGCCATTGCTCCCGATCCCTTGTCCGGAGTCAACGGGAACAA
>Ga0182030_10017342_pt1 | contig 13906 bp, 10 predicted proteins | sample 812S3MmetaG_FD_121299 | JGI IMG/M metagenome (GOLD analysis project Ga0182030, IMG submission 121299) | Permafrost microbial communities from Stordalen Mire, Sweden - 812S3M metaG (Illumina Assembly) | ecosystem: Environmental > Terrestrial > Soil > Wetlands > Permafrost | place: Sweden...
ACGTGGAACGCCGTCTCGGCGACCTTGCCCTCGTCGTCAAGATGGATGGTGATCTTGGCGTGGCCTTCGATGCGCGTGACGGGGTCGATGACGATGGTCCGCATGACGGCCTCCTCAGCCAAACCGCACTTTGGACTTCAGGTCAGGGATGCGGCCGTCCAGAAGCTCGGTGAGAACGAACAGGATCGAGGAAGCCGAAGGCGGGCAACCGGGCACGTGCACGTCGACCTTGACCACATCTTGAAGCGGGATCGCTTGTTTCAGCAGGGTGGGGACGCCGTCGGTCGGGATCCCTTTCTGCACGTCGGCGCCCTCGATGTAGATGCGTTCGAGGAGCATCTTCACCGGCAGCCGATTGCGCATCGACGGAACATTGCTGGTGACTGCGCAGTCGCCGAGCGCCACCAGGATGCGCGAGCGTTCGCGAACGCGCTTGATCTTCTCCAGATCGTCCTGGCTGCTGACCGCGCCTTCGACGATGGCGACGTCGACGTCGGGAGGAAACTCCTGCGCGTCGACCAAAGGCCCATAGACGATGTCAGCCCGCTGCGCGACGATGAGGATCGCTTCGTCGATGTCGACGAGAGACATGTGGCACCCGGAGCAACCGTCGAGCCACAGCGTGGCCACTCTCGCCTTTTTCATGGGTGGACCTCTCTCTTCGCGGCGAGCTGCGCGACGACGGTATTCCGCTTCGTCATTTCCTCGACCGCATAGCCCTTCTCCACCAGAGCCCCGGTCGGGCAGGCCTGTACGCATTGCCGCAGCTGGTGCAGTTCTCGGATTCGCCCCAAGGACGATCGAGATCGGAGACCAAGAGGGAGTTGATGCCGCGCGCGGCAATGTCCCAAACGTGGGCGCCTTCGATCTCGTCGCAAACGCGGACGCAGCGGGAGCAGAGAACGCAGCGGTTTTGATCGAGCACGAAGCGGGGATGCGAAGTGTCCACCGGCAGACGCGGATAGTTGTAAGGGAAGCGGACGTGGGTGAGGCCCAGCGTCTGCGCCAGCGCCTGCAACTCGCAGTGGCCGTTTGAGACACACACGGCGCAAATGTGGTTGCGCTCGACGAAGAGCAATTCCAGCGCCATCAGGCGATTCTGAGCCAGATTCTCCGACTCGGTGGTGACCGACATGCCGCTGTGGACTGGGGTCGTGCAGGCGGGCAGCAACCGGGCGATGCCTGAAACTTCGACCAGACACAATCGGCAAGTCCCCGCCGAACTCAGGCCCTCCATGTGGCAGAGCGCGGGAATGTAACGCCCGTTGGCGCTGGCCACGTCGTAGATCGTCTGACCCTCGGTGGCCGTGCAGAGCTCACCATCGATGCGCACCGAGACCTGTTCGGACACGGTCGAGCCTCCTTACCGGTGTGTGACGGCGTCGGCCGTTTCGCGGAGATCGCACCGCAAGCAGCGGCATGACTCCTCGTAGGCCTCTTCAGGCAACAGGGCCGACGCGGCCTCCTGGAACGTCTTGACTCGGATCGCAGCCGGCAGTTCGTGCGCATGGTGGCGGCGGCAAGCGCTGGGTTCGGCCGGCGGCGTCTGGTCGTACTCGAAGCTGGGCATCACGCCGTCGAAGCGCGATTCGCCGGTGAGATAGTGATCGATGTTCCTCGCCGCCTTCTTGCCGAAGCCCATCGCGTTGGAGAGGTTCGACGCCCCGCTGACCAAGTCGCCGCCGGCGAAGAACTTCTCGCGGCTCGTCGCCAGCGTGTAGCGATCGACCTCGAGCATCGCGCTTTCCTTGATCCTCAGACCGGAGGCGCGGGAAAAGTCGGTGTCCACGCCTTCGCCGACCGCCAGAATGACGCTGGTGCAGGGGACGATATGCACTTCGTCGGTCTCGATTGGCCGCCGGCGTCCAGACGAGTCGAATTCGCCCAGGCGCGTCTTGACGACTTCGATCGCCTTGACCTCGCCCTGCTCGCCGACGATGCGGTGGGGCGTTGCGAGGAAGCGGAAATGGACGCCCTCTTGCTCGGCGGCGTCGACTTCGTCCTGGATGGCCGGCATGTCCTTGCGCTCGCGGCGATAGACGACCGTCGCCGACGAACCTCTGCGCACCACCGTGCGCGCCGAATCGATGGCGGCGTTGCCGCCGCCGATAATGACGACGCGTTCGCCGAGCTTCACCGGCTTGTCGCTCGCTTCGGCCTCGAGGAACGGCAGCGCCGGCGTGACGCCCGTCAGCTCGGTGCCCGGCAGGTAGACCCACCCTTCCTTCCAGGTGCCGATCGACAGACACACCGCGTCGAACGCGGCGTCGAGATCGTTGAGCGAGATGTCGACGCCGACCTGGGTATTGAAGACGAAGTGGACGCCGAGACGGCGGATGATCTCGATTTCGCGGTCGAGAACCGCCTTGGGAAGCCGATATTCCGGCAAGGCGAAGCGCAACATGCCGCCGGCTTCGGCGTGCGAGTCGTAGATGGTGACGTCGTGCCCCAACAGGGCGAGATAGAAGGCCGCGGTGAGGCCCGTCGGGCCGGCGCCCGCAACGCCCACCTTGCGCCCCGTCGGCGAGCGGCGCTTGGCAACGATGCGGCCGACCATTTCGTCGAACCGATCCGACAGCAGCACCGAATCGGCGATCACGCGATGGACCTCGCGCATGTTGACCGCTTCGTCGAGGGTCTGGCGGCGGCAACGATCGTCGCAAGGATGCTGACAAACACGCCCGGTGGAAGCGGGCAGGGGATTGTCCATGATCACGGATTCGAAGGCTTCCTCGAGACGGCCCTCCTTGTAGAGCTGCAGGAAACGGGGAATGTTCATGTGCAGCGGACAGCTGTTCTCACACGGCGACAGCGCCAGATCTTGGCAGACGCCGGCGCGGCAGCGCTTGGCCCGGATGTGGTCCTCGAACTCGTGGTGGAAGTGGCGCAGCGTGGTGAGGACCGAATTCGGCGCGGATTGGCCGAGCGCGCACAGCGACGTGTCGCGGATCATCCGGCCGAGTTCGTTCAGCTCGGCGAGGTCCTCCTCGCGGCCTTCGCCTTTGGTGATCCGCGTCAGGGTGCGCAGCGCCTTGTCGAGGCCGACCCGGCACGGCGTGCATTTGCCGCACGACTCGGATCGGGTGAACTCGATGAAATAGCGCGCGACGTCGACCATGCAGTTGTCGTCGTCCATCACCACCATGCCGCCCGAGCCCATGATCGAGCCGAGCTTGCCGAGCGATTCGTAATCGACGGGCGTATCGAACAATTCATGGGGGATGCAGCCGCCGGACGGACCGCCGGTCTGCACCGCCTTGACCGGATGGCCGCGCATGCTGCCCGCGCCGGCGTCGTAGACGAAGCTCGACAGCGGCGTGCCGAGCGGCATCTCGACCAGGCCCGTGTTCTTCACTTTGCCGACCAGCGAAAACACTTTGGTGCCGGCGCTCGCGACGCTGCCGGTTTCGGTGAACCAGGCCGGCCCCTTGGCGATGATGGGGGCGATGTTGAACCAGGTTTCGACGTTGTTGACGTTGGTCGGATAGCCCCACAGGCCTTTTTGGGCCGGGAACGGCGGCCGCGGCCGCGGTCGGCCGGAGCGCCCCTCGAGCGAGCTGATCAGCGCCGTTTCTTCGCCGCAGACGAACGCGCCGGCGCCCTCGACCAGGTCGATGTCGAACTTGAAGCCGCGCCCCAGAATGTCGTCGCCGATGACGCCGTAGTCCTTGGCTTGCGCAAGCGCCACTTTCAGCCGATGGACGGCCAGCGGATATTCGGCGCGAACATAGATGATCCCTTGATTGGCGCCGGTGATGTAGCCGCCGATCGCCATGCCCTCGATCAGCGAGTGCGGATCGCCCTCGATTTCGTTGCGATTCATATAGGCGCCGGGGTCGCCTTCGTCGGCGTTGCAGATCAGGTATTTGTGCTCCGCCGCCGCCTTGCGCATGAACTCCCATTTCAAGCCGGTGGAGAAGCCGGCGCCGCCGCGGCCGCGCAACCGCGAGATCTTGAGCTGCTCGTTGACCAGCTCCGGCGTGCCGTCGATCAGCACCTTGTACAGGGACTGGTAGCCGCCGACGGCGATGTATTCTTCGATATCGTCCGGGTTGATCAGTCCACAGTTGCGCAGGACGATCTTCTTTTGTCCGCGGAAGAACGGAACCTCGTTCCACGTCGGAATGTTCGGATAGCCGGCGCCGAAATGCATCTGCGCGGTGATGTGATCCCAATCTTCGATCTTGCACAGAGCGAGCCGCTCCGGCACCGTCTTCGTCGCCAACGCGTCGAGAATCGCATTGACGTGATCGGTCTGCACGCGATGCAGGATGGCGAGCGGCTGCCCGGGGATCCAAACATTGACCAGCGGTTCCTCGGCGCAGAAGCCGAAGCAGCCGGTGCGGACGAGGTGCACATCCAAACCGCGTTGGGTGATCGAGTCGGCGAGCGCCGCATAGACGCCTTCCGAGCCGTTGCCGGTGCCGCAGGTGCCCATGCCGACGGCGATTCGCGGACGCGAAGGCTGCAGTTTGGCCAGTCCGGCGCTGCGAACGGCGTTGAATGTGCTCAGGTCGCGAATTCGCGTCATGGCCGTGTCTCTCGCTTCTCCAGCGCCTCCAATTCACGCTGCAGGGACCGCTCGTTCATGTGACCGAAAATCGCGTGATTGACTTCGACCACCGGCGCGAGCGCGCACTGGCCGAAGCAGGCGACCGTGCGCAGCGTGGTTTCGCCGTCGGCGGTCGTCATCGCCAGCTTCTCTGTCTCCCCGTCTTCCGCGCCGTGCAGCCCCAAGTCCATCATCACTTGTTCGAGCAGGCGGCTCGAGCCACGGGTATGACAGGCGGTGCCGCGACAGACCGAAATTGTGTCGCGGCCCTGCGGTTCGAGATTGAACAGCGCATAAAATGTGACGAAGGAGAACAGTCTGGAAAGCGGCACATTCGCCTTCAGCGAGATGTACTCGAGCGTCTCGCGCGGCAGAAACTTGCGAGCGTGGCTGTCCTGGACTCTCTGCAGAATAGCCAGCAGAGCGCCGGCGCGACCGTTCTCTTGCAAGACCACTTTATCAATAAAGTGCTTGGCCGCGTCTGATAACGAATGCGAAGGAAGGCTCTGCATCGCCGACTCCCCCCCGGGCGTTCGGTCTCGTGCCGAAAACCCAATGTTGCAAGATGTCCTGATCCGCCTCATGCGCCTTGAGCGAGATCAATCTCCGCCCCGCACGATTTCATATCGCCGCGCTTCGAAGACGCGAACGGCGCGACCGATTGTCGCGACGCAACACGACACGTCGCACGCCAAAGACGTCGTCATGCGCGCCGACGAGGGGGTGGACTTCGACGCGAACTGGGCCCGACCACAGCGCCGGCGCGCGCCCAATTCCTCGCCGTTTCGCCGGTCGCGCGGACTCGTTTGCGGCTGCGGCGGCCAGCGCTGAACCCTGTCGTCGCCAACGCGCGCTCGCGGCGAACGACGCGAGTCCGGCGATCTTAACCATCGCGGCGCGGCGCATAGGGCGACCGCTTGGCGGCGCGGACCACCGAGCACGCGGCGCTTCGTCGCGGGCCGGCGAGGCAAAATTGCGCCGACCTTCAAGCGCCTAGCGCGGCTTCAGCCCTTCACAACCCGTCGAGCACGAAGTCGGGCGCTGTCGGGGCCGCGCGCCGCAGCTCGTCGTCGTCGCGACCGGCGCCGAGGCCGGTCTTGACCAGAGCCGTCGCGAAACCCGCCCCCGCCGCGCCCTCCACGTCGTGCAGCGGGCTGTCGCCGACGGCGAGGATGCGGCGCGGTTCGACGCCGGCGAAGGCTCGCGAGGCGATCGCGTAGATGAGGGGATGCGGCTTGCCGACATAGACGACCTCGCCGCCGAGGGTCTCGTAGAGCCGCGCAATGGCGCCGGGCGCGGGCTGCTGGCCAGACTTGGTCAGCATCAGCAGGTCGGGATTGGCGCACAGCGCCGGCAGCCGTCGCGCGGCGGCCGGCTTCAGGCGGTCGGCGTATTCGTCGAGCGAGACGCGCGGCGCGTCGCTGCCGATGATCAGCAGCGCACTGGCGGCCGCGAGATCGACCGCGACCAGCGGAAACCGCTCGAGCCCGTAGTCGTCGCCGGTCCGGCCGACGACATGCACCTTGCCGCCCGCGGCGAAGGCGGGTCCGAACGCGCCGTCTTCAATGCCAATACGCGCGGCCTCCCCTGACGAGACGAGCGCGGCGTAGAGTTCGCGGCCGACGCCGAGCCGGGCGAGCCTATCCTCGTTCGCCACGGCGGGCTTGCCGGAATTGGTCACCAGCGCCACGCGCTTGCCGGCTGCGCTTGCGGCTTCGAGCGCCGCGATGGCGCCGGGATAGGGCCTGACGCCGTCATGCAGCACGCCGTACTGGTCGATGACGAAACCGTCGAATTGAGAGATGAGATCGCGCAGTCTCATGCCGACGCCCTCGAGGCGAGCAGCGCGGCGCCGACTGCGGCGTGTTCGCTCAAGGGCGGCAGGAACGGCGCGGCGATGCGCGCGGCGCGCAGGCGCGTCCAGGCCGGATTGCGCGCGCCGCCGCCGACCGAGCGCAGGCTGCGCAGCTTGCATCCCGACAGCCGAGCGAGCCTGGCGTAGCCGTCCGCCTCGATCGCGCTCATCGCCTCGAGCATGCCCTGCAGGAAGACCGCGTCGTCGACGGGACGGGGCGTGAGCTTCGGCGCGCGCTCCGCGTCGCTGACGGGAAAGCGCTCGCCTTTCTTGAGCAGCGGGTAATAATCGAGCTCGGTCGGGCGCGACGGATCGATGCGCGCCGAGAGGACTTCGAGCGCTTTCGGCTGGAAGTAGTGGGCGAGCACCGCCCCGCCGCTGTTCGACGAGCCGCCGACGAGCCAAAGATCGCCGATGCGGTGGCTGTAGACGCCGCTTTCGAGATCGTCGACCGGGTGGTCGACCAACAGCTTCAGCACGATGGTGCTGCCGAGCGAGGTCACGCCTTCGCCGATCGCGTTGGCGCCGGCGGCGAGGAACGCGGCGCAGCCGTCGGTCGTCCCCGCGACGATGTTGCGACCGCCGCGCCGCGCGGCGATCGCGCCGGCGGGCAGAACCTCCGGCAGAAGCCCGTCGAGGTCCAGCGCGGCGATGAAACCAGGCCAGCGCCGCGCGACCGGATCGTAGCCGGTCTTCAGCGCGTTGTTCTCGTCGGTGAACGTCTCGCCGAACAGACGCAGGGCGATGAAATCGGCCTGGTGCAGAATCTTCGACGGTTTGAGGCGCCGCTTGAGTCCGAGCGCGCGGGCGAGCGGCGAGGTCGGCGAGGCGTGGGCGGGCGCGGCGCGCGCCGCTTCGGCGCGATCCTCCGGCGCGGCCTCGTCGTTGTACATCGAGCCCTCGGCGAGCGGCTCGCCGCGCGCGTCGAGCGCGACCAGGGTGCCGGAGGTGCCGTCGATTGCGATCGTCTCGAGGCCGGAAAGATCGAGCTTGGCGATCGCCGCCTCGACGGCGGCGACCCACGCCAGCGGACTGCGCGCGCTCCCCGGCGCGAACGGCTCGGCCGCGTAGGCGACGACGGCATTGTTCGCGTCGACGATCGCCGCCCGCACGCCCGACGTGCCGACGTCGATTCCAAGCGCGCGGGTCATTCCGACCCGGGCAGCGACTGACGGTAGATTTCGGCGTCCCAATGGGTGAGGTCGTATTCTTCCTGCGCCGTGAAATAGCGCGGACGATCGTCCGGCGCCAGCCGCGCCGCGACGTCGGCGAGGCATTCGGCCATGGCGAGCGGCGCCGGGGTCAGGTCGTCTCGCGCCAGCGGCGGGAAGCCGGGGGCGAGGATCACCGGCGGCGAACCGACCACGGCGTCGATCACCGCCGCGCCGCTGCCGAGGAACACCAAGTGGTCAGGGTAATATGTCCCGGCCGCAGCGAGTCGAACCGCATGCGACGCGAGCGCCGGCGCGTCGACGAAATGGTAGCCCGCGCGCTCGACGCGGCGCCGGGACTCGCTCGGCGCCGTCTGGACCGGGCGCGCAAGCCGCCGCCCCACCGTTTCGATCAGGCCGACGGCCGCATCGAGCGTGTCTGCGGCGACCACCAGCCCGTGATTCTGGAGAACGTAAATGTCGGCCCCCGGCGCGATCGTGCGAAACAACGGCAAGCCCGGACGGATGTAGGGAACCCACGCCCATTTGAGACCGTCGAGCAGCGGCGCGAGGCGCGCCGGGCCGTCGACGAGGATCGCGTAAGAGATCGTCTCGACGCAATGCACATGGAGGACGAAGCGCTGCGGCAGGCCGGCGTGCAGCGTCGCCTCGACCGATGGGCGTAGGCCGGGCGGCGACAGGTCGGCGCGCACGAACGCGTCGCAGGTCTCGCAGGCCGGATCGTTATGCGCCAGCGCGTCGAGAACGCGCGGAAGATCGAGCGCGGCGAAGACCGGTTCGTCGAGCGCCTTGGCGAGCCAGCGTCCCGACGCCTTCACCCATAGGACGCCGTCCTCTTTGATCGAGGTGTTGCCGCCCGCCGCCTGAACCAGCAGACGTCTGCTTCCAAGCTCGGCGGAGGCGTGCGCGAGCGCTGCGAGGTCGTCCATTGCGTTTCCCCTACACGATTCCCGCCGACCCCGCCGCGACCGCGGGGCGTTCGCGCGCCACGGCGGCGCGATAGCCGCTGGCGCGATAGGTCGCGATCGGATCGAGCGCGCCGCCGGCCCTCAGCCGCGCTTCGGCGATCAGCGGCGAAACGTCGGTGAGGAAACCGGACTTGAGCAGCCGATGCGCCGTCAGCGCGTCGTTCGCCTCCTGCGCGGCGGCGAGCGCGGCGGCGTCGACGAGTTGCGCCTGCGCGCGAGCCCGGGCGATCTCGATCGCCGATTGCATCAGGCTCTCGATCGGATCGGTGACGTTGTGCGACTGGTCGATCATATAGGCCGGCGCGAAGCTCGGTCCGATCGCCCGCTTCGCCTCGGCCAGTTCGTGGAACACCAGATAGAGCCGGAACGGCGAGACCGAGGCGGCGTCGAGGTCGTCGTCGCCGTACTTGCTGTCGTTGAAATGGAAGCCGCCGAGCTTGCCGAAACGGGCGAGGCGGGCGACGATCTGCTCGATGTTGACGGTCGGCGCGTGATGGCCGAGGTCGACCAGGCACTGGGCTTTCGGCCCGAGGTGCTGGGCGGCGAGATAGCTGCTGCCCCAGTCGGAAATCACCGTCGAATAAAAGGCGGGCTCGAACAGCTTGTGCTCGAGCAGCATGCGCCAGTCGTCGGGCAGCGCGCGGTAAATCGCCGCCGTCGAGTCGAGATAGCGGTCGAACGCGCGCGTCAGGCTCGACTGCCCGGCGAAATTCGAGCCATCGCCGATCCACACCGTCAGCGCCTTCGAGCCGATCGCCCGGCCGATCTCGACGCACTCGATATTGTGGGCGATCGCCTGCTCGCGCGCCGCCTTGTCGGTGTGGGTGAGCGAGCCGAATTTGTAGGAAAGCCGCTGGCCCGCCTGGTCCTGAAAAGTGTTGGAATTGACGGCGTCGAACGCGAGACCATGGCGCTTCGCCGCCTCGCGCAGCTCCGCATAGTCCTTCACCTTGTCCCAGGGGAAATGCGGCGAGACGGCCGGCGTCAGACGGGTCAGCGTGTTGATCACGCCGCAATCGGCGAGCTTGTCGAAGACATTGCGGGGCTCGCCGGGGCCGGGAAAGCGCGCGAAGCGCGTGCCGCCGGTGCCGACGCCCCAGCTCGGCACCGCGACGGCGAAGGCGATTGCGTCCTTGACCAGCGCTTCCGGGTCGAGCCCGCGCCGCGCCAGCTTGCGCGCGAGCGCATCGAAGTCCTCGCGATGATCGGCGAGCTGAGCCCGGTTCTGATCGGCGATGAAATCGGCTGTTATGGCGGACATGGCGTTTTCCTACATCGTCCTGCTGCGTTGCGGATCCTAGCGGGTGAACGAAACGGCGTTGCCGGCGTCGACGTTGATGATGTTGCCGGTCGACTTCGACGCCGCGTCGGAGGCGAGGAAATAGGCCGCCTCGGCGACGTCCTCCGGATAGACCGACAGCTTCAACAGCGAGCGCTGCCGATAGACGTCCTCCAGCTCGTCGGCCGTCACCTTGTTCGACTGGGCGCGCTGATCGCGCCACTCGCCCTGCCAGATTTTCGAGCCGCGCAGCACCGCGTCCGGATTGACGCAGTTGACGCGGATGCCGAGCGGCGCGCCTTCGAGCGCCAGGCAGCGCGCGAGATGCAGTTCGAGCGCCTTGGCGGCGCAATAGGCCGAGGCGCCGGGCGAGGCCGCAAGGCCGTTCTTCGACACGATGAAGACGATCGAACCGCCGATCCGCTGCCGCTTCATCACGCGAAAGGCGGCGCGCGCGGCGAGGAAATAGCCGGTTCCGAGGATGTCGATGTTGCGGTTCCACAACGCGAGACTCGTGTCCTCGATCGCCGCGGCCGACGCGATGCCGGCGTTCGAGACGACGATGTCGAGCCCGCCATAGGCGAGCGCCGCCTCGGCAAAAGCCGCTTCGACCGCCTCCTCGCGCGTCACGTCGAGCGTGACGCCGCGGACGGCGTCCTTGCCGTAAACCGACGAAAGCGCCTCGACCATCGCCGCGCAACTGGCGGCGTCGATGTCGGCGATGACGACGCACGCGCCTTCGGCCAGCATGCGGCGGGCGATCGCCGAGCCGATGCCGCCGGCGCCGCCGGTCACCAGCGCAACACGACCCTGCATGGCGCGCGGCTTCGGCATGCGCTGGAGCTTGGCTTCCTCGAGCCGCCAATATTCGATGTTGAAGGCTTCCTGTTCGGCGAGGCCGACGTAGCGGTCGACGCCGCTCGCCCCGCGCATCACGTTGATCGCGTTGACGTAGAATTCGGCGGCGATGCGCGCCGTCGCCGTGTCCTTGGCGAACGAGATCATGCCGACGCCGGGGACGAGGTAGATGACGGCGTTGGGGTCGCGCATCGCCGGCGAGTCGGGATGCCGGCAGCGCTGGTAATAGGCGGCGTAGTCGTCGCGATAGGCGGCGACGAGCCTGTCGAGCGTCGCATCGTCGGCGTCCGCCGGCACGATCAGCGGCCAGATCTTGGTGCGCAGGAAATGATCGGGGCAGCTGGTGCCGAGCGGCGCGAGGGTCTCGAGCTCGCGCGAATTGACGAACGCGAGCACCTCCGGGGCGTCGATGAAATGACCGATCTTGCGCTCGCTGGACGAAATGCGCGAGCGGATCGCCGGCATCAGCCGGCAGGCCGCCTCGCGCCGCTCCTGAGGCGACAGGCTCGGCGTGCGTTCGCCGCCGAAGGCCGGCGTCTTGCCGTTGGCGGCGAGCCATTCGGCGGCGCGATTGATGACGCGCAGCGTCGTATGGTAGCAGTCGCGTGCGGTGTGACCCCAGGTGAACAGGCCGTGGCCGCCGAGCACCACGCCGTTGAGAAGCGGGTTTTCGCGCGCCAGATGTTCGAGCTCGAGGCCGAGCTCGAAACCCGGGCGCCGCCAGGGCAGCCAGCCGATCTCGTCGCCGAAAATCTGCCGGGTCAGCGCCTGGGAGTTTGCGGCGGCGGCGATGGCGATCACCGCGTCGGGGTGCATGTGATCGACATGCGCGTAGGGCACGAACGCATGCAGCGGCGTGTCGATCGAGGCGGCGCGCGGATTGAGATCGAACGTGCAATAGCGGAGCTTGTCCACCATCTCGTCTTCGTATGCGAGGCCGCGGTAGTGCGACTTCAGGGTCTCGAGGCGATCGAGATAGAGCGTGGCGAAGCCGTCGCGCTTGATCGAGCCGAGGTCGCCGCCCGATCCCTTGACCCACAGCACCTTGACCCTCACGCCGGTGAGCGGATCGGCCGCTTCAACCTGGGCCGAGGTGTTGCCGCCGCCGAAATTGGTGATGCGCAAATCGGATCCGAGAAGATTTGAGCGGTAGAGCAGCAGGCCCGGTTCGTCGAGCCCGGCGGCGTGGGTCTCGTCCCACAAATCCGGAAGCGGCGTTGCTGCGGCGGGGGCCATCGGGACGCTCCTCCGAGAAAATCAGTCGCTTCGCTCCCTAAGGCGCCACTCGCTCACAGTCAATCACAAACGAGCATTATTGCATCGCAATATGATTGATGCAGCGCGCAATTGACGGACATCGAGATTTGCCATTGACGATTTGATTGAATGATGACTATTTTTGACCAACCGGGGGAGCGCGGTCGTGCACGAACGTGAGCGCTGGCAGGTCATCAAAGCAATGCTCCGCGACAGCGGCCTGGTTCGCGTCGCGGACGTTTGCCGCGCGACGGGAGCTTCCGAGGCGTCGGTGCGTCGGGACTTCGCGCGGCTTGCCGGATCGGGCGTCGCGACGCGTATACATGGTGGGCTGGAGGCCGCCCCGGCGCCCAACGTCGGCTCTTCCGATCGCCCCCCCTTGGCCACCAGTTCCTTCGATTTTAGTCGGGGCCTGAACGTCGTGGCCAAACGGGCGATCGCCCGGGCCGCCGTCGAGCTTTGCGACGATGGCGAAGCCATCATCATCAACGGCGGCACGACGACGTTCGAGATGGCCGGCTTCTTGCGCGAGCGCCATTTGAAAGTCCTGACGAACTCTTATCCGTTGGCGGAAACGTTGATCCACGACAGCAATTGCCGTGTGGCGTTGCCGGGCGGCGAGGTCTATCGCGAACAGAAGCTGATCGTTTCGCCGTTCGAGGAAGACGCGATTCAGCACTATTCCGCCAGCCGCATGTTCATGAGCGCGATTGCCATCGGACCGCTCGGCGTCATCGAAGGCGATCCCCTGATCGCGCGCGCCGAGACCAAGCTGCTCAAGCGCGCCGACAAGCTCATCGTGCTCGCGGACAGTTCAAAATTCGTCTCACGCGGCAGCCTCGTCGTCTGCCCGCTCTCCCGCATCGCCATTCTCATCACCGATCGCGCCGCGCCGCTTGCGGCGCTCGAAATGCTCAAGGAATCCGGGGTCCAGACCCTAGTGGTCGATGCCGAACCAACAGTCGCGTCAAGAGAGCGCGAAGTCGCCTAATCGACCGGCGTCGCCGGAAGCAAGAACATGCCGCATATGCGGGATGAAGAACGAAACAGGAGGAAAGCATGCTCAATCGAAGGTCCATTTTGCAACTCATCGGCAGCGTTTCGGTCATCGCCGGCGCGGGCGTCGGCGTCGGTCCGGCGCTTGCCGCCGACAAGCTTCGCATCGCCATGGTCGTCAAGGCGCTTGGCAACGGCTTCTTCGACGCCTGTCACGACGGCGGCCTCGAGGCGGCCAAGGAACTCGGCAACGTCGACTTGATCTACACCGGCCCGACCAAGGCGACGGCCGAAGAGCAGATCGCCGTCATCGACTCCCTCATCGCGCAGAAAGTCGACGCCATCGCGATTTCGGCCAACGACACCAACGCGCTGGTGCCGGTCTGCAAAAAGGCGATGGGCCGCGGCATCAAGGTGATTTCCTTCGACTCCGGCATCGCTCCGGAAGGCCGGATCATGCACCTCAACCCCTCCAACAATGCGCTCATCGGCGCCAAGTGCGTGCAGATGATGGCCGCGACGCTGAAAGGCGAGGGGGACGTCGCCATCCTTTCGGCGACGGCGCAGGCCACGAACCAGAACATCTGGATCGAGGAAATGAAGAAGGAATGGGCCAAGCCCGACTATGCGAAGATGAAGCTGGTCGCGACCGTCTACGGCGACGACGTCGCCGACAAGAGCTATCGCGAGACGCAAGGCCTGATCAAAGCCTATCCGAACCTCAAGGGCATCATCGCGCCGACCTCGGTCGGCATCGTCGCTGCGGCCAAGGCGGTGGTCGACGCGGGCTTGGTGGGCAAGGTCTACGTCACCGGCCTCGGCCTGCCTTCGGAGATGAAGGGCGCGGTGCTCGCCGGCGCGACCGACACCTTCGCGATCTGGAACCCGATCGATCTCGGTTACACCGCGACGATGATCGCCGCCCAAATCGCCGAGGGCAAGGCGACCGGCGCGCCGGGAACCACGATC
>Ga0182030_10017343_pt1 | contig 13905 bp, 25 predicted proteins | sample 812S3MmetaG_FD_121299 | JGI IMG/M metagenome (GOLD analysis project Ga0182030, IMG submission 121299) | Permafrost microbial communities from Stordalen Mire, Sweden - 812S3M metaG (Illumina Assembly) | ecosystem: Environmental > Terrestrial > Soil > Wetlands > Permafrost | place: Sweden...
ATGCGGATCATTATTCCTTTCAGCTAGGGAGAATGACTCACTGCTCTTAATTTATGATTTGCGGTACGTGATTCTTCCCTTAGTCAGATCATAAGGGGTCAACTCGACAGTAACGCTGTCACCGGGTACGATGCGAATATAATGTTTTCTCATCTTACCTGCAACATGAGCTATAATTTTATGGCCGTTTTCGAGCTCTACCCTAAATTGAGTTCCTGGTAGGGTCTCAATTATTGTTCCTGAAAGCTCGATAACTTCTTTATTAACCGCCATAATTTATAACAACACCTTATTCTACTAAATCTTACAGATAATGTAAAGAGATTTCTTCGATTATTGACTTCAGACTGAAACGACAGACTCGTCTGGGTATAAGCTTTCTTTAGACTTTCGCTTTGGGAGTCTAAAGCGTTTCTTTGACTTTGGCTCTTCTTTTATTGCTGATGATCCTTCAAAGAAATCAGGCTCATTGTACTGATCATAGGTTACCATTAGAGCTCTAGACTCTATAGACCTTAGCGTTTCAAGTGATACTGACACAAGGATTAAAACACTCGTACCGGTTAAACTAATACTGGCATTTATAAACATTTGCAGAATAATTGGTAATAGTGCTAATGTTCCAAGACTGAAAGCCCCAAATAGAGTCACCCTGTTAACTAGGGAACTTAAATATTTCTCGGTTTGTTTTCCAGACCGAATTCCCTCAATAAAGCCGCCTTGTTTCTGGAGATTTTCAGATATATCTTTGGCATTGAAGGTGACGTTTGTATAGAAGAAGGTAAATATAAAGACCAGAAGGAAATAAACCGCCGGATATAGAAACGGCTTCCAGCCTCCCGCAGCAAAAGTCGATCTTGTTGGTTGTTGGAACCACTGTGTTAGAAATGCACCAATGTGCTGGAGGTGTACCGATTTCATACCACTCATTAACTGCCCGGCAAAGCTAGGTACACTTAAAAATGCCACAGCAAAGATAATTGGGATAACGCCAGCTGTTATTAGCTTAACCGGTAATACAGTAGTTACTCCACCGTATGTTCGATTTCCTTGGACACGTTTAGCGTAATGAATAGTGATACGCCGGGCGGCTTCGTTTAGCTTCACGACCATCCAGGTTAGCAGGGTGAAGGAGACGGCTATTATTAGGGTATAAAGCGCAGTTTTACCGCTGAACGGCATTTTAACGCCAAAAACAGTCAGTTTGTGGGCTTTGCCAACAAGCGTTGAGAGTATGCTTTGGAGGGTGCTTGGTAGACGACTAACGATGCCTACCGTAATAATTAGTGAAATACCGTTCCCGATACCTTGTTCGGTAATAAGTTCACCCAGCCACATAAGTAGCATTGATCCACCGGTTAGAGCGGCAACCATCAGTACCCACTGTAAAAATGATGAATGGGCCGTTATATCGCCGATTCCACCGATACTTTGAGCCGTTTCTTTGATAAGGTAGATCGAGCCAATTGACTGAATAATAGCCAGCGGAAAAGTTAAAATTCTGGTCATCTGATTGATTTTCTTTTGACCAAACTCACCTTCTTTTTGTAAGGCCTCTAGCTTCGGGAGTGCCTTAGTAAGAAGCTGCATAATAATCGAAGCATTAATATATGGCCCGAGTCCGACTAGCATGATCGAGAAGTTTGCTAGTGCACCACCAGATAGAACATTCATGAAGCCTAGGAACTGCGAAGAATTGGTGCTGCTATAGAGGTTTGTCAGTAGTTGCTTAAGCGTTGCTGGGTCGGCAAGTGGAACTGGCAAGTGCGCCAGAATACGGAAAACAAGAAGCATTCCAAGCACAGCTAAAATACGCTTACGCATATCTTTCTGACCTAAGGAACGTCCGATTACTTTCCAGTTCATTTACTACCCTCTTTTTTATAATCTCACAACTTAGTTTTAATTATCATCTAATGACAGGTATTTTTCAACCTGTCGAACGGAAAAATGTTATTCTTTGACTACTTTTTCGGATTTTTTCTTGGTCGAAGTTTTAGGTCGGGCTACTGTTGATACCTTGAGAAATGATCCCCCAGCAGTATTTAGGCTACTAACGGCTGACTCTGAAGCTTGGTTTAATTTAACATCAATTTTTCGAGATATTTCACCTTTTGATATTAACTTAACGGCTACATATTCACTCGAGATCAAACGATTTTTAGCCAGGACTCCAGCATCAATGAGTTTATCTGTTAGGGCGTTTAGGTCGCCGGTATAAACGACTTCGGGGCCTTGTTTATGAGACGTAAAACCCCTTAATTTAGGCAGTCGCTGTAAGAGTGGATTTTGTCCGCCCTCAAACCCAGGTTTCTTCCTAGAGCCAGTTCGGCTTAACTGTCCTTTTGTACCTCGCCCGGCAGTCTTTCCTTGTCCAGCTGCAATTCCTCGACCAACTCGGTTGGACTTTTTGCTGGCTTTTATTTGTAGGTCGTTATATTTCATTGTTGTTTCCTCTCAGCTTATTTCTTGACAGCTTTTTTAACGGCCGTCTTCTTTTTAACGACTGGTGCTTTAGCTTTGGCGACTTTAACTGGCTTTTCAGTGGGTAGTTCTTTGTCTACGACATCAGCTTTAGTGGCTTTTGGAGTTTCAGGTTTGTCTACAGTCGCCGTTTTATTAATATTTCTAGGCCAATCTTTGGCAGGCACCATTGACTGAAGGGCGGCAATAGTGGCATAGGCGCTGTTAGTTTTGTTACTCGAGCCTAATGACTTGCTTAGAGCGTCATGTACGCCAGCAACTTCAAGAATTATTCGGACGACTCCACCAGCAATTAGCCCGGTTCCTGGACTTGCCGGCATGATTAGAATGTGTGATCCACTAATTTTAGCCTCAGCGTCATGAGGCAGGGTACCTTTATAAACAGCAATTTTGGTTAAATGCTTTTTAGCAACTTCTGTGGCTTTGGTTACAGCCGTAGTAACATCCGCACCCTTAGCTGAGCCTACACCAACTCGTTGCTTGTGATCACCTATAACTACCAAAGCACGAAAACGAAAACGTCTTCCACCTTTTACGACACGTGCCACGCGGTCTATGTTAATGACTCTTTCGTCAAATTCTTTTACTTCAGGCTTCATATCTGGACGACCACGACCTCGGGCTGGCTTACTATTATTGTTATCCATATTTAAAACTCCAAACCTTCCTTACGAGCAGCGTCTGCAAGTGTTTTAACTCGACCGTGATATAGTTTTCCACCTCTATCGAATACAACTGCTTTGATTTTCTTTTTCTTAGCGTCTTGGGCAATCTTAGTCCCGACCCACTCCGCTCTAGCAAGTAGGTTGCTAGGAACGTCTTTAGCACCAACACTTGAAGCGTACGCCAAGGTATTACTGGCGCTATCATCGATTATCTGGGCGGTAACATGGTAATTACTAATATGAACGCTTAATCTCGGTCGTTCAGTAGTACCAATAACTGTTGAACGAACTCGATTCTTTCGTAGTTTATTATTCTTAACTTTGTGAGCTAGTCTATTCATTTTATGCTGCTTCCTTGCCCGATTTACCACTCTTACGGATTATGTGTTCTCCAACATACTTAATACCCTTACCTTTATAAGGCTCGGGTTTCTTAAATTCGCGGATCTCGGCTGCGGTTTGACCGACTTGTTGTTTGCTGATCCCTGTGACGGTAATAATGTTCTGATCAACGGTAACTTTTATCTCTTCGGGTATTTTATACATTATATCGTGAGAGAAACCAAGGTTTAACTTGAGAGAGTTACCAGCCATAGCAACTCGGTAGCCAACACCATTGACTTCCAGCTGTTTACTAAAGCCGTCGGTTACACCTACAATCATATTACTAACAAGAGTCCTCATTAAACCATGTTTGGATCGGTTTTCCCGCTCGTCATTAAGACGTGACACCAAGAGTTGGTCACCTTCCTGGACGATGTTGATGTTAGGAAAAAGAGCTTGATCTAAAGAGCCTTTTGGGCCAACGACTTGCACTTGGCTGTCGACGGTCGTAACTGTCACGCCTGCGGGAACTTTAATTGGTAGTTTGCCTATACGACTCATATTTATTCCTTAAAATACCTTACAAATTAATTCACCACCAATATTTTGCTTCTTAGCTTCATCACCTGTCATTACACCCTTAGAGGTTGAAACAATAACTACACCACGACCACGTTTTACGACTGGTATTTCGTTAGCACGGGCGTAGTGACGTCGACCGGGTTTAGATATTCGAGTAATTTCAGAAATATAGTTAGTCGTCTTATCGGTATTGATAGTTACGACTAATGTTTTACCAACAGTCGCATCAATAACAGCCACGCTTTGAACAAAGCCATTCTTTTTTAGGATAGTTGCTACGGCTTCTTTGAGCTTTGAATGTGGTATATTGACCTCATTTTTCTGCACGGCCATAGCATTCCGAATACGGGTAAGCATGTCTGAAATTGGATCTGTGGATACTTGACTCATATGTTCTCCTTACCAGCTTGACTTTGTTATGCCAGGAATTTCTCCCTTGACGGCGTGTTCCCTAAAACTGATTCGACTTAGACCGAACTGGCGCATATAGGCCCGTGGTCTTCCAGTTTCAACGCAACGATTCTTCCAACGTGTAGGACTTGAGTTTCTAGGTAGCCTAGCTAGGCCCTCAAAATCACCTAGGGCTTTAAGCTCGGCTCGTTTAGCAGCATATTGTTTAATCATGCGCTTTCGTTTCTCGTCTCGTACTACGATGGATCTTTTAGCCATTACTCAGTTCCTTTCTCAAATGGCATTCCAAAGCCTTCTAATAGAGCTTTGGCTTGGTGCATTTCTTTGCATTTAATTACTAATATTACTTGCAGCCCGTGTGCTGTGGTTGTTTCTTCAAAACTTAATTCCGGAAAAACCGACTGATCGATAAAGCCAATACTGTAGTTTCCCTGTTTATCGAATGACGTTTGGCTGACACCGTGAAAATCGCGTAACCTTGGGAGAACAATATTTATCATCCTATCTAGAAATTCGTACATCCTTGCGTCACGAAGAGTTACTTTCAGGCCGATAGTGTTGCCTTCTCGAAGCTTGAAGCCAGCAATTGACTTATGAGCTTTGGTTTCATTAGGCTGCTGGCCAGTAATCTTTCGAAGTGTATTATTAGCGGCCTCCATGACTTTCTTGTCGCCCATAGTTTTACCTAAACCAATATTAAGTACTATTTTCTCGAGACGTGGTACTTCGTGAGGGTTTTTGAGTTTAAGCGATTTCATAAGCTCTGGAGCCAACCGCTTGTTGTAGTCGTCTTTAAGACGAGGGCCTAAATTAATTGCGGTTTTAGTAGCCATTACTTAATCTCCTTAGCACTAGACTTATAAACCCTAGTCTTAGTTCCGTCTTTAACCACGAAGCCAATTCGGCTAGCTTTTTTGGTCTCAGGATCAACGATTGCAACTTTACCAACATGTAGCGGTTTTGTTATCTCAAGAATCGTTCCCTGAGGGTACTTGGTGTTTGCCTTAATGTGCTTCTTGACTATGTTGATTCCTTCAACGGTAACAGTATTATCTTTAGGCTGCGTGGATACGACTTTGCCAGTCTTTCCTTTATATTTACCAGCTAGGATTATGACTTTGTCGTTCTTCTTCAGCTTGATCTTGAAGAGTTTGGTAACTTGTGGAGAATGTTTATACATTATAGGACCTCCGGCGCGAGGCTAACAATCTTGGCGTAACCGAGTTCACGCAGTTCGCGTGGAACAGGTCCAAAGATCCTGGTGCCTCTTGGAAGTTTATCGTCACCAATAATTACAGCGGCATTGTCATCGAACTTTATAGATGAACCGTCTTTACGATTAATAATGCTAGACGTTCGAACTACAACAGCTCTTACTACTGTCTTTTTCTTAACTGTTCCGGTCGTGCTGGCAGATTTAACAGTTGCCACAATTACGTCTCCGACGTGGGCATAGCGACGACGAGTTCCGCCTAGTACGCGAATACAGAGGATCTCTTTGGCTCCTGAGTTATCGCAGACTCCTAAACGGGTTTCTTGCTGAATCATACTTCAACCTCAGTTTCATTTATAGTCTTCTTGTCATCTTCATTTAAAGCAGCCCGCTCTATAATCTGGGCTAATTTAAATCTTTTACTGCGGCTAATTGGTCGCGTCTCAACAATTTCTACTCGATCGCCAATTTTGGCCTCATTCTTTTCATCATGGGCTGCAAAGCGATTAGTAACTGTATATTGTTTCCTATAGATGGGATGTGTCTTACGTACAGGAATTGAGACAATAATAGTTTTATTACCCTTATCTGAGGCTACGATGCCTGTGAATTTTTTAGCCATTATATTTGCTCCTTTGTAAGTTGTTCGCTAAGCGCGGTTAACATCCGGGCTAGATCTTTGCGCTTTAATCTGATTAAACGTGTATTCTCAACTTCACCCATGTGGACGCGTCGGGTTAACTCGGCAATTTCTTCACGGAGTTTAGTGCTATCAACTGTAAGTTGAGTAGTTGGAATCTTTCGAATGTCGCTAATCTTCATCTTATGAATCCTCGCGAATTATAAAGCGGGTTTTAATAGGTAGTTTATGAGCAGCAAGTCTCATGGCTTCTCGGGCGACTGCCTCAGTCACGCCTTGCATCTCAAACAGAATTGTTCCGGGTTTAACTTTAGCTACAAAAAATTCTGGATTACCCTTACCGCTACCCATTTTTACGTCAAGTGGTTTTCGGGTAACTGGAATATGTGGGAATACTCGAATCCAGATCTTTCCACCTCGCTGGATATAACGGGTCATTGCTTGACGAGAAGCCTCGATTTGACGGGCTGTAATGCGGTATTGATCCTGGGCTTGAAGAGCATATTCGCCATAAGCGATCATGTTACCACTAGTAGCAACGCCGGTAATCCGACCTTTGCGTACTTTGCGATATTTTGTGCGCTTAGGAACTAACATCTTAAATAGTCTCCCCTTTGTAAATCCACACTTTAACTCCAATCACACCGGCAGGTGTCTGGGCAGGAACGGCAGCATAGTCGATGTCAGCGCGAATGGTATGCAGTGGAACACTGCCTTGAACTTCTTTTTCGCGGCGGGACATTTCAGCTCCGTTTAGACGGCCGGCAACTTCAATTCGAATGCCTTTAGCACCAGCGCGCATAGTAGCGGCTGAAGTTGATTTAATGGCTCGGCGGAAACTAATACGTCTTTCAAGTTGATGAGCGATGTTCTCAGCGACTAACTTCGCATAGAGCTCTGGTTTCTTAACCTCTTCAATATTTACTCTTGTTGGAACGCTATAGATAGCTTGAATAGCATCTTTTAGTTCCTGGGCACCTTGGCCACCACGTCCGATGACAACACCGGCTTTAGCGGTGTGAATAGTTATAGTAACTAAATTAGGTGAGCGTTCAATGTCTAGTTTGTTGATTGAAGCCCTAGAACCAAGTTTAGTCTGGACAATTTGTCGGACTTTTAGGTCGTCAGCTAGGTACTTAGCGTAGTCGCGTTTGTTGACGAACCACTTACTGCGCCAGTCTTTATTGACCTGTAGACGCATGCTAATTGGATTAACTTTTTGTCCCATTATGCTTTCTCCTTAGTGGCGCTCGGCGCTACAACTTCTTTAGTGGCTGCAACATCTTTAGTAACTGCTGGTTTTTTGGGTTGACGTTTTTCTCCGTCAACTACAACTCGGATATGACTAGCTTTGATTTGGAATGGTAGAGCGCGGCCACGAGCGGCTGGTTTGAATCTTTTCAGTCGTTTGCCTGGAGTTACGCTAATTTCAATTATTCGCAGTGAATCAGGCTTGTAGTTATGATTATAATCGGCGTTTGCCTTGGCGCTTTCAATAGCTTTTCGGACAGGAATAGCGGCTCGCCTCGGCGTATACTTTAAGATTGTTAGAGCGTCTTCAACACTCTGACCACGCACCAAAGCAGCGACCACAGTCACTTTTCGTGGGCTAATCTGAATATCTTTGGCTGTAGCGATTACTGGCATAGTCTACTCCGTACCCTTAGCTAACTTCCCGCCGTGTCTGCGGAATTTACGAGTTGGCGAAAACTCACCTAGTTTATGACCAACCATATTTTCGGTAATAAATACTGGAACATGGACTTTTCCGTTATGGACAGCAATCGTTCTGCCGACAAAATCTGGAGATATAGTACTAGCCCTAGCCCAAGTCTTGATAATAGTTCGATCTTCAGCGCTCAGAAGACTAACCTTCTTGGCGAGTTTGAAATCTATAAATGGTCCTTTTTTCAGTGATCGGCTCATAGTTATCTCCTCTTAGCCTCGTGACGACTCTTAACAATAAACTTAGTAGTACTCTTTCGGCGCCTAGTCTTATAGCCAAGGGTTTTTTGTCCCCATGGGGTCTTAGGTGCGGATCCGTGATTCTTACCACCACCAATACCATGTCGTCCACCGTCTCCACCACCATGTGGGTGATCGACTGCGTTCATGACTACGCCTCTTACGGACGGTCTAATTCCTTTATGACGATTACGTCCGGCTTTTCCAATCTTAATATTCTGGTGCTGCTCGTTACCAATTACACCAATACTAGCCATGCATTCTAAATTAACTAATCGTACTTCTCCGCTTGGAAGGCGTACCTGAGCGTACTCTTCTTCTTTAGCTAGTAGTTGTGCACTATTTCCGGCGCTACGCGCTAATTGTCCACCTCGTCCGGGGAATAACTCGACAGAGTGAATAAGGCTACCAAGGGGAATACTCTTAAGCGGCAAACGGTTACCGGTTTCAATTGGTGCTTCTCGGTCTGATGTAATAGTTTGTCCAACTTTCATGCTTTGCGCAGCTAAAATGTAGTGGTATTGGCCTTCTTTAGTTTTGACACGGGCAATTCGAGCTGAACGGTTAGGATCATACTCTATCGCTTCAACGACTGCGGTGGTTCCAGCAATAAATTTGAAGTTAACCAGTCGATAGAACTTCTTAGCTCCACCACCTTGATGGCGAGTTGTAATTCGGCCTTGGTTGTTCCGTCCATTGCCACGGTTTTTGACCACTAGAAGCGAGGATACCGGCTTTTTGGCGGTAATCTCATCAAAGTCCTGGGTGGTCATTCCACGCCTACCTGGAGTTGTCGGGTTGAGTAATTTAATAGCCATTATTTGTCTTCCTTGCTCTTACGGTGCAGTCTAAAGCCTCGGCGTCTTTTAGGTTCTTCTACCGGTTCGGCGAATTTAGCGTCTTTAATACCCTTGGTGTCCTTGGCAGTTTTCTTAGCGGCAGCTTTATCAATTTTCTCCTGAGTAGCGGCTTGTTTGGTCTCTTCCTCTTCGATTGCATCAAAGAAAGGTAGTTTCTTCTTATCTTTAAGAGTAATATAGGCTTTCTTTTGGTCTGAGCGGCGTCCTGTGCCGTTTCCTGAGCGTTTTCCGGTTAAGTTGATAGTTCGCTTAGCTTTACCCTTAACGTTAACGATACGGACGCTAGCGACTTCAACGTCAAATTGAGCTCGGACGGCCTTAGCTACAGTATCTTTATTGTGACTCTTATCAATATCTATAACATAAACACTTGATTCGCTTAAGGCATAGGTCTTCTCTGTTAGTCGTGGTTTTAGGGTAATTTCCTTAAGCATAGCCTTACTTTCCACCTAGCCATTCGGTAATTGTTGCAATAGCAGGCTTGGTTAGCACTAGGCTGTCAGCATTTAAAAGATCATAAACATTTAGATACTTGGCCTGAACCAGCTTAACCTGGTCTAGATTGTTGACTGAACGGCTTAATTCAGCAGTCTTATGGTCAACCACGACTAAGGTATTTCTGGTAGCTTTAATTTTGCCAAGAAGCTTTGCCATTTCGCTAGTTTTACCACTATTAGAAATTTCATCGATTATAATCAATTTATTACCAGAAACGGCTAAGCTAAGAGCCTGCTTTAGAGCTTTTCGCTTCTCGCTAGTTGTAATATATTTCTTGTAGTTCTCTAGACCGGTTGGGCCAAAAACAACACCACCACCACGCCAAATTGGGACTCGGCTTGAACCGAAACGAGCGCGTCCTGTACCTTTTTGCTTCCAGGGTTTTTTGCCACCACCGCTTACTAGACCGCGAGTCTTAGTAACGGCTAGATTTTCTCGGCCATTTGATAGATATGCGACGTAGGCACTCTTTAGTAGTTCATGATTTGCGGCAACTTCACTAAAGACAGTTTTATCGAGCTTAACTGCAGTAGTTGATACTGTGCCAGTTTTTGTATAAGTAGGTGTTGGCATTATTTTGTCCCCTTGATAATAATGATGCCTTTTCGGGGGCCGGGAACAGCGCCGCTGACGCCGATAATCTTATTTTCTTGATCAATTAAACTGACTTTGAGATTGGCTACGGTGACCTTGTCGCCACCCATTTGTCCGGACATTTTCTTGCCTTTAAAAATTTTCTGAGGATACATTGAGCCAATTGAGCCGGGGCGACGATATGATCGTCCACCATGAGTCTTGCGACCTCTCTTGAAGTTATGACGCTTAATAGTTCCAGCCCAACCCTTACCTTTGGATGTGCCGGTTACATTTACTTCATCGCCTACTTCAAAGACGTCGATGTCTAGGACTGAGCCGACAACTAAGCCTTCCTCAAATTCGTCTACACGGAATTCTCGGACTATTTTTGGGGTGGCTTTGCTGTTCTTAAAGTGTCCAGTTGATGATTTGGTGAGTTTAGCGGTCTCAGTTCCGACTTGAACCGCGCTATAACCATTAGCCTCGGGATCTTTGAGTTGAGTGACAATATTAGGTTCAGCGGAAAGCAAGGTAACAGGAGTCAACACACCAGCTTGATCGATGATGCTTGTCATGCCAACTTTACGAGTTATAAGAGTTTTCACGCTTAACTTATGCTGCTTTCTGATTATCAATAAAATTAAAATACTTGGCGTGCGGTGGTATCTGTCTTTTGTTTCGGCAGACCTGCCATCAGACCAAGTTACGTTTTGATAACTCGTAATAGATTAGCATGCTGAGCTTACTCCTGTCAACCTGTGGCAGATTCTACATCATTCATCTAAGTTATAGATTTTTCCAACAAAACGCGTAAATGTAAGGGATATCACTTAAATCTTCATGTTTAGCAGTTATAGTATTAGGGCATGATGTAATCATCAGTGTTTACTAACCCGATTAACAAAGTAGCGAAACAGCACTTCATACAATCGAGATCGCAAACACTTAAAAACACATTATGTGATAAAAAACAATAACTATACCCCTGTAGAGGAGGTAGTATGTCTATATCACCAGAATCTCGAATTAGTAATATCCCGCGTATTGCTATGGTTGGAGTGGCTTTATTATCAATGACATATAAGCCTGACTTTAAGCCGGCGTCTGCGCGACCTGCTAACCCAGAAATGACGACCCAAGCTAATCCACAGTTAGTAAGTTACAGTGTTATGCTGTCAAAAAAATTAGTGCATGATTATCTTGCAGCGCATCCAGTTGAAAAAGCCCATGTTTCGACAGCCATTACTCCGGCAGAGATGGCCGCTAAAGAGATAACGCCGATAATGCGCGAGGAGTGGTCGATAGTCGATGTATGTGAGGAAGATAACTGGCACGCCTATCCGGAAGGTCCTCTCTCTTCGGGAGGGCTTGGAATAACGGTGGCTAATTGGAACTCACATGGAGGAAGACAATTTGCACCCTATGGTGCTGGGGCTACGGAGGATGAACAAATCGTGGTCGCTAGGCGGATTCAGATTAATCCACCCGACCAACATGGTTGTCAAAAAAAGGGTTGGTAACATAAGTTGTATTAATACTTGTGTTATGTTATAATAGTTGATTATGACAGAACTATCTTCTGAGCCATTCTACACCCGTCAACTGGATGCGATTGCGCCTGGTGACCTGTCAATTGCTTTTCCTACACGTAATGGCATTATTCAGATTGAGGCTCCACTTGAAGATATATCGACTTATGTACGGGTTAATCGTGACGAAAAGATAGGTAATATCGTAGTCAAACTGTCAACAGGTAGACTATTACAGGCCGAAGAGGTTACTTCCGTCGAAGTGGACGGTATGCGTTTAGATAGACGCGTTCACGTTTTCGAAGAGCCGATTGATGAACTCAAATTATCTAAAGTTGACCCACATTCCATAGGTAACAGAGATTTATGGGTTGCACACGGCGAAAACCTAGTAGTAAAAGACACAGCACTTTTACAGACTTTCGTTAATATGATCGGTGATTATGCCCGTCTCGAACAAGAACGAAGACGTAAAAATACTATGGAATATCTTACTCTTAAACCGTCCAACAAGTACTTATAGTATAGCTACATTTTTATTTCAACGTCGCAGCCAGCTGGCAAGCTAAGACTCATTAGTGAATCAATAGTCTTAGGGGTTGGCTCAAATACGTCAATGATACGCTTGTGTACTCGCATTTCGAACTGCTCACGACCCTTTTTGTAGACGTGAGGCGATTTAACTACCGTAAATGAACTTCTCTCAGTAGGAAGTGGGATCGGGCCAGCTAGATTGGCGCCGTTTCGTAGAGCAGTATCAATAATCTGTTTAGCAGCTTGATCGATAACCTTATGATCATAGGCTTTCAGACGAATCCGAATGCGCTGCTTTACGTCAGGTGCTTTAGGTACTACTGGAGTTGGTGTCTCTGGCATGTGTGTTTATTGTACTTTATTTAACGATCTTTGTTACAACACCGGCACCAACGGTCCGGCCACCTTCGCGGATAGCGAAACGTAGTCCTTGGTCCATAGCAATAGGTGCAAGTAGTTTTACTTTAAAAGTAATTGTGTCACCCGGCATAACCATTTCTTTGTCGGCAGGAAGTTCTACTTCTCCAGTTACGTCAGTCGTTCGGAAGTAAAACTGTGGCTTGTAGCCCTTAAAGAATGGTGTGTGTCGTCCACCTTCCTCTTTAGTAAGAATATAGACTTCAGAATCGAACTCAGTGTGCGGTGTAATAGTACCTGGCTTAGCTAGGACTTGACCACGTTCAATGTCATCGCGTTCAATTCCTCGGAGTAAAATACCAACGTTGTCGCCAGCTTGTCCTTGGTCAAGGTTCTTCTTGAACATTTCAACGCCAGTTACAACACTTTTGGTGGTTGGTCGGATGCCAACGATTTCAACTTCTTCGTTAACCTTTACGATACCCTGTTCAACACGACCGGTAGCGACAGTGCCGCGGCCTTTAATGCTAAAGATGTCTTCAATTGGCATTAGGAAAGGTTTGTCGAGATCGCGCTTTGGCTGAGGGATGTAATCATCCATAGCCTTAACTAGTTCCATGATCTTGTCTTCGTTCTCTGCATCACCAGCTAATGCTTTAGTTGCAGAACCACGAATGATAGGAGCGTTGCGGTCAAAATCATATTTCTCAAGTAAGTCACGAATTTCTTCTTCGACTAACTCAACTAATTCAGTATCAGCAATATCCATCTTGTTTAGGAAAACTAAGATTGAAGGTACGCCTACTTGCTTAGCAAGAAGAACGTGCTCCCTGGTCTGTGGCATAGGGCCATCAGCTGCTGAAACGACTAAAATGGCGCCATCGATTTGAGCAGCACCAGTAATCATGTTCTTGATGTAATCAGCGTGTCCAGGCATGTCAACGTGAGCGTAGTGACGTTTTTCAGACTCATATTCGTTGTGAGACGTAGCAATAGTAATACCACGAGACTTTTCCTCGGGTGCGTTATCAATTTCGTCGTATTTAACAGCTTTGTTAATACTACTAGGTAATTTCTTAGATAATACAGTCGTAATTGCTGCTGTTAATGTAGTTTTTCCATGGTCGACGTGGCCCATTGTTCCAACGTTTACATGCGGTTTGCTTCGGTCAAATTGCTCTGCCATTGAACTAGACTCCTATTAATTTAAACTTAATTTTTAGCATAAGGCTCAAGGGCCCACACTAGTTACCGATGTAGTATAGAC
>Ga0182030_10017344_pt1 | contig 13905 bp, 14 predicted proteins | sample 812S3MmetaG_FD_121299 | JGI IMG/M metagenome (GOLD analysis project Ga0182030, IMG submission 121299) | Permafrost microbial communities from Stordalen Mire, Sweden - 812S3M metaG (Illumina Assembly) | ecosystem: Environmental > Terrestrial > Soil > Wetlands > Permafrost | place: Sweden...
AGATCGGGCTCGGTCGCATTGGCGAGTTTCCCGCCCCACGCCAACGAGCAATACGAATCTCCGAGGGTCGACGCCGCGGCGGTAACCAGTATCCCTCGCTGGCGAAAACTTAACCCGCTGGGTTTGAATGCCTCTGACATCAATTCGAACAGTCGGCTGACGGTTTCAGGCTGGTAGGCCCAGAGCCGGGAAACATTCCACACGTAACCGCTCTCTGCAGTGTCTTCGTCGTAGAGAGCCTGGGCCGGCGGGGTCATTGTTGCCTGTTCGAGAAAAATGCCGGCCATGATCACTCCATTCCTTGGGGCTTTCGGGCCAAATAGCCCACGACACTTATCTCGGCTCTCAGTGGAACTCCATAGTGAAGCTGCCGCGTGGCCTCTTCAATGGCCACGCTACGAAAGGTGTCCTCTCCGACGTTTTGAATGGCTTCGTAGGCCGGCCCGGTCGAGGCCAATGCTCGTGCGTAGATCTCGGGATCCGCGAATTCCCACGCGAATGGAACCTCGACTCGCTGGACGTCAATGAAACCGCACGACTCCAAGAGGCGTTCGCCAGCACCTGGTCGGCCCAGAGACACCATGGCTGCCTGATTTTCAACCTTCTCATGGGCGGCCAAGCGAAACGGTGCGAGCGCCCACGCACCAGGTGAAACTTTGAGATGCCCCCAGACGGTAAGACCGATTTGTCCCCCAGGCTTCAGGACACGGCCCATCTCAGTCACGGCATCAGGTGTGGTGCCCCAAATGCCGCGGAAGCTGGTCGCGACGTCGAAGGTCTCGTCATTCCAGGGAAGTTTGTGCATATCTCCCACCCGGATGTCGCTTTCGGGATTGCGGTACTTGGCCACGGTAATCAACCTCGACGAGGCGTCGATACCAGAGCAGTTAGCACCTCGAAGTCGAGCGAGTTCGATGGCCAACCCAGACCCGCACGCAACGTCAAGTAGTTGACAGCCAACGTCTATCCCAAGTTGGTGGTGGAGGGCAACGTACTCTCGGCAATTGCTCGGCTCACTCAAGGTCGAGAAATCTACAGCCCGGCGTCCCCAACCCTCGTCAACTCCTAACCAGCCCGGTGAGTCTCCGTCGAATTCCGACATGACAACTGCCTCCGTTCACGCGATCACCTTCGAAACTTCGACCTATGGTAGTTCTACACACTTCAGACCGCGCGGGTCGCTTGACAGGACCTCTCAACTCCAATGAGCGACGGAGTCGAAGTTAGTTGTGCAAAGCGCGGTGAAGGAGAGTTGCCCGTCCGTTTACCTGAGGAAATGGATTGGGTAATTGACGAACATGTTTCAGTCGACAGTTCCCGGCGCATAATAGAAACTCAGAGGTACGCACCCTCGTCAAATGCTCGAACGGCTTCCAGGACTCGATTATGCCGATTAGCAGTCGACAGGTAAATCGGGCACTCGGGAACTGCTTGATTGAATTAGGCAAATTCACCATGGCCGTTTCCGTTTCCTTCACTCGGACGCTTTTAGGAGTTGTTACACCACAACGCAGTGTCGAGTGACGTTCCCACCATCATCTCATCTTGCTGTCGAACTCACTTCAACCTCCAGTTCTTGCGCAACGATCACTGTCAACGATCGCCCTGAGATCATCGTCAGCGTCCATCACACGTCTGGGGCATTATGAAGTAGTGACGGACCGCGACCGCGAAGACCAATCCGCGTTCAATCGCCATTTCGCGTGGGGCCCGACGGCCGCGGCGTTGACGAGTGAAGGCACCGCGATCATCGTGGACGTGCTTCGATTCAGCTCAGCGGTGGAGGCCGCCACGAGCCGGGGCGCCGTGGTATTCCCCTATCGATGGGCTGATGAAGGAGCGCAGGACTTCGCGAATTCGATCAGCGCCGCGCTGGCCAACGGGTCGAATTCCCGTGGCCTGTCACTCTCACCGCTCTCCCTCTTGGCCCTGGAACACCAGGACCGGGTGGTGCTGCCGTCGCTCAACGGCGCCACCTGCGCGTTGCTGGCGGCCCGCGCCGGATCGACGGTCATTGCGGGCTGCCTGCGTAATGCCGACGCCGTGGGTCGGGCTTTCGTTGATCACGACGGACCAATAACCGTCATTGCCTGCGGTGAACACCGGCCCGACGCCACGCTCCGTCCGGCGCTGGAGGACCTGCTCGGCGCCGGAGCGGTGCTCACCAAATTGGGAGGTCGACCGTCACCGGATGCACGCGCGGCCATCGCGACGTGGCGCGACACGAAACACCGCGTGGATGAAACAATGAAGACCTGTTCGTCGGGCGTTGAACTACAGCACAAAGGAGCGTCAGGCGACATTGTCTACTGTTCTCAGGTCAACGTCAGCGACATCGTGCCCGTACTCTCTGACGGTGCCTTCCGCTGCGCGAGTCCAAAGCAACTGCTCCGCGGCGCCTCAAATCAATAGTTATGCGGCCGGTGTCGCCCAGAGGCATCCGCGATCAGATCCCAGAGGGTTGCCCGACGTAGCGTAGGCCCTCGCCCGTGACCCGCCGCAGAGTTGCTTGTGCACGCAGGTACCGCACGCCCCAATGAACGCGGCGTCGCGGATGAGTCGCAAGAGTGGATTATTGCGATAGATGCTGGCTAAATGTTGGTCGCGGACGTTGCCCAAACTCATCGGCAGGAAACCAGACGGGTAGACGTCGCCGTTGGCGGCAACAAAGATTATTCCCTTGCCGTCACGTGTGGCGGCCGTGGCGGTTCGCGACGGCGCGCTCGATTCACCAAGTTCATCCACGAGGCGACGGCGCAGGCGTTGATAGAGCGCACCAGTCGACGTCGCCTTGTACTGACCATCCAAAAACTCCCGCCGTTGCGCCGCGACTCGACGGAAGAAAGGCGCCTCGACGGTACGCACCGCGAAACCGTATCGAGCGGCGTCGACGAGGAAGTTGCACACGTCTTCATTTTCCTGCGCTGACGTCGCGAGGATTTCGGTACCGCGTCCGGTGCCGATCAAGAAGAACAGCTCCCACACGTCCACGCCCATGTCGTGAACCAGCACTGCGATCTCGGCCAACTCTTCGATGGTGGTTGCCATGACCGTCGTGTTGATCTGAACCGTGAAGCCGCAGCGTTTGAGCGTGGCGACCGCCTTGAGCGTGTCGTCGAAGTGACCGTCGATGCCGCGCACCGCGTCATGGGTACTCGCCTGACCGCCATCGAGACTCAGTGAAACGGTCTTGACGCCGTGTTGGCGCAGCGCGTGAAGGTTGGCGTCAGTGAGTCGGGCGGATACTGACGGTGCCACCGCGACTGGTACCGCTCGCTCGCTCGCGTAGGTGACGAGTTGAATGATGTCCGGTCGCTGAAAGCAGTCGCCACCGGTGAGAATAAGAATCGGTCGCGGTCGGCCCATCGACGCCAATTCATCAATGAGATTTCGACCCTCGTCTTGGGAGAGTTCATCGCTCGCCGGTTCCGGCTGGGCACTGGCTCGACAGTGAAAGCACGAGAGCCCACAGGCCTTCGTCATTTCCCAAAAGACCAAGAGGGGCCGATCATCGAAGGGGCGTCGCGCGCACGAACTACTGATCTCGAGACCGCTTTGAGAATCTACGCCGCGAGAAATCCCAATGCGCTCCAAGGTGTCGGCGGGACTTACCATTGGGCCTGAATCACATGACGAGTCTTCACGATGCCAACTACGAAAACTAGGGACTAAAGTCCCTCGAGACCCGGCACGTTAAGTAGATAGCGGCACCGACGCGCGACGGACTCGGTCAATATCGTTCAAACCCGAGTTCTACACTTCGTGTAACTACAAACTGGAGATGGCGTGGGCGGGTTCCCTTACACAGGTCAATTCGACATTCATCGGGTGCTGCCCGAGGAGGGAACGGACCGAACGACGATATTGGACACGTTGGCGACCATGTCCGCGCTCGAGAACCCGGTGTGGGAGGGCGGACAGTGCTCGGGAACGATGTACTGCGGGGACCACGACCACTACGACTTCCTCAACGAGGCCTTCTCTCATTTTTCATACGTGAATTCGCTCCAGCGCGATATGTGTCCGAGTTCCACCAAGTTCGAGGCCGAGATCATCGCGATGACGCTCGACCTCTTGGGCGCCCAACACGTCCGTGATTCGACGCCCGCCGGACTCGTGACCTCCGGCGGTTCCGGATCCATCGCGCACGCGGTGCTCGCCTATCGCGAGCACAATCGCTCCCGCACCGATCGACCCAACATCATCAAGCCCGAAACTGCCCACCCGGCCTTTTCCAAGGCCGGGAACCTCTTTGGCGTTGAGATAAAAATTGCCCCCGTCGACCCGGTATCGACGCAGGTTGATCTCGAGTGGGTGCGCGCCAATATTGACGCCAACACCGTCGCGCTGATCGGCTCGGCCTGTAATTACGGCTACGGCACCATCGACCCGATCGGCGAACTCGGCGCCCTGGCCCAGGACCACGAGATCGGCCTGCACGTTGACAGTTGCCTGGGCGGATTCATTCTGCCTTTCGGCCGCGAGCTGGGATACGACATCGCGCCATTCGACTTCTCCGTGCCCGGCGTGACGACCATGTCGGCTGACACGCATAAGTACGGCTACGCGCTCAAGGGAACGAGCGTGCTCTGCTTCGCGGACCAGGCCGTGCGTGACAGTCAGTACTTCTATCTCACGGACTGGTCCGGTGGAAAATACTGTTCACCCGGCATGGACGGCTCTCGGTCCGCGGGACTGCTCGCCGCGACCTGGGCCGCGATGGTCCACCTTGGCCGCTCGGGCTATCGCCGCTACGCTGACGAAATTTTTTCGACGTCCCACGCCATGCAAGAAGCCGTGCTCTCACATCCGACGTTGCGCATCATGGGCGAACCAAGCTTTCTTTTCTCGTTCACGTCTGACGACTTTGACGTCTACCTCGTCAACGATTTTCTGCGTACCCGGGGGTGGCGCCTCAACGGCCAGCAGTACCCCAACGCCCTGCACATGGCCGTGACCCGCCCCCAGACCCAGCCGGGCGTGGTGGAGCGCTGGCGCGATGACTTGGCGGACGGCGTCAGCTACGCCCTGGAGCACCGCGACGATGTGGCCAAGTCGGGCGCGATTTACGGCGGCGTTGCCGGAGGACCCAACGACGAGGCCGACGCATTCATCAAATATTTCATGGCCGAGATGATGGACGACCAGTTGCGCATTCCCGCGCCGTGACATGACGAACGAGGATCTTTGTCTCAGCATCGATCTGGGCACGGGCGGACCGAAAGTTGGACTGGTTACGCTCGAGGGAGAACTGGTCGCGTACGAGATACATCACGTACCCACCGTGTTTACGGGCGACGGCGGCGCCGTACAGGACGCCGAACTCTGGTGGACAATAATTTGTGACGCCGCGAAGCGACTGTTGGCAAAACCAGCGATTGAGGTTCGGCGCATCAGGGCCGTCGCCGTGACGGGTCAGTACGCCTCGACGGTGCCGGTCGACGCCAACGGTCTGCCCACCGGGCCGTGTCTCACCTGGCTCGACACGCGCGGCGTCCCCTACAGTCGACAGGCGGTGGGCGGCAAGGTGCAGGGCTACAACCCACGCAAGGCTCTGCACTTCATCCGCAAGTCTGCGGGCGCGCCGTCGACGTCGGGTGGCGACCCGATTGGCCAGATCCTCTACCTCAACGCACGAGAGCCCGACCTCGTGTCGCGAACCCGTTGGTTCATGGAACCCGTTGACTACCTCACCATGCGCTTTACGGGCGTCGCGTCGGCCACGCATGCGTCTCGATTCGCGATGTGGATGACGGACACGCGTCAACTCTCGCACTACGAGTACGACGCCGCGTTGCTCGGCGCGGTCGGACTCACCAGCGAACGCTTACCCCCGCTGCTGCCCTTCGGCGAGGTCGTTGGCACCATCACCCACGATGTTGCGGCGAACCTGGGCCTGTCCAAGGACACGGTTGTTATCACGGGTGTGCCGGACTTTCACGCCGCGGCGCTGGGTTCCGGCGCGACCGAGCTCTTCGCCACACACCTCGCCCTTTCCACGTCGTCATGGATCAGTTGCCCATTCCCGAAGAAGAAAACTGACGTACTACATTCCATCGCGTCGGTCCCGGGACTCACGAACGACTCGTATCTGGTCATCAACAACCAAGAGACCGGCGCCCGCGCGCTCGAATGGTTCCAAGGCGTCTTGGCCGGGGCCGGCTTGAAGATGGGCTACGAGCAGTTGACGGCCCTCGCCGAGACGTCCCCACCCGGAGCCCGGGGCGTAATCTTCACACCCTGGCTCGCTGGCGAGCGCTCCCCCATCGACGATAAGAGCGCTCGAGCCGGCTTCACGAACCTGTCAGCCACTTCGACCACGTCCGACCTCATTCGCGCGGTGTTAGAGGGGGTGGCGGCCAACAGCGCGTGGCTCTTCTCCTACGTTGAGAAGTTTGCTGGCACGACGTTGTCGCCAATTCGCCTGTTGGGCGGCGGCGCGCAGTCCTCGCTGTGGTGTCAGATATTCGCCGACACCCTGGGGCGAGATGTCGAACAGGTTCGCGAGCCTTTGGTGGCCCAATTGCGCGGCGCGGCGCTGCTCGCCACAATTTCACTGGGCCAGATGAACCTGGGCGACGTAAGTAGCCGCGTGGCGCGCGGCACCCCGTACCAACCACTTCCAGAGAACGTTGAGTCGTATCAAGAGCGTCGCAACCAGTTACCGAGTCTCTTCGCGCGCGACAAGAGTTGGCGGCGAGAGACACGTTCGTCATCGCGCTAAGCGAGTCGTGCTCGACACGGTTCGATAACCTCGCCAACTACGAAACGTCAGGCAACGGGTCTGGTTCACTCGACATCGACATGGCCAACATGCGACTAACGGTGTTCCAATTGCGAAACGTTATCGGCACCTTGAGCCGACGGCTGAGGTAGTCAGGAAGTTTCGTTTGGCCCATGCCGTTAGGCAAATGCATGTAGATCTCGTGACCAATCACACTGAACTGTTCTGGCAAAAAGCGCTCGTGATCGAGATGGACCACGTCAGCGGCCGCGGGCTTCGTCGTCAAGAAACCCACGTAGAGCCGGCCCACCTCGGTCATCGTGTCGGGCACCTGCGCGACCACGCGCTGGAGCTCTTGCGGCGTACGCAGCGCGATACTCGTCGTGATGGCGAAGCGATCTTCAATCGACGATTCAATGTGGTGGCCCTGCGGCACGTGGTTGGTCTCGAAAACGACGTTGCCGCTCTGGATGAGCGTTCGTACATTGTCGAATCCGAGCGACTCGAAATGGGCTCGCAGGTCGGCCATCGGCAACTTGTTGTTGCCACCGACGTTCACGCCGCGAAGCAGAGCTACGTACGTCGACACGGTGTCCCCCTTTTGACGAGATTTTATAACCACGCGTTTCGCGCACCTCGGCAAGGACATACCAGCGCCCTGACTCGCGGCGCCCCGTATCGTCGGCCCGGCACAAACCACCGGGGCAGATGACTCGCCCGGGCCGACCACACCCGGCATCGCAGGACAAGACTGCTCGATTCAGGACTCCAGTGGTGACTCCCCCGCGATTGGTGGAATCACCTCAGGAATGAACTCGCGCGCCACGAAGCCAAATCGAGTTCGATCGTAATACGTCATGCCCGGAAGCGGGGGTGAATACGTGTGGATGCTGATTGCTGGTCGGCCGTACTCAAAGTTCACGTCATGGAGGTGATCGGGACCGAAGGATCCGCTGTCACCCGGTCCGAAGCGCCGTGAGTTGAGCGCCACGCCATCGCCGTCGCGACTTTGTTCGTTGAGCCAGCCAGCGACGACTGCCATTGCACCGGACGAACCGCCATGATCATGCCAGCTAACGGGTTGTCGGCCGCGCCACGTCAAGACCTTCACCTCGTAACTCGAAGTTCGAAATAAGAGCCTCGACCAGTGCACTGACCCGGCATCGTCCAGCAAGTCCTCAAAGAGATCGGCTCGGCGTGCCACGGCTCGGGCAACTTCGTCTAGTTGGCCCGTACTAAGCCGGCCGTCGGGCAATTCCAACTGCTCGAGTAGGACGAACAGTTGCTCGAGGCGATCGCCGCGCACCTCACTCGCTTGGTCTTCAGTCATTGTCGTCATTGGGCTCACCTTTCCTCATTGGTCTTGATGCGTCGTCAAAGAGCAACGTCACGTCGTACTGGCCTCGCGTCGGGACACCTGCAACACGTCCCGTTTGTATTATCTATAATTTCTATAGGTTTAGTAGTATACAACGTCAAAGTCAAGCATCCCCCGTGGAAATTTCGCGCGGGATGATTTCGACGTCGCCGGCGACGAAAATTCTCCGCTGGCGCCGAGATGCTGCACGCCCGTTCCAAGGACCGTCACGGAGTCGGAGAATTCCGCAGTTCCCGTCTGCTGGATGGGGTAATTGCTGAGGGCTAGTCGTTTCTAGAACGGCTCTCAAGCGGGGCGGTCACCGGTTCCCGCGGGGCGAATTATGACCCAGTAACGGTTCTGGCCGGTGTCACTCCAACAAGTTGGCTGAACACGACAATGTTGGACTCGTAGTGACCGGTGGCATGGTCGAATACGCCCCCGCACGTCACTAACTGCAGCGACCGCGTGCCGTGCGGCCCGTAGACGAGCCGATCGGGAAACGCGGACTTTGAGTACTCAACGACTTTGCTCACGACGAAGCGCGTGGTCACCCCGTCTGCGGAGACGACCTCAATCTGGTCGCCCGCCGTGAGCGACTTGAGATTGAAAAAGACCCCAACTCCTTGATACGAGTCGACGTGGCCCAGTATGACCGCCGAACCTTCTTGGCCGGGAGCTGGTCCGTCGATGTACCAGCCCACCGTGTGAATGGTCGTCGGCACCATGACTTCGTGATCCGGTTGAAGTCCCAACGTGCCCACGGTGGTCCTGACGCCGATTGAGGGGATGACAAGCGTGAGCGGTCGAGACCGTCGAGTCGTGGGCAGACTCGTTGACGCTGCCGTGCGCGCTGTGATGCTCGCGTGGCTCAGCACAACGATGTTGGGCGACGAGGACGGCAACGTCCCGGCCAGGGCGGCAGTGCCGACCAACAGTGACGAGACGGCACTGCCAATCCACAGCCAACGGCCCAGCGGAAGTCGGCGTTTATTGTTCACGACGATGCGAACCCGCTCGCTCGGCAGTGGGCCGACGACGCGATGACGTAGCGGCCATTGAGACCGAGAAGAGTCCTAGTGCGAGTGCGCCAATGCCAAGCAACAATCGCGTTGGAGGACCCGACGACTGCGAGTCACCGAGACCAGTCTTGGGCGCGCCGCTCGGGATGATCAGGCCCGTCGTGGTGGTGGTTGGATTCCTGGGTTTCCGGGCCTTGACGGTAGTAGTGGTGACCTTCTTCTTGGTGGTGATGGTCTTCTTGGTCGTGGTGGTCGTCGATGCCTTCGTGGTCGTGGTCGTGGTCGTCGGAGAGGATGCCACGAGGCACGTTGGCACCGTGATGGTGTTCGAATCGAGCGTCACCGCTCCGTTTCGCGCGAGCACTCGGCCTTGAAGGGTGGCTCCCGTATTCAGGGTGGCCGACGTCAGCGCCAGAATGGTGCCGGCAAAATTACTCGTCGTGCCGAGCGTCGCGGAGCTGCCGACCTGCCAAAAGACATTGCACGCCTGCGCACCATTCTCCAGCAGCACAGTGCTGCCCGAAGCGCTGATCAGCGTCGAGCCGGCTTGGAAGATGAATACGGCGTCCGCATTGCCGGCGCCATTGAGCGTGACCGTGCCCGTCAAGGACATCGCCGATGACGTCTGATATACACCGGGCAACAAGGTCGTGCCACCAAGTTCGCTGGCAACTGTCGTGAACGGCGTGCGTCCGGCCGCGTCCAAGTAGGCAGTCGTTGTGTCGTTCTTGGCCTGAAGGGCAACTGCGGTCGTTTGTTCAGTGGTCCCGGTGCTCTGCACGCCAGGCGGGAAGCCAACAATTGACGTGCCCGGGCTCAGCCCAATATCTCCCGAAATGACCGACGGACCGGTATTGGTGATTGCTGATCCGGCGAGCACCGCGAATGGCGCCGCCGTTCCAAGTCCAACCGTGGGCGTCGCGGCGTTGGCGAACGTCACGTCAAAGGACGCGACCGTCAGGGCACACAACACACCCACGACCAACGTCCCGGGTGACTTCCGGCGGTGGCGCAAAGGACTGAAAAGCCTTAGACCAAATTTTTTTTGCGAGGACGAGAAACGAGAGCGAATAATTTGAAACATAGGGGGCACTTTCTTCAGAGTTGCATCGACCCCCACCGTTGACAACAATGAGCATACAATCTCAGCAATAATTTTATTGACATCGCCCTTTTTGCCGGAGTACCAATAATCACAATTTGATTTTGGTTTATTTGCTTATTTAATGCCTGCAAGGCAATACATTAATGGACAATTGAGAATCAGTTTGAAACTATTCTCCCCGACCGGCGCGACAACACTTTAACTTGTGAAGAAATTGTGTCAGTCCTTACATACACACTTTTCGTCCGCTGTTTGGACGATTCCTCCGTAACAACGTGCTCGCGGACGCGACACGGTGAAGACCCTGCGGCCCTCACCATCGCAAAACGCCTCGTCAAGCGGGGTTGGCCGCCTCGGTAATCGTCGAGACGACCGACGCACCGCTGGCGCCGGGTCCCATCACGCCGGCCACGCCGGCGTCGATAAGGAGCGCAATGTCCGACGGCGGCACGATGCCTCCCACCACCACGGGGATGTCGCTCCCGCGCTCGCGCAGAGCGGCCACGACGAGTGGCACCAGGGTGAGGTGCGCGCCCGAGAGCATCGAGAGTCCGACCACGTCGACGTCTTCTTGAATCGCGGCGACGGCCACCATCTCGGGAGTCTGAAAGAGACCGGTGTACACCACCTCCATGCCCGCGTCACGCAGCAGGCGGGCCACGACCTTGATGCCGCGGTCATGTCCGTCGAGGCCCACCTTTGCTACCAACACGCGAATGCTCATATTGACGCGGTCTCGACGTATCGACCGAAGACACCGGCCAACGTGCCCATCATCTCGCCCACCGTGACCATGTGGCGCGACGCGTCGATCAGTGTCGGCATGAGGTTGATCTCGGGGTCCGCGGCCTCGCGGGCCAATACCTCGAGGCACCGTCGAACATCCTCGTCATTACGGGCTTGTCGCACTTGCGCCACGCGCGCACGCTGGGTGATTTCGTCCGCGCCCGAAATGCGCAGGGTATCGAGGTCGGTCTCGTCATTTCCTTCAAGGAAGCGGTTGGCTCCCACGACCGTGCGGGTGCCGTTGTTGAAGTTGCGCTCCAACTCGTAGGCGGAGTCCGCAATGCGGGACTGGAAGTAATTCGCCTCGATGCCGTTGATGCAGCCGTCCAACATCGAGCCGTCACCCATCTCCAATATCTCTGCGAAGATTGCTTCGGCCTGAATCTCCATCTCTCGGGTCAACGCCTCGACGAAGTAGGAGCCACCCAATGGGTCCGCCACGTGTACCGCGTTGGTTTCGAAGGCAATCACTTGTTGGGTGCGCAACGCGATGCGCGCCGCCTTTTCGGTCGGCAACGCGAGCGCCTCGTCCATCGAATTGGTGTGCAGTGATTGGGTTCCGCCCAAGACGCCGGCGAGCGCTTCAATCGCGGTGCGAACGATGTTCACCTCGGGCTGCTGGGCCGTCAACGAGACGCCGGCCGTCTGGGTGTGGAAACGCAGTTGGTGGGACCTGGCCAGTTGGGCGTGATAGTGGTCGCGCATCCAGGTAGCCCAGAGGTTGCGCGCCGCGCGATACTTGGCGATCTCTTCAAAGAAATCAATATGGGCGTTAAAGAAGAATGAGAGCCTCGGGGCAATCACGTCGACGTCGAGGCCGCCCTGTCGCGCCAACTCCACGTAGGCGAAACCGTTGGCCAACGTGAAGGCCAGTTCCTCGACCGCCGTTGATCCAGCTTCACGGATGTGGTAGCCGGAAATGGAGATTGAGTTCCAGCGCGGCATCTGGGCGGCGCTGAAGGACATCGTGTCACGAACCAGTCGCATTGACTGGCGCGGCGGAAAGACGAACTCCTTCTGGGCCTGATACTCCTTCAAGATGTCGTTCTGCAACGTTCCTCCGAGCTGGGCCCGCGCGACGCCGCGTTCTTCGGCCTGAGCAATGAACATCGCGAGGATGACGGCCGCCGGGGAGTTGATGGTCATCGACGTGGTCGTCGCGGCGAGATCAATGTCGGCAAAGAGGTCGCGCATGTCGGCCAGAGAGTCAATCGCGACCCCGCATCGGCCAACTTCGCCCAAGGCCATAGGGTCATCGGAGTCGAGGCCCATCAGGGTCGGCATGTCAAAGGCCGTGGACAGGCCATCGCCACCGGAGCGGATGATCTCTTTGAACCTCCCGTTCGTATCGGTGGCGAGCCCGAATCCGGCAAACATCCTCATGGTCCAGAGCTTCGAGCGGTACATCGATGCGTGCGGCCCTCGGGTGTAAGGAAAGACCCCGGGAAACTCTCCGTCGTGTGGGCCGTAGACCGGATCTAACGCAATGCCCGACATCGTCGCGAACGTCGCGTCTCGAAGACGAGAATTCTTGAAGGCCTCGTCCCAAATCTCATAGGAGTCGTTCGTCACGACACTCCCTCCATTGCTGCTAGCGATTCCGCGGCCTGGCCCCAAGCATAGGAGTCATCTCGACGTCCAAAATTGACGTATCGCCGCAGCACGCGCGGTCACGACGACGCCCGACCGTAGTACGCGATAACGGACTCGCGAACTTTCACGCGTGGCGCCACCGTTCGAGTCGAGCCGGCGTCAGCGTCAGAGCGCCAGCCCTGCCAGTCAAACGCGTCGAGCGCGCCGATCCCCTGGTCGAGTAGTTGGCGGGCGAGAATTCCCTTCACGGCCTTGGCTTCGTGTCCGGCAACTACTTCTTCGCCTTCGACCACGAATCGAACGTTCACCAGATGACACGACGTTCTGAGTTGGGTGAGATCGAGCGCGGAAGCGTGCTCGTTGGGCAGAAGATTGACCACGGCGGCCCCGGCGACGTGGCTGACAAGGACCGGGGTTAATCGTGGTCGCCAGTAGGTCGCGAGACCACCCAGCGGGGACAGCACAACGTTCATCTTCAATCGGTAGTCGCCGATGAAGTCCTGGGCGGTCGTGAGTCCGTAGAGCCCCGAAGGCACAAGAATCCGACGTCGCTGCGCGCCGCCCAAGGTCGCGGGATCAAGGTGGCCCCACACCACGCCGCTGTAGCGTCGCCACGCCGGTAGAAGGCAGGCCCGTTGCTCGGTCAGCTCCCGCGACGACGTAATCGCCCGCTCCAGGAGCGCACCGTGAACACGAAGGGTCTTTTCGATGTCGCCCGAAGTGCCAGCGTCCAACAACTCGCCTAGTGCGGCGAGCACTTCTCGCCGGGGCGCGTCAAGTTCGGTGTCGAACGTCCCGATCTTCGCCGCGCGTGATCCACCGGGCTCCTTGCCCTCCGACGGCGGCAAGAGCACGAAGAGTCGACGAGGCACGGTCCATACGGTATCGGCTGAAGCGGACTAAGCCGCTTTGGACGCTTTTGGAGTCACTCCTTGAGCTTGAAGAAATCGGCGAACCTTGATGACCTGATCTTCACTCAGATCACGCGCGCGGCTCGAGCCAAAAGAAAGTATCTCGCCTTCAATAGTGACGGCCCAATTGCCATTGTGTGTTTCGTGCACATCACCGAAACGCTCCAGCAGCACGCACACGTCGTGCCACTTGATGTTGTGATTTAGTGGGTGTCCGAAGACCTTCTGGACGGTAATTCGGTGGTGGTGATCCAACTTGATTGACACGGTCAACCCCCTCGAATGAGGGCCGAGGTCTTCCGCCCTCAAATGAACTCTCTACCTTTTATATGGTCTTGTCAAGTACCGCGACCGATTCAACGTGCTCGGTCATCGGAAATAGGTCAAATACACGGAGTTTGTCGAGC
>Ga0182030_10017347_pt1 | contig 13905 bp, 11 predicted proteins | sample 812S3MmetaG_FD_121299 | JGI IMG/M metagenome (GOLD analysis project Ga0182030, IMG submission 121299) | Permafrost microbial communities from Stordalen Mire, Sweden - 812S3M metaG (Illumina Assembly) | ecosystem: Environmental > Terrestrial > Soil > Wetlands > Permafrost | place: Sweden...
CACGGCAGCTCCTCGGTACCGAAGGCGTTGCAGGACATCGTGAACCAGTACGGCGGCAGTCTGAAGCCCACCTGGGGCGTGCCGGTCGAGGAGATCCAGCTAGGTATCCGCAACGGCGTGCGCAAGGTCAACGTGGACACCGACAATCGCCTGGCCATCACCGGCGCCATCCGCAAGGTTCTGTGGGAGACGCCGGAGAAGTTCGATCCCCGCGACTACATGAAGCCGGCCCGCGAGGCCATGCAGAAGGTGGTTGCCCAGCGCATGACCCAGTTCGGCCAGGCCGGCCACGCCGGCGACTACAAGCCCATTGCCATTACCGAAATCGCCAAGGGCTACAAGGACGGCTCGCTCAGCACCCAGCCGCTGGTCGCCGCCAAGTAAGCACTGGCATCCGCAGCAAGAAAGAGGGCCACTCCGCACACGCGGCGTGGCCCTTTCTCGTTGTGCCAACCGGGCACTTACCTTTTGTGATGTGACGCGGAAAGGATTCGCCGGGCAAGATCCCCGGGCAGGATCAGTGATGCGATCCGCTGCTTGTCGACGCGGTACTGGCGCCAGCGCTGGAACTGCTGCTGCTGTGAGAGCCGCTCGAAGCGCTGCTTACCGCGCCATGCGAGCCCCCACCTGTCGAGCCGCCATGCGAGCCGCCCGCTGCCGCGTGGGTTCCGCTGCTGTAGCTCGGCCCGCGCGCCTGCAGGCTGCCGTAGCGGTTGCTCATGGGCGCAAACACGGTGGTGCTTTTGCCGTCGCGCATCTGTTCGCGGGCCACAAGGAAGGTCTGCGACTTGACGTCGAAGCGGATGGGCGTAGCGGAGCGCTGGGCTGAGCCGGCGCCCAGGTGCGTACGCGAAAAGGCGTGGGCCTCCATGCGCGGAGCCTCGGATGCAGCAAGCGGGCGCAGCAGCGCGGTGCGAAACTCTCTGGGCGGCTCCTTCAGATACTCGATGGGCAGGCTGGTCTCCAGCTTCTGTGCGCGCACGGTGATCTCATTCCGCGGGGAGACTACAAACACCTGGTGCCGCGCGTTAATGGCCGGCTGGCCCTTCACGTCGAAGGGATGCAGCGGCACAAACGCCACCTCGCGCCCGCTCTTCACCCAGCGCACCGGGTCGACGTGGCGTCGCCTACCGCCGGCCACCCACACGTAGTGCTTGTGGTGGCGCACCCAGCTGCCTGCATGGCACACCGCCCAGTCATAGGGCTCCGGCGTCAGCGCCATTCCACCCGCCACCGTCTGCTTGCCCGTCACCGCGTCTTTCATGGTGCGATAGCGCAGCGAAGCCGGAATGCAGGGAAAGCGGAACTCGTGCTCGACGACCTGGGGCTGCGGATTAGGCAGCGCGTGCGCAGCCTGTGCCGCCGGGTGATACGCAGCCAGCTCGATGTGCGGCTGTGCATCCTTTGGTTCAGCCCTGGGCTGCGCTGCCGAGGCCTGCTCCTCTGCGGCGTCCGCGTTCGGCTCCCAGCAGGTTCCGTAGGGTGCGCAGTCGAAGAACCTGCCCTGGCCAGCCATCTCGGCCATACCAGGAATCGGTGCGATCAGCCCGGAAGCCTCCAACACGGTGGCTGTGGCTGCGGCGCGCTGGGCCACGCGGTCGGCAACCCACTGGTCCCACGCGGCCCAGGCGCCATCATCCGGCGTTCCCGCCGCGTTGGTCAGCTGGCCATTCACCCAGGTAAAGGTGCGGCCCACGGCGTCGGCTTCGCGGGGCAGCCCCGTCAGGCGCACGTCCGCGCCCTCAAGCGGCGTGATCGAAACAGCATCGGTGTAGCTCTGGACCCGCGCGTAGTCCTTGTCCGGATAGTGCGCCACCAGATCATTCGACGGCGTGCGCAGAATAAACTTCTCACCCGGCACGTAAGGATGGATGTGCATCGACACGGTGCCCGCCAGCAGCGCAACGTCCGTCCAGGGCACGCCGCCCGTCTCGTGCAGATCGTTGAAGGTGAGCACCGAGTTCTCGCCCAGGTAGAGTGTGGAGGCGTTCTCAAACTCGATCTCCGCGCGCCCCTGGCCGGTGACCAGGCTGAAGCCGGTAGCGAGAGGCAGATCGGCGGCCGCTTTCTCCCATGCCGCGCCGGCTTTCCCGTTGCCCGCGCCGCGCTGGATGCGCACATCGCCTTCGAGATAACTGATGCGGACGATCTGCGGATATGTGGTGTTGGAATAATGCTGGCCGAGGATGAACTGGGCTTCCTTCTTGAGCTTTTCGCTGGCGTCGCCGTTCAGGATGGCCTGAATCTCGGCCAGCGCGCGCGGCTCGTCCTGGTGCAACATGGCGTTCAGCGCCAGCAGCTTCACATCGTCGCTCTGCGCCGGGTCAATCTGGATCGGCTTGCCGCTACGTGCGTGAATCTCCACCAGCAGCGCGCCGCAGTCCTCAATCCAGCGGCTCTTCGGGAATCCCGAGCGCAGGTCGGCGCACGAGGCCTCGGCCAGCTTGGTCTGGCCCAGCTTGTTCTCCGCATAAGCCTTCCAGTAGAGGGCTCCATCGGCGTGCTCGCCGTGCTGGCCCGCAACCTCACTGAAGATCCGCACCGCATCCGCCCAGCGGCCCTGGTCGATGGCCTTCGTCCCATCGCTGAAGGGGCTGTTCTGCGGCGAGTCGGACGCCGCCGCCACCGTGCCGCCCGGCAGGGCCGCGCCTTCAGCCCCGGGCGCAGCCGGGGAGGAGGCAAACGCCTGCGGCTCGAATGAAAGACTCGGCTCCCGCACCAGGGCCGCTGAACTCACAGGCAGCAGAACCACGAGCGCAAGAGACGCGGCGAGAATGCCGCGCTTCATCGTCATATCGTCCCTCCCTTGGCGGGATTGTCTCCGGCGCGCTCCGGGTGCGTGATCCGGGTGCGCAGCACGCGCACCTCGAAGAGCAGGCCATCCGCGTTCATCTCGTCCTGCAGTTTGGCAATCGATGCGGCGTTCAGGCCGCCGGGCTCGTTGACTGTTTCGGCCAGCAGGCTGTCCAGGTGGTCAAGGGCCGTGGCCAGTTCCGGGTCGCTGGTCTTGGCCAGGTTCTTGCGGCACACGCGATTGGCAGCCAACAGACTCCGCGCCTCATCGCGCAGCGGCCACGCCGTCTGCGCCGAGTCCACATCGGCGTGTTTCAGCTGCACCAGAAAACGCTCCGACCGGTCCAGATGATCGTCCAGCACGACAACCACGATGGGTTGCTTGGCCTGCGGCGCCTTGGGCGTCACTTGTGCAATCGGCTGCTGTTTCTGCTGCTCCCACACGCGCCCGGCATAAAACGCACATGAGACCAGCAGCGCGCAGGCCGCGGCGTAGCTCAGGCCCTTCGTCCATGGGTTCGTCCACCGGCGGGCCGCCCAGCCATTGCCGGCCCAGCCGCGCCGCTCCTGCTTCGCATAGGCCGGCAGCGCCGGCGCAAGCGCTGCCCACACCCGCTCGCCGTAGCCCGCGTCCCGGGCCGGCGCCTCGATGCGGTTCACGTCGGCCAGGTCGCGCTTCAACTCGGCGAAGGCCTGCGCGCACCCCGCGCACGCGGCCAGGTGCCGCTCCACGGCAGCCGGGTTGTCGCTCTCGCCGTAAAACTCAGCAATCATCTCTTCTTCCGTCAAGTGCATCATGTGGCCACCCTCAGTGGCGCCAGGCGGCGGCGCATCTTCTGCACCGCGCGGAACACGGCCTGCTTGGCCGCGTTCGGCTCAATGCCCAGCGCGGCGCCAATTTCCGCGGTCGTCGAATCTTCCATGTGGCGCATCACAAACGCGGTGCGCTCGGTCGCCGTCAGGCTATGCAGCGCTTCCATCTGCAGCGATCCGATCTCCCCGCTCAGCAGCAGCCGCTCTGGCCCGGCGCCCGCGTCGGCCACCTGCACCTGGTCCTGCTCCGGGTCGGTCGCCTCGGCCACCCGGCTGGTCTCGTCGCCTTTCCTGCGCTTTATCTTGTCCAGCGCACAGTGCACGGCAATGCGGTAGATCCAGGTGCCGAAGTTGGCCCGCGACTCAAACCCCTCCAGCTTGCGATAGCCGCGCAGAAACGCCTCCTGCACCGCGTCCTCGGCGTCGGCCTCGTTGCCGGTGATGCGATAGGCCACGCGAAACAGGGTGTGGCTATGGCGCACCACCAGCGCGCCATAGGCCTCCTTGTCCCCCGCCAGAACAGCCTGGATCGCCGCGTGGTCGTTCCTGTCCATGCGGTCATTAGACATCAGCGCGGCGGCCGTGGTTAGGGGAGATTTTTTGGCGGGAACTTACGGGGTCGGGCGCCGCAGTTGCCCGCCCTTGCGTGGAGAGCACGCAAAGATGGGGCCCCGGGCAGCTCTGCGCGGACGGCTAGGTCTCTGACCGTTTGAATCTGCACCATCGAGGGTGCCCCAGGTCCCGATTTTGGGACCTGGGAGAGCAAGATTCAAGGGTTCGAAACCACGCGGTCATAGACCCAGTACCTTTCCAGGTGGATGACCAGATTGGGAAAGGCACTGAACAGGGACAAGACAGCAGGGAATAGGGAATAGTGACCAGGGGCTGCGAGAGGCTCCGTGTCCCATCCTTTTCGCGCTCTTTGCGGAAATGGTGGAAAACCTCGAATCATTCACGAGTCGGATCAACAAGCGACGACAGGCTTGCCAGCTTACCGGGCTTTGACTTTGCTCCGGAAGAACGGCAGAGACCTGGCCAGCCCCTCTTTGAGCGCGATCTTCGGTTCCCAGCCCAGCAGCGCGCGCGCCTTGCCGATGTCCGGCCGGCGGCGCGTCGGATCGTCCTGCGGCAGCGGCTCAAAGCGCAGTTCGCTGGCCGAGCCGGTCGCTTCCAGCACCGCCTGTGCGCATTCGAGAATCGTGAACTCGTCCGGGTTGCCGATGTTGACCGGCAGATGTTCGTCGGAGCGCGCCAGCCGCAGGATGCCCTCGATCAGGTCGTCCACATAGCAGAAGCTGCGCGTCTGGCTGCCGTCGCCGTAGACCGTGAGCGGCTCGCCGCCGAGGGCCTGCATCATGAAGTTCGAGATGACCCGCCCATCGCTCGGATGGAGGCGCGGCCCGTAGGTGTTGAAGATGCGCACCAGGTGCGTGTTCACGCCGCGCGAGCGGTGGTAGGCCATCACCAGCGCCTCGGCGTAGCGTTTGGCCTCGTCGTAGACCGAGCGCGGACCCACCGGGTTCACATTGCCCCAATAGTCCTCCGGCTGCGGATGAACGAGCGGGTCGCCGTAGCACTCGGAGGTAGACGCGTGCAGAAAGCCGGCGTTGTATCTGGCTGCAATCTCGAGTGTGTTTTCGGTTCCAACGGAGCCTACGCGGAGCGTCTCAATCGCCAGGCGCAGATACTCCGGCGGGCTGGCCGGCGAGGCCAGGTTGAAGACATAATCCACCGGGCCCGGATCAAAGGCCTGGCAGATGTCGCGCTGCTCAAAGCGGAAGCGCGGCTCGTTGGCCAGGTGGGCCAGGTTTTCCAGGTCTCCGGTCGAAATGTTGTCCACGCCCAGCACGGTGTGGCCCTCGCCCAGCAGGCGGTCGGTGAGGTGAGAGCCAAGAAACCCGGCGGCGCCGGTCACGAGCACTTGCATCAGGAGATTGGTTCCCTTTCGCGTGTAGAAATTGCTGTTGACTGGACCAGTTGGCATCCCGGCAAAGCCGCTGCGGGCGGGGCGCTCGGCTCCTTAAAGCGCCATGCCGCGCGGCTTGCCCTGCTGCGCGTGGTAGCTGGCCGGCCGGCCCACGCTCACATAGGTAAATCCATGCTCGTGCATGGTCTGCGGCTTGTACAGGTTGCGCCCGTCAATCACGATGGGGAAGCGCACCGCCTGGTTGAGCCGCACCAGGTCGAGCTTGCCAAACTGCTTCCAGTCGGTCAGGATCAGCACCGCGTCCGCGTCTTTTGCCGCTTCGTACGCGTCGCCTGCGTAGCGCATCTTGTCCGACGGCGGCAGCACGGCCTTGGTCCGCTCCATCGCCGCCGGGTCATAGGCCGTCACCATGGCGCCGGCTTCGATCAGCTTCTTGATCACCTCAATGCCCGGTGAGTCGCGAATGTCGTCCGTGTCGCCCTTGAAGGCCAGGCCCAGCGCCGCAAGCCGCTTGCCGCGCAGCGTCCACAGCGCGGCGAGCACCTTGTTATAGAAGATGTCGCGCTGCGTCTCGTTGATCTTGCGAATCTCCTGCAGCAGCTTGAAGTTGACGCCCTGCTGGTGCGCCACCCAGTGGAACGCGGCCACGTCTTTCGGAAAACAAGACCCGCCATAGCCCAGCCCGGCGCGCAGAAACTTGGGGCCGATGCGGGTGTCCAGGCCCATGCCTTCGGCAATGTCCTCAATGTCCGCGTCGACTGATTCGGCCAGATTGGCGACCGCGTTGATGAACGAAATCTTCAGCGCCAGGAAGGCGTTCGAGGCGTGCTTGATGATCTCCGCGCTCTGCGCCGAGGTGACCAGGAGCCGCGCCGGCTGCGCCGCCGTGCACGAGCCGGCCAGCGAGCGGGGCTGCTCGTAGTAAACGCCCGTGGTCAGCGGCGCGTAGATGCGCCGCAGCACCTCTGCCGCGCGCTCGGAGTTTGCCCCCACCACGATGCGGTCCGGGTGCAGAAAGTCGATCACTGCCGTGCCTTCGCGCAGAAACTCGGGGTTCGACACCACGTCGAAGCTCTGCGTGTCTACGCCGTGCCGATGCAGCACGCGGCTGATCCACTCGTTGGTGTAGACCGGCACCGTGCTCTTCTCGACGATGACCTTGTAGGAGCTGATGTGGCGGGCAATCTCAGAGACCACGGCCTCAACGTAGGAGAGGTCGGCCGCCCCGGTCTCGCCCTGCGGCGTGCCCACGGCGATGAAGATAGCCTCGCTGCGCTCGACGGCGCTGGCCAGGTCGGAGGTGAACTCGACGCCGCGATCCAGATGCTTGGCCAGCAGCTCCGGCAGGCAGTCCTCGTAGATGGGCACGCCGCCCTCGCGCAGGGTCTTGACCTTGGCCTCGTCGTTGTCCACGCAGATGACGTGATGGCCGATCTCGGCAAAGCAAACCGCGGCAACCAGGCCGACATAGCCTGACCCGATGACGCAGATGGAAACTGGTTTCGACATGTGCGGCTTCATCTCGTTTCTTGCACTACGCAGGATTGGCGGCTCAAAAGATCCGAATCGATAGGGTTGATCTTAGGTTACTTGGTACGGGCGGGATGGGCAAACGATGCTTGCGACAGCGCCGCCTCCGGCCGAGGAGCGCTCTGGTAGATTGGCCTTACGACGAAAGGGGCTGTGCATGACGGCAAGCTGGCGGGAAGCGGTGGTCGGCTACATCCGCGCCGAGGCGCAACCCACAGACAAGTTCGGCCACCAGCCCCGGCTTTACGCCCTGGCCTGCCGCATCGGCGTGGGCCTCGCATTCGACGACGATGTGGTCTTTGCCGCCGCCTGGATGCACGACCTGGGCGTCTTTCTGGGCCATCGCCCCAGCGACCCCGAGCAGCTGGCCCGCTGGAACCACGTGCCCTACACCATTGCCCGCTCGCGGGAGCTGCTGGCCGGCTGGGGATTTCCCGCCGCCAGGCTCGACGCCGTCGCCGAGGCTATCCGCACCCACCAGCCGCAGGACGAGCCCGCCGCGATTGAAGCCGTGATTCTCCGCGATGCTGACATTCTGGAGCAGCTGGGCGCGATGGGCGCACTGCGAGCTCTGGCCAAGATCGGCCGGGACAGCCGCTTCCCCACATTTTCCTCGGTCCTTCCGGTGCTGCGCCGCGCCCTCGAGCGGCTGCCTGCCGAGCTGCGCCTGGAGAGCGCCCGCCAGCTTGCCGCCCCGCGCATCGAGCATTTGCAGACTCTCATCGCTGCCGTTGAGGAGGAAGCCGGGGACCTGCTCTACTAGATTTCCCTCACAGGTCCTGAATCTTCCCAATCTCAACCGCCCGCCGGCGCACTGCCACAAACGCCCCGTGCCCCATCCTTGCGCGCCTTCTGCGCAAGGGTGGGAGACCTCGGCTCCGCTGTTTTAACCATCCTGCTCGAATTCCTGTTCAGGACACGTCCTGAACCCAAATGCCACGACGCGCAAGTCACCGTTCACCGGGAAGTTGCAGCGGGGTGGGCTCAGGTTCGCGCTACCATGGTGATTGCACCATCCCCAGCGGCAGCCGGCGGCAGTTGCTCCAGGCAACACGCGGGAATCGTGTGGGAAGCGGATGCGGATCGAGATTCCGTATCGGCAGGCAAGGAGCCACACCATGTTTTTGAGGCGCACTGCGATCGGCCTGGCGCTGTTGATTACGGCGGCCATCCCGCTGGCCGCCCAGGTGGTTCCATCGGCCCAGCAGGGCGGGCTGCCGCTGGTGGCCGGCGGGGGCTTCTCACGCTTCAACATGGACTGCGCACCTTACGTCTACGGCAGCACCTGCTACATGAACGGCATCACGGTCTGGGTTGACTGGAACCTGAACCGGCTGCCGGGGCCCGGCTTTCTGCGCGGCCTGAGCGTCGAGCTCGAAGGCCGGGACATCAACTACGGCCTGCCCCCCTGGCTGACTGACGCCGGGCAAGGCGATTCGGGCACAAACCTGCGCCAGGATACCGGCATGGGCGGCCTGATGTACTCCTGGCGGCACTTCGCCCGGGTGCACCCCTACGGCAAGGCGCTGTTCGGTCTGGGCAGCCTCGACTTTCCCCCGCTGCCCGCCTCCCCGCCCACCTATCGCCACGACGACCGCACCATCACCGCCTTCGGCGGCGGCGCCGACATCCGTGCCTGGCGTCACGTCTGGGTCCGGGCCGACTGGGAGTACCAGCTCTGGCCGGATCTGTTTGGAAACTCCCACCCCCTCACGCCAACCGGAATCACCGTCGGCGCCGTCTATGACTTCAACGGGGTTCATCGGCACTGAAGTCCTGCGCCCTCCATTCCTTCCCCGCCGCGGACGCGGAACTTCCGTGTCTCGATGGCGTTCAAGAGCAAGGTGTTCGAGCGCCTGGCGCGGTCGTCGAAAAGGCGCTTGTTCAGCTGATTTACGATGGAGAAGAACCGGCGGGTGCGTGCTTGACGAGGCGCAGGCAACCGCTCTAAGTTGCAACGACGCAGTGCAACGGATTAGGCCCAGACTCCCCGGTCTGCACGATCCGAGCCCAGGGGCTCCAGATTGCGAAAGCCCATTTGGCCCTCGCGGGCCGTTGCTTCCTTGGTGAATTCCGCAACTCTGGAGGAGAACCAGCATGATCGTAAAGCTGTTGACCAGGACTTTGTTCGCAGCCTTCTTTGTCTCCGCTGCCGTCGCGTCACACTCCCAGACCGTTTATCACGCCGAAGAGGGCAAGCTGCCTCTCTCCTTCGGCGGCGGAGTCGCGAACTTCGACCCCTACTTTGCGCAAGCTCCGCTCCCCAACGACATCAGCGTTTCCGGAAGCGGACAGGGCCGCATGTGGGGCGCAGCCGGATGGGCGGACGCAGGCATCCGGTTTGGTCCTGCCTGGCTGCATCCTTTCAATCTCGAAATGCAGTACCGGTCCATCTTTGCCGGCTCCTCGGCAACGCACCAGAACATCGTTGAGAACAACTACGGCGGCGGGGTTACTTACAACTGGTACCACTACCGCAATTTTCACCCCTACGCCAAATACATCCTCGGTTGCGGAACCATCCGTTTCAACCCGATCCCTTATCCAGGCCATCCGCTTTACGCGCATGACTCCCAGATAACCAACGCCCTGGGCGGCGGGCTCGAATATCGCATCACCCGCCACATCTGGGTGCGCGGGGACTACGAGTACCAGTTGTGGGGCAAGCTGCTGGGCGCTCCGGAGTTCTCGCCGCAGGGGTTCACCATCGGCGCCATGTATCACCTGAATAAGTCTCTCTTCCACTGACCGGCAGACGCGGCCTCGGCGTTCTTCCCCGCGATGGGCAGGGCCATCCTGGTCCCCTGTCTCCAATGTTCATATCCATAAAGAGACCTGTCATTCTGAGTGAACGGGGCCCCAAACGCTTTTCAGTTTGGGGGTGGTGAGCGAAGGATCTGCTTTTTTCTTCGCACATTTTTTGAAAGGACTTGAGAGACAGGACATTAACTTGGCGGGAGCTAAATGCTAACTCGCGCCCGGTTCCTCAGTAGTTTTCTTTGCTATTTTCACTGTTCCAATCTGGTGGTTCAGACGGTCTGTCTGCTCCACGCGCGCAGAGCCGCGCCGCAACCCGTGTGCTTGCCCGTACTTCGGCATTAGTAACTTACTCCCGCGCCGATAAGTACCTTGTTATGTGGGTACTATTTGAGTATTTTCATGGTCACTTGGGTTTGCGATACTCAGCACTCGAAGCACGTTCGCGTCCTCCTGTTTTTCCTTCGGCAACATCGAATGGGGAGGAACGATCCACCAGGCTCAAAGACTCCGGCAACCTGCCGGAGTGAAGGCGCGGTGGCTGGGGTTGAGGAGAAAGCAAGCGTGGGCCGTCCAGTTCGCTTTCAGCAGATTCTCGGGGTCCGTTTCATTGTGGGCGATGCGCACGATGCGATCGACCAGGTTTCCCGCCAGGGAGGCCTGGTGGTGGTGCCTGCCGCGCCGGCTCTCAAAAACCTCACCCAGGACAAGCGCTACCGCGAAGCTCTGCTGGGTGCGGATTTCGCCATCGCCGACAGCGCCCTGATGGTGCTGAGCTGGAACCTGATCCAGGGCGACCGCATTCCCAAGCTCTCCGGTCTCAAATATCTGCGCGCTCTTTTGTTGCGCCCCGAGTTCCGCCAGGCCGGGTCCAGCTTCTGGGTCATGCCCACTCCCACAGCGGCGCGCCGCAACGGGGCCTGGCTGGTCGAGAATGGCATCCGCGTCGCGCCCGAAGAGCTCTACGCGGCCCCCATGTACGGCGCCAGCGTGGAAGACCGCGAGCTGCTGCGCCGGCTTGAGCAGCGCCGTCCCCACCACATCGTGATCGGTCTGGGCGGCGGCACGCAGGAGCGGCTGGGCCTTTATCTCAAGCAGAATCTGAGCTACAAGCCGGCCATCCACTGCATTGGCGCGGCCATCGCCTTCCTCTCCGGAGACCAGGTGCACATCCCGGTATGGGTCGACAAGATGGGGCTGGGCTGGCTGTGGCGCAGCCTCTCCGACCCGCCCCGCTACGGTCCGCGGTATTGGGAGGCCTGGCACCTGGCGCCCATGATCCTGCGCTACCGTGACCGCTTGCCTTCAACAGTTTAGTGCCTTTCAGGCGGCGCATGCGGCAAGGCCTTGCCGCCCTGTCAGCCGACGCCATTCAGGCCTTCAGCGGCCCTCTCCGTTCCGGCAAAACCCATCTTCCCTTTGGCGCCATCCCGGCCGTCCGAGGCGGTTTTGCACCCCGGCGCCGCGGAAAGAGGTTCTCCGAAAGACGTTTTTGTGGAATAATTGACTCAGTCTTGAAGAGAGATTTCCGGCTTCGCCTTTCATTTACAACAGTTTTCCAGTTCAGGCGAATCCCCCCAATTCCGGGCAATCCGGTTTGCTGAATTGATACGGTAGTTGCTGGAGCACGCTCGCCTTGGCCTGATCCGATCAGGGTTGAAACTCCCCATACGAGTTGCGCAGGTTACCTCCGGCGGCTCTGTGGACGTGTATTTTCCGCCGGCTTACCGATGCTGGTTGCAGAAGCACTGAGAGGATATCCCCAACGTGAGTTCGATCGCTGAGGTTCCCAGCCTTTTTGCCACCCGGCCCATCCTGGGCGTGAATGTGGCAGTCAGTAGCTACGAGAAGGTGGTGCAGCGCTGTCTGGCCTGGGCCCAGGCGCGGGAGTCGCGCACGCTGTGCTTTTCCACCGTGCACATGATCATGGAGGCGGTCGACGACCCGGCCTTTCTGCGCCGGCTCAACTCGATCGACATCGTGAACCCCGACGGCATGCCCCTGGTTTGGGCTCTGGGCGCGCTCGGCGCCAAGCGGCCTGAGCGGGTCTACGGGCCGGACACCACCGTGCTCATGCTGGAGGCGGCCGAGCAGGCCGGCGTTGCAGTGGGCTTCTACGGCGGCAGCCAGCAGGTTCTGGACGCCCTGATCGCCAAGGTCCACGCCAAGCACCCGCATCTGAAGATTACCTTCGCCGAGAGCCCGCCCTTCCGCGCCCTGACGCCGGAGGAGGACGCCGCGGTGATTGAGCGCATCGCCGCCTCCGGAGCCCGCCTGTTGTTTATCGGCCTGGGCTGTCCCAAGCAGGAAAACTGGGTGGTGGACCACGCCGGCAAGGTGCCCGCGGTGATGCTGGCGGTGGGAGCGGCCTTCGACTTTCTGGCCGGAACCAAGCCCCAGGCGCCGCGCTGGATGATGCGCTCCGGCCTCGAGTGGCTCTTCCGCCTGGCGACCGAGCCGCGCCGCCTGGCCCGGCGTTATTTCCGCAACAATCCCCGCTTTGTGTTCAAATTTCTCAGCCAGCTGCTGATCGGGCGCGCCTGAGAGCGATTTCCGAACGGTTTCCAGATAGATTCTTGCTTCCCTCGCTGGCCCAGCCGGTGCCTTTTGTAATCCCGGGCTCTGAGATCGCGGTTCTTCCCCTGATTACTCGTATGAGAAACTGAATCAGCGTGATGGCGTAACATTCTTATTCCCATGCCCATTACAAAAGGGCGGTTTGAAGGCGCCCCTCAGAGCGCCGAATTCTGATCGCGCTCGGCCCGAAGGCCATGCCAATCTTTCATGGAGCGAGGTAAAAATATGTCGATTCGAGGTCAAAAGGTTCTGGTTTGCGGTGCTGGCGGATTCATCGGCGGGCACCTGGTGAACACGCTGTTTGCCGAGGGCGCTGCCAGCGTGCGCGCCGTGGATGTGAAGCCGCTCGACGAGTGGTACCAGGTGAACGGCGGGGCTGAAAGCCGCGTTCTGGATCTGCAGCTGCGCGACGCCTGCCGCGAGGCCTCCGAGGGCGTGGATGCGGTCTTCCAGCTGGCCGCCGACATGGGCGGCATGGGCTTTATCGAGAACAACAAGGCCCTGTGCATGCTCAGCGTGCTGACCAATACGCACATGATCCTGGCCGCGCGCGAGGCCGGCGTGAAGCGCTTCTTTTACTCCTCCTCGGCCTGCGTCTACAACGGCGACAAGCAGACCAACCCCGACGTTGTCGCGCTCAAGGAAGAGGACGCCTACCCCGCCCTGCCCGAAGACGGCTACGGCTGGGAGAAGCTGTTCAGCGAGCGCATGTGCCGGCACTTCCGCGAGGACTTCGGCCTGGAAACCCGCGTGGCCCGCTTCCACAACGTCTATGGCCCGCTGGGCACCTGGACCGGCGGACGCGAGAAGGCCCCGGCGGCCATCAGCCGCAAGGTGCTTGAGGCCAAGCACTCCGGCAATCACGAGATCGAGATCTGGGGCGACGGCCACCAGACCCGCAGCTTCATGTACATCGACGACTGCACCAAGGGCATCGTCGACATCTACAACAGCGATATTCTCGAGCCCATCAACCTGGGTTCGAGCGAGCTGGTGACCATCAACCAGCTGGTCGATATCGCCGAAGACATCGCCGGCGTCAAGCTCGAGCGGAAGTACAACCTGAGCGCGCCCAAGGGCGTGAACGGCCGCAACAGCGACAACACGCTGATCAAGAAGTACTTGGGCTGGGAGCCCTCCATCAAGCTGCGCGACGGCATGGAAAAGACCCTGGCCTGGATCGAGGAGCAGATGCTGGCCGGCGTCGCCTCGAAGTAAGGCAGATCCCCGTTAGGCAACTCTGCACGGTAAGCGTCTGCAAGATCGCAGATGCGGCAAGCCTCTAAAGATTGCAGATGGCGATCAATCTGGCCCGGGCTAGTCGCTCAATAGGCCAACACGCCGCTGTACTGTAACAGGGCATGACTTCAGTCATGCCACAAGAGCCGCAAAATCAACCTGGGCTTTAGGGCCTGTCATCTAATTCCGAGGGGGTAGCGTTGCGAGGGAAAATCGGGCCAGACGAGGCGGAGCCCGAAGGCTTTGGTGGTTCCAAGGTCGAGGGCGAC
>Ga0182030_10017349_pt1 | contig 13904 bp, 10 predicted proteins | sample 812S3MmetaG_FD_121299 | JGI IMG/M metagenome (GOLD analysis project Ga0182030, IMG submission 121299) | Permafrost microbial communities from Stordalen Mire, Sweden - 812S3M metaG (Illumina Assembly) | ecosystem: Environmental > Terrestrial > Soil > Wetlands > Permafrost | place: Sweden...
TCCGGACCTCTGGCATCGTGATGATCTATCGTTGTCATCACGCGCTGGCGCGGCGGCGTCAGCTCAGAACGCCTGGGTCACTTTTGGAGAGCACAGGTGGGCCAGTTTTGGAGAGCGCCGAAGAACTACACCGAGGGTTCTCTCAGCACGGCGAAGTCGCTCGTGCAGTCCGCGCGGTCTTTACTAGCGGGCAAAGGGGAGGACTTTATCGCGTCCTATGTCAATGTCATCTATGCGTGCATTTCGATGTCCGCCCACAGCGCGGATGCTGGAGTCGTCAGCGAAGCCATCGACGTTCTACTCGGGGCGCATGCCTTTTTCGCCGCGCATAAGCACTCGGCCTACCAGGCCAGGGCGGCAAACGAACTCGCATTGGCTTACTTGAGGCAGGCTAAGAATACTCCCGCGCTGGCCGGGCCGTTGTTGCAGGACGCCGAGAAATATGCACGCGAGGTAGACGCTTTCGGGGCCGACCCGGCACAGGCCCGCTGGCGATGCAACGCCGCGGTTGTGCTCAGCCGCATCGCTCGGGCGCAGGGGTTCTGGCCCGAAGCCGAGAGAACGGCGCGCACCGCATTGGATCTGTCCCTTAGCAAACACATCCGATTTTGCGAGATTGATGCCAGAATCGCCCTCGGCGAGGCGCTATTAGGCCAAGCCGCCAATCCAGCCGCCCTGAAGGGGGCCGTCGATGTCTTCGAGGAAGCATTGGCAAAAAGCCGCGGTGAGAACTCGAAAGTCCAGAGTCTGCTCCATCTGCATCTAGCCCGCTGCAATCTCCGGATGAGGCGTCTCGGGCTGGCAGTATGGCATTTCGAACGGGCTAAAGATGCCGGGAAGGAAAACGAGAACGCTTTCGTGCGCGATCTCGAAAGCGAGGTGTCTAGGGAGCTGTCCGGCGCGCGCGCGGATTTCCTGGTAACGTTTGATTTGCGGCGATGATCGACAGGCGGCAATCCCGCCTCATTTCGCCATCTGTGAAACTGAGACTCGGAGATGCCGAGTACCGCTGCGGCGCGCCCAACGGTGTTGCGCGCCTCATTTCCGCTTTGGGTCACCTTGGCCACGGCCCAGGTTGTCAGCCAACCCTGGAGTTTGGCCAGCTCATTGGGGCCGTTGTAGTTTGCCTCTAAAAATAGGTTGGGCGCTGCGCAACAAAGGCGTTATGCCGCGCGCTCTGGGTCCGGCAACGGAACCCGCAGGCGGCTGCCCGCAACGAATTCGACGACGGGGGCGCCCTTCTGCCGCAAAAACAGAGGGTCGGGTCCGCTCAACGCAGCTATTTGCAGGCTCTCCAAGAGTCTCTGCCGGCGATTGTAGTTGTAGTCAAAACTGTAGCTGTAGGAACCTCAAAAAGACAGAGGGCCTCCCCCTCCTGAGACGCTAACCTGTTGAATCTACAGGTATAGCAGCATGGGGTATTAACCGGAGGTCCAATGTGCCCAAGGCGGATGGAAAGAAGCTGCAAAAGCAGCTTGCTTTCAAGTACTTACGGGCCAAGGAGTTGGCGCCTGCCTATTGAAATCTGTGGAGCTCTGTTGAACCCCGAGGCTCTCGACAGCTACAAAATCATCTACACCTTCCTAAAACCTTTAGAATCACCCGTTCTCTTATGAGAAACACCGCCACCTCAATGAGGCCGCGAGCACGTGCTCGCGGAAATGTACTGATCTAAATTACCGAAACTGCGTTTCGAAGACCTTCAATGGGGATACGCGTTTCAAAATCACGCGGTTTTTCGTCAACGTCCCGCAAAGTCCTCAACGGGATGCGCGAGGTGAAGCCAACGATGCCCTGGAGCCCAATCGAATCTCACGCTTCTTTGATGCCTTCTCTTTGCGTGAAATGGTTGCGCTCTGTAAATCACCATCATGTGGAAGGGCCACCAATTGCATCGCGAACTCAGTAATCTCGGTCTTCCGGACGATTCGTTTGCGGGAGAAGATCAGAAGCATGGCCCAGTTTACTGCCTGCTGTGCTAGGTGTCAATGAAATTAAAACTTCGTTTAGAAGAGAAAAGTATTGTAATCCGCCGCCGGATGGCGTACGCTGATTTCTCGACAAGATCGCAGAGCGACCCGTCCTCAGTCGGGGTTGGAACCGCACCTGACACCGCGGTCCATGTCTCGGACGAACGGTGCGACGGTGCGCCTTTAAGGAGAGGAATTCCGTGAATACTAGTGAACTTTGCGAGAAGTTATTGAGTTCTTGCGCAGGCGGGATGTCCGCATTGCGTGCCGTTGTGAAGCTGACGCCGGCGGGTGGTGATGGCGACAAAGTGTCGCCTCCAACCCATGAAGGCGGGAAATACGCATTTGAAGAACGCGTCGTAGATGGGAGAAGCGACGTGAAGACTATTCTGCTCGATTCCGTACAGTCGCAGGCCAACAGACTTGAGGATGCCCTGCTTACAGCGGTGCTGGCCGGAGACATTCGGATTCCTCTTCTTAAGATGGATATTCCTGGACACCAGACGATCACTTCCCTGAGTGCGCCACATCGGGTTCACGATGCAATATTCCGGGATTGCCAGTACCAAGGCACGCGTTTTCGCGATTCGGAGATTGGCAAAGAGATGGTTGAGGCGCGCGCGTGGAATGCCACGGGTATGTTCCGGCTCTGTCCCACCGCATTGTTGTTTGGTACGTGGGATTCGCAGAGCGGCGCGGGAGTCAATAGTGCCAAGTTCGCACGGGCTCTGGTCTCCGAAATAATTGGCTTCGATGCGGTGCAGGGGAAGCGGACCTCATCGCGCATCGACCCACTGGGCATCAAGGCAATGCCCGGCACGATCTATGAAAGCAAAACGGAACAGTGGACGCTCGACGCATCGAAAGCGGTGAAGTCAAAGGATAAACCTCAGCTTTTTAAGTCGAAGGGGACACCTGCCGAGATTAACCACGGCAATATTCCGCCGACTATTTCTGATGGCGGCGTGACGTTCCGCGAAGCGCGGCAGATAGCCGTATTATCCTTCGCGCAGATCCGAAAGCTTCGGTTTCCCGTGAAGGGCAAAGAATCGCCCGAAGTGAATGCAGCCGGTCGTGCGGTCGTGGCGGCACTGGGCGTTCTCGCTCTAGCACTGCAACTCAAAGAAGGTTACCAGCTTCGCTCGCGATGCCAATTGATTCCGGCGTCCGAGGCGGGATTTGAGTGGATTGGCACCATCGCCTCAGACAAGACGATATCCCAAATTGACGCGAACACGGCCAAGGAAACATTCAACGTTCTTTATCAGAAGGCGAAGAGTGCGGGCCTCGATTGGCGAGAAGAGCCGATTATCCTTACGCCGGAGGAAAAGCTCGTGAAGCTGGTGCAGATGAGCGATCAATCGACGGATGTCGAGGAGTAGATCCCGTGCTTGCAATTGAAGTTGAGTATTTGATGGGGCGTTCTTATGCGACCGATTTCCGGGACGACACGGCGCCAGAGTGGCCGCCGCATCCGGACCGGCTTTTCGAAGCGCTGGTTGCGGCGCATCACGATACTTTCTCGGAAGATGGCGAGGATTTCGTATTGCGATGGCTGGAGACACTGGGCGCTCCACAAATCGCCGCAGGGGAGATGGGCCACCCGGATCCAGTGGTGAACTTCGTTCCCACGAATTACAGCGGCAAGACGGGCAGCCCGCACCCAGATCAAAGAGGTAGGCAGCCAAGAATGTTTCCAGTGCACTCACCGTCTTCGCCGGTGGTGCATTTCGTGTGGACAGATGCCAATCCCGACAAGGCAACTCGCGATAAGCTTGGGAGCCTGTTGGCGCGGGTGTCTTCGCTCGGACGGGCGTGTTCGCTGGTGAGGGTGAAGTTGGGTGAGCCCATGGATCGTCCCACCTACGTGCCAGATCCCGACGGCGAAGAGGTGTTGCGCGTCTTTGGTGAAGGCCGACTCGATGAACTGGAGACTCTGTACAAGCTGGGGCAACGGCCATCGCTCGCGCCCCAGATACGTTACGGGCGAGCCCGCGAGGTAACGCCGGTACCTGAAAGCTACTTCGGTGAGATGATCGTGCTGCGCCGCATCGAGGGGCGGGGCCTCTCGATAGAGGCTGCACTGACCTTGACTACTGCGCTACGTAAAGCGCTGATGAAATTGTCAGAACACGATCCATTCTTGTGTGCTTTTTTCAGCGGGCATGGAGCGGAGACACACTGCGCCTTTGCGGCGCTGCCATTCGTGGGTCATGAGTATTCAGACGGCCGCCTGATGGGAGTGGCTGTGATTTTGCCACGAACGACTGGCACGGCGCAGCGGCGTAAGGTTCTGCGGGCATGCGCGTCGATTGAGAAGATCAATTTAAGGGACGAGTCGGCGTTCTGGGATGTGGAATTGTGCGGCCTCGATATTTCTCAACGTGCGCTTCGGCCTCAGGTCTGGATCGGTCCATCGGCGACATGGGCTTCAGTGACGCCAATTCTTCTAGACCGTTTTCCGAAAAGGAATCTGCCCGTCGAGGAGATCCTTGCCGTTGCCTGCGAGCGAGCCGGAATTCCCCGGCCCATCGAGATAGAATACGGGCCGTTTTCGGAGATTCCAGCCGTTTCACCGGTGAGTGAGTTCCGTTTGCTGCGAACCAAAGACGATAGACCGCGCTGGGGCGTCCATGCCAAGTTTCGGTTTGAAGAGCCGGTCCGCGGACCGATTCTGCTGGGCGCGGGGCGGTTTTTCGGGCTAGGTCTGTTAAAACCGTGGAAATGGCGGGAGGGGGATCAGATTGACGATTGAAACATTTTCGCCCTTCTACCGTGCCATTCACGGCCACCCGCCGTTTGTGTGGCAGGAGGAGTTGTTGAAACGCGTTGTCGCGGACGGTTGGCCCGCCACAATCGCAATGCCTACCAGTTCGGGTAAGACATCGGCGATTGACGTAGCTGTCTTTCATCTTGCACTTGAGGCCGCAAATGGCGCATTTGAGCGACGGTCTTCTTTGCGCACCTTCTTCATCGTGGATCGCCGCGTTGTTGTGGATGATGCGTTCGATCACGCAGAGAAGATTGCGGACCGACTGCGTGATGCAACTGACGGCGTAGTTAAGGAAGTGGCAGACCGGCTGAAGCTGTTTGGAGGCTCGGTGCCTCTTCAAGTGAGCAAAATGCGCGGCGGAATGCTTCGCGACAACGGGTGGGCGGATGAACCGAATCAACCCACCGTGTGTCTTTCGACCGTGGACCAGGTTGGATCGCGACTCTTATTTCGCGGATATCAGGTTGGAGAAAGGTCGCGGTCCGTGCACGCCGGCCTGATAGGCAATGATTCGCTGCTGATCCTCGATGAAGCGCATCTGTCGAACGCATTTTACCAGACACTACTGTCCGTAACTACGAAATATGCGCGATGGCCGGAAAAACTACCTGCGCGCCCTCCCACGGTTGTAAAGATGTCCGCCACAACGACTGGTGAAGACGTCTTCGGTCTAAAGCAGGAATGGATCGAGCGAGACGGGGCGGTGCTTGGCACACGTCTCCGTGCTTCGAAGCCTGTCGATCTACGCGAGACCAAGAAGAAATTTGAAGACGAGATGGCCGGGGCCGCAAGGGAACTGGCGGCCGGAATTAAGATCGGCGTGGTGGGAGTAATCGCGAACACGGTGGGCGCCGCGCGGGAGGCTTTCAACAAGCTGAATGGCGACAAGGTGCTGTTAATCGGGCGCAATCGGCCTTGGTGTACCGAGCAATTATGGCGCAAATACAATGAGAGGATTGCGGCTCGGCCGGACCGTGAACGCAAGGGATTGTTATATGTGGTGGCAACTCAAACGGTGGAAGTCGGCGCGAACATCGACTTCGATGCGTTGGTTAGCGAATCCGCCCCCTTGGATTCGCTCCGGCAGCGTTTTGGGCGGCTGAACCGGCTGGGTCGCGACGTGGAAGCCAATGCCATTATCGTACTTCGACCCAAAGACGATCCAGTATACGGCGAAGCGACAAAGTTGACATGGGACTTTCTGAATGCACACAAGCCCGTCGATTTCGGCGTGCTGTCGATGGACACCTTGTTGGAGGGCGTAAATGTCCAGGAGTTGAGCTCAAAAGCATCGGAGGCCCCGCTGTTGTTTCCGGGGCATCTGGAGTGGTGGGTGCAGACAAGTCCGGCGCCCGAGCCGAGTCCGGATGTCGCGCCCTTCCTGCATGGCCCTGATGCGACCGATGCTGCTGATGTGCAGATCGTTTGGCGCGAAGATTTGTTACCCGATGAGGACCACAAATGGGAAGAGTTGGTTGAATTGATGCCACCCGTTAAGCGGGAAGCACTGGCGATGCCCCTTGGAGTTGTGCGGCGTTGGCTGAAGGGACAACAGCAGGAGATTGCCGACCTTGAGGGTCTCGACCTGGCCGCTCCGAAGGACGAGAAGCGGGAACCGATGAAGATGTTCATCCAGTGGCGTTCCGGCAACGCAAAGAAGGTCAACTCAAATCTTCGCCCTGGAGACACAATCGTCGTGCCTTCCGTCTATGGCGGTGCTGATCAGTTCGGCTGGAATCCGAAGGAGGGCTTCACTACCGACATCGCCGATGCGGTGAACGAGGACGAGGCAAAGAAAGGCGGGCGACGCCGATGCGTCCGGCTGGACCTTGCAGCCAAGAACGACAGCGCGATGGGAGCGTTAGTTGAGCTGTTCCGGCGTGAACACGAACCAGACATAGCTGACCAAATTCTCGACCGGCTTGGTCTGGCAGTGCCGGGCGCCAAAATCGACTGGACAGGACGCATTGCAAGATGTCCGCTCAGGCCGCGAGAAAACAGATCCATTGAACCGCTGACCGAAGAGAGTGACGAGACCGACGATAGCTCGTTGATCGGCCGGCAGGCGCTTGCCGCACATACAGCTGGGGTGGTGGAGCACGCCAAACGGTTCGCCGCCGGTTGCGGCATTGCGACTGAACTGGCAAGCGACATTCATCTTGCGGCACGATTGCACGATTGGGGAAAGTGCGATGAGCGATTTCAGACCTGGCTAGCGGGGAAACCTTTTTATGGAGGCGAGTACCTTGCGAAATCGGAAGGCAACCGGTCCAAGGCCGATAACGACCGGTTGCGAAGGGCGGCTGGCTATCCGGACGGGGCTCGGCATGAAGCCGCCTCGGTGATGGCGGCTTGCGCTTCTGGATTGTTGAGCGAAGCGTATGATCGCGATCTGGTGTTGCACTTGGTTGGCACGCACCACGGTTGCGGCAGACCATTTTTTCCCGTTTGGGAAGACAAGCCCGGATTCACGATTCTGGTGGAGGCCGAGGAGAAGTCCTTCGAAACATCGAGCGGCAAGGAGTTAGCACGTATCGATTCCGGGTGGGTAGACCGGTTCGCGCTGCTCAACCGCCGGTACGGCTACTGGGGCCTTGCCTATCTCGAGGCGATTCTGCGAAGGGCTGACTGCATGCAGTCCCGAAAGGAGGAACAGATTGCCGCAACTAAGACTCACAGCGCTTAAATCAAGCGTGCCGATCGGATTTATGGCGGCACTCGGGGCTTTCCGTCATGCGAACGCGATGCCGGAGCTGGGTTTGATGAAACTTGGCTGGAAGGCGCACGGCGGGCGGTGGTGCGCGGTGCTGGAGATTTCGAATGAAGTCAGTGCGGACCGATTGGTGCAGCTCTTCGTCGAGCGCGTGAAGGATATGGGCAAGAGGCCCGAATTCACGTGGTCTAACGCCGTGAAGAATGCTAGAACAGCGGAGCTGCGCCGTGAGGCCCAACATGCACTGGAAGCAGCGAGCGCGGACAATCACCAGTTGGTTGATTGGTTCCAGGCGTTCGCGAGCGAGCTTGCTCATAAGGAAGGTGTGTTGGAATCGACCCCTTTCGACATGACGGTCGCACGCCAGTTGTTTCTGGCCGATGCCGAATGGCTGACGAAAAGACTGGCGGAACCCGACAGAAATCGTGGAGACGAAGTAAACGCTGAGTCATTTCGAGAGGCATTGTTTGGTCCGTGGAAATATCGGGATAACCAGCATTCTCTCGGATGGGACCCGGCAACGATATTGATGGGCGCGTTCACGCCAAAAGCACCAACATCGATGAGTAAAGCTGGCGTGAGGGCGGCAGTTTGGCTCGCTATGGAAAGCTTGCCGTTCTTCCCATGCTTTTTTGAAAGTGGCCTTGCGACATGCGGCTTTGTGAAGAAAGGGCGCAAACAAAGCTTCCACTGGGCTGTCTGGGAATCACCGCTATCACTGACTGCTGTACGTACCCTACTGGCGCAGGTACCGGCAATCGAGGAAGATGAGAGGAGTGGGCGTGGGCTTTGCGCGATGTACACAAGCGCAGTTTACAAGCCGAATAAGTATCTGACTAGTTTTCAACCCGCGGTATTGAGGGCATGACATGCGCCAATCCTATCTGGTTTGTTACGACATCTGCGATGACAAGCGCCTGCGCAAAGTTTTCCAGACCATGCGCGGGTACGGAGACCATTTGCAGTATTCGATCTTCGAGTGCCAGTTGACGGCGAACGATCTGGCGCGGTGCCGGGCGGAACTGGCGTCGATCATCCACCACACCGAGGACCAAGTACTGTTCGTTAACCTGGGGCCCGCCGAGGGGCGAGGAGACCGCGTAATCGCGGCGCTCGGCAAACCTTATACGGCGGTCGACGCGCCGTGCATCATCATCTGAGGTGTACTTATGGGCGCTCTGCCAATCCAAATCGAAGCCAAGCGGGAACTGCCGGATTATTTGCCCGCGCGGATGGTCAACGAGTTCGCATACTGTCCTCGACTGTTCTTCTATGAATGGGTAGAAGGACTATTCGCAGAAAGCGTCGACACGGTCGAGGGCTCGATTCAGCATCGGCGCGTGGATGCAAAGGCGACGGCGCTGCCGGATCCGGCGAATCTGCCGCAGTCGATCCATTCCCGGAGCGTACAGCTATCGAGCGAGCGGCTGCGGGTGATCGCAAAGATGGACCTGGTGGAGGTGGAGAACGGCGTGGTGACGCCGGTGGATTATAAACACGGGCGTCCGCTGGAGGGGCCAGACGGACTCTCGCTGTGGCCGGCGGACCGGGCTCAACTCGGCGTCCAGGGAATCGTTCTGCGGGAGAATGGATACCGCTGCGACGAAGGCATCGCGTACTACCGCAAGACGGGCCAGCGGGTGCGGGTGGTGTTCGACGAAGCGCTGATCGCGGAGACAGAGGCGCTGATCCTGGAGGCGTTGGGATTGGCAGAATTTGGACAGATTCCAGCGCCGCTGGTGGATTCGCCGAAGTGTCCCGGGTGCTCGCTAGTGGGGATCTGCCTACCAGATGAGACGTGGAGGGCGGGTGCGGAAGAGGTCGAAGAGCCGCAGCAACTGGCGCTGTTCGATTTGCCCCGGCGCAAGCCGGTGAAACGCGAAGTCCGCCCCATGATGACGCCGCGCAGCGAACTACGTCCTCTGTATCTGAACAGCCAAGGCGTGAAGTTGGGGAAGAGCGGCGCAGTCCTCCAGGTGAAGGATAAGGAAAAGCTGCTCCAAGAGGTGCGGATCGGCGAGATTTGCCAAGTGAACCTGATGGGTAACGTGCAGATCACGACGCAGGCGGTACAGGCGTTATGTGAAGCGGAGGTACCGATTTGCTACTTCTCGATGGGCGGGTGGTTCTACGGGATTACCATGGGTTTGAACACGAAAAACGTGTTCCTGCGGCGGAACCAGTTTCGTCTTTCGGAGCAGGAGTATTTCGCACGGACGATCGCGCGGCGGCTGGTAGCGGGAAAGATTCGTAATCAAAGAACGCTGTTGCAGCGGAATCACGTGGAGCCAAACCGGCAAACTCTGATGGGCATGAAGGAGATGGCGGAGCGGGCGGAGGGCGCGGGGTCGCTGGAGGAGTTGCTCGGGCTCGAGGGGAATGCGGCGCGGATGTATTTCGGGGAGTTCTCGGGGATGATGAAGCCTGACGAGGAGGCGGGGACAAGTCCTCTGCCTTTCGAGATGGACGGGCGGAACCGACGACCGCCGCGGGACCCGGTCAATGCCATGTTGTCGCTGGGGTACAGCTTGCTGGCGAAGGATCTGACCGTGGCGTGTTACGCGGTGGGTTTCGATCCGTACGTGGGGTTTTACCATCAGCCTCGCTTTGGGCGTCCGGCGCTGGCGTTGGATTTGATGGAGCCGTTTCGGGCGCTGATTGTGGATTCCGCAGTGCTCACAGCGGTGAACACCGGGATGGTGACCACACGGGACTTCGTGCGGGCAGGTGGCGCAGTGGCGCTGACGGCGGGCGGCCGGAAGGCATTTTTCCGGGCGTATGAGATGCGGATGGATACGCTGGTGACCCATCCGCTGTTTGAGTATCGGGTGAGCTACCGACGGCTGCTGGAGATCCAGTCGCGGCTGCTCGCGCGGGTTCTGGAGGGGGAGATTGGCGAATACCCGGTATTTACCACGCGCTAGGCTGGTGCGAGCGGCGGGTTGGCCGCGATAAGGCGGGGATCGCTCGCAGGCACACAATGTCTCGGTATGGCGGAAGTTAGGAGCGGGGAGGATCGATTGGACTTGAGGTTTGGGCGTAAAATGGTGAGGCGCTCGCAGGCGGGCGTGCAGGTCCTTGAAAACAGAATAGAATAGAAGGGGGCTAATTCCACGACCGCGCGGTCGTGGCCTTATTGAAGCTCAATTTGGCGCGGCATTCGCGGCGGCTTATCCGTAATTCCACGACCGCGCGGTCGTGGCCTTATTGAAGCATCACCGGGACATTCACCACCAGCCCCGCCTAAAGCCAATTCCACGACCGCGCGGTCGTGGCCTTATTGAAGCATCTGAAGATCCTTCTTAGAACGCCGCTGCTGAAAATTCCACGACCGCGCGGTCGTGGCCTTATTGAAGCTTTGACGACGCCAGCCGGTCCTACCGGCGGATGCTAATTCCACGACCGCGCGGTCGTGGCCTTATTGAAGCAAGTTGAGCGTGCCCTTGGCGCAATGGGCGCGCGATAATTCCACGACCGCGCGGTCGTGGCCTTATTGAAGCCAGCCAGGCCGCTTATCGATGGGCTGCGCTTCGCCAATTCCACGACCGCGCGGTCGTGGCCTTATTGAAGCCCTATTTCGCCTCTCTCCCTGGACTGCCTCACCAGAGAATTCCACGACCGCGCGGTCGTGGCCTTATTGAAGCACGCCCAAGCCGTCGCGCAGGACGTATCCATACTTTAATTCCACGACCGCGCGGTCGTGGCCTTATTGAAGCCATCAAACGGCCAAGGGTACAGCGGAGGGTGAAGGCAATTCCACGACCGCGCGGTCGTGGCCTTATTGAAGCACCGATGAAGAATCGGCGAGGGCGCTGGAACCCTTCAATTCCACGACCGCGCGGTCGTGGCCTTATTGAAGCGTGGCCGAGTTGTTGTACTGATCGGCCTGCCCCTGAAATTCCACGACCGCGCGGTCGTGGCCTTATTGAAGCGTCGCAATTTGCTGTGGTCCACGAATGCCCCGTCATAATTCCACGACCGCGCGGTCGTGGCCTTATTGAAGCCAACTACCAATGCCTGCATTTACCCTCCCAGCACGGCAATTCCACGACCGCGCGGTCGTGGCCTTATTGAAGCTCTGGACGTGCTGAAAGGGCTGCCGGCGGGATCATAAATTCCACGACCGCGCGGTCGTGGCCTTATTGAAGCCAGGAGAGCGCAGTGCCGCGACCCATCGGGCATCAATTCCACGACCGCGCGGTCGTGGCCTTATTGAAGCCTTCGGCGCGGGCTGCTTCGCCGCGTCCTCCACCATAATTCCACGACCGCGCGGTCGTGGCCTTATTGAAGCATGAGTAGCGCGGCGCGGCTGAATGGAGCACTCCCAATTCCACGACCGCGCGGTCGTGGCCTTATTGAAGCCCGATGAGTTGAACCACGGAGTTATCGAGAGCCTGCAATTCCACGACCGCGCGGTCGTGGCCTTATTGAAGCTACCAGGGCGCTGAAAACGTACTTGTCGCCGTTGGTAATTCCACGACCGCGCGGTCGTGGCCTTATTGAAGCTCCGCTATCGCTGGCATTCCGCACTTCGCGCAGACCAATTCCACGACCGCGCGGTCGTGGCCTTATTGAAGCACACGTGTGGGCCCGCCTCAAACCCGCAAACTCTGAATTCCACGACCGCGCGGTCGTGGCCTTATTGAAGCGCCGCCCTGCTCGGTGTAGCCCGCGATAGTAACCGTAATTCCACGACCGCGCGGTCGTGGCCTTATTGAAGCGCGTGAATCGGCGCCCGCTATCATCAGTTCCCAGTAATTCCACGACCGCGCGGTCGTGGCCTTATTGAAGCGACGGCACTCACCCGGTAATGCCTATCATGATGACAATTCCACGACCGCGCGGTCGTGGCCTTATTGAAGCGTCGATAATTCAGCACCAAATCGGCCATCTTGTCGAAATTCCACGACCGCGCGGTCGTGGCCTTATTGAAGCGGCGTTGAGTCTCTCCACCCGGATCGGGATAAATTAATTCCACGACCGCGCGGTCGTGGCCTTATTGAAGCGTCCTGGGGCGCTTGCGGGAGGCATGTGGCGGGCAGCTAATTCCACGACCGCGCGGTCGTGGCCTTATTGAAGCCAGACGGAGGTAGACGCGCAACGGGACGAGATTGCAATTCCACGACCGCGCGGTCGTGGCCTTATTTGAAGCGCGAGCGCCGCGGAGGCCAATGATGCCCGCGGAGGAATTCCACGACCGCGCGGTCGTGGCCTTATTGAAGCGCGCCCGCGGCCAGCGGTACCGTCGCCCAGTGCCGAATTCCACGACCGCGCGGTCGTGGCCTTATTGAAGCGAGGATGGCGGCGGCGGCGTCGGTGTCGGTGCGGAAATTCCACGACCGCGCGGTCGTGGCCTTATTGAAGCTACGTAGTACTGGAGTTCCAGACACCCGCCCAGCGCAATTCCACGACCGCGCGGTCGTGGCCTTATTGAAGCCTGGTTACTGCCAGCGCCAGTTTCTTTCTACTCTCAATTCCACGACCGCGCGGTCGTGGCCTTATTGAAGCCCTCCAGCGGCAACACCGTCGATACAGCCTCACGCAATTCCACGACCGCGCGGTCGTGGCCTTATTGAAGCGGCGTTGGGTGTGCGGTTATCAATGGCGGCGCGCATAATTCCACGACCGCGCGGTCGTGGCCTTATTGAAGCTCAGCTTCCTGTGCCAAGGGCTCGGAACCAAAGATAAATTCCACGACCGCGCGGTCGTGGCCTTATTGAAGCGGCGCAAAATGTCTGGGACGCCAGTTACCAGATCGTAATTCCACGACCGCGCGGTCGTGGCCTTATTGAAGCCCGTGAACATCGCGGCGTCCACGCTGGCGGCAGCCGGAATTCCACGACCGCGCGGTCGTGGCCTTATTGAAGCCGGCACCATCAGCACGCCCGTAAGCCGCCTCGTGGAATTATTGATTTAAAGCGGTCAGTGGAGGCCCACATTTGGCCGCCTCGCTTTACACCCCGCTACGTGGCCTCATTGAAGTATGATGAAGTCGTACGGAGGCGCGAAGAAACCCGCCAAATTTCCACGACCTCGCGGTCGTGGCCGCATTGAAGCTTGATGCCCTCCCGCAGAATTTCATAAGAACCACCAATTCCACGACGACTTTCGTCGTGGCCTCTTTGAAAGGGAGTCAGTTAAAGTTACGGGGATTTCGCTCACGATTTCGAAGGCAATTGATGAATACCGTGGTAGTTGATCCAATTCGGCTGTAGTGGATTCTGTAGCTACCCGGCGCCCCGAGGCCTACAAACTTCAACCGATTTCACCCATGCCGCCCGGAATCTCCGGAACGAGCATTGATTCTAAAGCCTTTGTTTTCAAATGGAGCCGGCGGAGGGATTTGAACCCCCGACCCTCTGATTACAAATCAGATGCTCTACCAACTGAGCTACGCCGGCCCGCTTTTTCATCTTACCATCGGCTTTGGGCATGGCGCGCGCATTCA
>Ga0182030_10017350_pt1 | contig 13904 bp, 14 predicted proteins | sample 812S3MmetaG_FD_121299 | JGI IMG/M metagenome (GOLD analysis project Ga0182030, IMG submission 121299) | Permafrost microbial communities from Stordalen Mire, Sweden - 812S3M metaG (Illumina Assembly) | ecosystem: Environmental > Terrestrial > Soil > Wetlands > Permafrost | place: Sweden...
GTCGCCGAGGCGGTAGACCAGCTGCTGCGAGGCTGGCAAATTCATCCAGAAATTCGCCGTCGCGACGATCAAACCGGTCAGTTTCAGGTCCTGCAAACACCGCAACCAACACCCGTGGCAGCCGATGGCTTGGCACCTTTTTCAACAGATTGGGGCAATCCCCAAGAAACTCATCTCAAGGTTTATCCCTACGCAGTCAGCAAAGGTTTGCTGGAGCGCGTCGTGAAGACTTTGCAATTGCCTGTGGAAGTGGTTAAGTCAATTGACGAAGCTGATGCCATTCTCGCCCTGCGCAGTTATGCTCGAGCTGGCGCAAAGATCTTCTCCCTTGCCGAAGCGCGCTCTGTTCCAGTCTATGTCGTTAAAAGTAACAACATGCCCCAGTTGCAAAAAGCTTTAAGAGAGGCTCTGCATCTTGATGGTGACATCGGTGCGGTGGACATCGAACTCGATATCGATGAAACTGAAGTCGCTTTAGAAGAAGCCAGACAGGCTATCACGCGGGTTATGGACAGACTGGAGCCATTGGAGCTCAGCCCACGTCGTGCTTATATCAGAAGACTGCAACATCAACTAGTGGAAAGATTCAATTTGAGCAGCCGCAGTATCGGTGATGAACCGATGCGTCGACTAAGAATATTGCCACCTGCTGGTGCTCAGGCAAATTTGGGTTATATCTAAAATCTGAGTCACTCTGGACAAAATAATAGGCGCTAGCGCTAGCTCTCTTAGCCCGCTAGCGCCTTTTCATTAGTGTTAACACGATGATTAATAAGGGTAAAGCTAAGGCATATCAGGTCAAGCAGGTGTTTTTGGCTATCGAGAAGTTGGAGCAAAGCAGAAATGAACGTTGATCACTATACCTTTCGTGTCACTTGGTCACCCGATGACGGCGAGCATGTTGGTTTGTGCGTTGAATTTCCCTCTCTATCTTGGCTAGCAAAAACCCCAGAAGATGCCTTATCTGGGATTCGTAAAACGATTGCCGAAGTGGTATCGGATATGCGATCTAATGGCGAACAAATTCCAAAACCTCTATCTGAAAAGCGGTATAGCGGCGAGTTCAGAGTTCGTATCCCACCAGATGTACACCGCGCTTTGGCGATGCAGGCAGCAGAGCAAGGTATTAGCTTGAATCGATTGGCTAGTGCAAAGCTTTCTGGCGACTAATGATGATTATGTGATGTGAACTTTGGGTCTGCAGATCAAAGCCAATACAGCTGTCATTGTCGATGTAGCCGCTAGCAAAATAAGAGCGCTGACAAAACTGACATTTGCTCCTGGCAAAACCGGAGTCATTTGCCGCGGTCCCAGACGACCAATAATCAGATTACTGGGGATGCCAAAAGCACAATAACCGAGGAAGAAGATGCCACTGCCCAGCCCATAGACTTCTGATCGAAACTGCAGTTCGGAGTTCATTTGCAACGCAACAAATGACAGATTTATTCGATCGAGGTAAGAGACGACATAGAGCACCATCATCAAAGGCAGCAGCCGCCACGAAATTTTCGCCATCAAGCGGTTGCGCCTTCGCTGCCGGCTCGCTGATTCATTTTCTATGGAAAGGTTTTGCATAGCCATTGAGAATAACAGAACTGACATTCCCGACCACACCATTGCCTTCTTAAGTTGTCAGACCGCGATAGCTTCGACAAATGTGTTCAAAAGACAATGCGCGACAGCCAAAGAAAGCGCACAGTTAAACTAACTCGTCAAGCGCTCGATATTTCACAAAGAGAATGAAAAAAACTAGATCGCAATTTTTGAAACTTCAGTGATATAGTTCAACGGTGAAAGCAGGGGTGCCTTAAACGGCTGAGAGAACAAACGTTCAACCCTTGGAACCTGACCTGGTTAGTACCGGCGTAGGGAGCTGAGATGATAATTCAATTCTTCAAGCTTCCTCTGGTCCGCATTGCGGGGGAAGTTTTTTTGATTCTATAAACCTTTATTCGAGAGACCTTCTCGACTCAAATGTTCAAATGTAACTTATCCAATTGCACGCGTGTCGACAACCGAGCACCAGGGGTGTCTCTGGCTTTGCCACCGCATGCTCATTAACACTACTTTTATTGCGGCAACATCTCGCAAATTACACTGGAGAGCAAATGCAAAAAACAGAAACAAACCCGACTATGACAATATCGACTGAGCCGTTTCCCGGCTCCAAAAAAGTATATATCGATCATCCTGATTTTAGTGACATTAAAGTGCCCGTGCGCTCTGTTCAATTAGAGACCGGGGATTCGGTTTTGCTTTACGACACATCTGGTCCATACACAGATCCTGATCAGGCGATAGTTCTGGAGAACGGCTTGCCTACAGTCAGAGACAAGTGGATAGAAGCGCGCAACGATTCACATACTTATCATGGTTTGATCGATGAGCCGAAATTTCAAAGCTCGCTCGCTAACCTGGTCAAGCCTCAGATGTTGCGCAAGCCAAGAAGGGCAAATGCTGGTGGCAACGTAAGCCAAATGCACTATGCACGCAAAGGCATCATCACTGCCGAGATGGAGTATATAGCAATTCGCGAGAACCAGAAGCGCACGGCCCTTGCCCTCAGCCCAAGTGAAGTCGCTCGCAACAAGCGCCTGAAGGGCGAGTCATTCAATGCGGCGATTCCGGAATTAATTACCGCCGAATTCGTGCGTGACGAGGTCGCGCGGGGAAGAGCGATTATTCCAGCCAACATCAATCATCCAGAGTGCGAACCGATGATTATTGGTCGCAATTTCCTGGTCAAAATCAATGCCAATATCGGCAATTCAGCGGTTTCTTCAAGTATTGAAGAAGAGGTCCAGAAGATGGTCTGGGCGATTCGTTGGGGTGCCGACAACATCATGGATTTGTCTACCGGCAAAAACATCCATGCCACAAGAGAGCGGATTTTGAGAAATTCACCGGTTCCTTTAGGCACAGTGCCCATCTATCAAGCGCTGGAAAAAGTCGATGGCGTCGCTGAAAACTTAACATGGGAGATATTCCGCGACACCTTAATCGAGCAGGCCGAGCAAGGCGTCGATTACTTCACCATTCACGCCGGTGTACTTCTGCGCTATGTTCCATTAACAATCAATCGTGTCACTGGTATTGTTTCGCGCGGTGGATCGATAATGGCAAAGTGGTGCCTCGCTCACCACAAAGAAAATTTCATTTACGATCACTTCGAAGAGATCTGCGAGATAGCCAAAACATATGACGTGTCATTTTCTTTGGGCGACGGGCTGAGACCAGGGTCAATAGCTGATGCCAACGATGAAGCGCAATTCGCCGAACTAGATACGTTAGGAGAGTTGACAAAAGTCGCCTGGCGACACGATGTGCAAGTGATGATCGAAGGGCCTGGTCACGTTCCCATGCATTTGATCAAAGAAAATATGGAACGCCAATTGGCCGTCTGTGACGAGGCACCATTTTATACTTTAGGACCTCTGACCACCGACATCGCGCCAGGCTACGATCACATCACAAGCGCCATTGGTGCTGCCATGATTGGCTGGTATGGCACGGCCATGCTCTGCTATGTAACTCCGAAAGAGCACTTGGGTTTGCCTGATCCCGATGATGTCAAAGCCGGAGTGATTGCCTATAAAATTGCTGCTCATGCCGCTGACCTGGCGAAGGGGCATCCAGCTGCAAGAGAAAGAGATGACGCTTTATCGAAGGCACGCTTTGAATTTCGCTGGCGAGATCAGTTCAATTTGTCTCTCGACCCTGATACCGCGCTGAAGTTTCATGACCAAACGCTTCCGGCAGAAGGTGCTAAAGCGGCGCATTTTTGCTCAATGTGCGGACCGAAATTCTGCTCGATGAATATCACTCAGGAACTGAGAACTCTCGCTCAGGCTGTGGAAATTATAGATTAATGAGCTACCGAATAGGAATAGTTGGCGCTGGTTTAATTGGACGAACGCTGGCTTTCGAGCTGAGCAAAGAAAATTATCAGGTCACTATTTTCGACAGTGACAGTGTAGCCGGTCACGCCAGCTGCGGGTTCGCCGGAGCTGGCATGCTCGCCCCCTATTCGGAACTCGAAACATGTGAGAGTGTGATATTCGAACTTGGACGCAACGCCATTTCACTGTGGTCGCAAATAATTGAAACTTTGCCGGCGCCTGTTTTTCTGCAGGCGTCTGGCACTCTATTAGTTGCGCACGCTCAAGACAAGCCCATTCTGGTGCGCGTCAAGCGTCTGATAGAACAGAAAGGACCAGACGCTAGTGACGACATCTGGTTGCAGCAGCTTAGCGACATTGAGTTGAACAAATATGAACCGGCTCTAGCCGGGCGCTTCAGCGGCGTCGTTTTGCTTGCGTTGGAAGGACAATTAGACAACCGCCAGTTGATGCAGGCGCTTTGTGAAGGACTCAACCGAGCCGGAGTACAGTGCCATTTTGATACACGGGTTATTGCTTTGCGACCAGGACAGATAGAAACGATTAGCGAGCAATTCAATTTCGACCTGGTTATAGATTGTCGCGGGCTTGGCGCTAAAGCAGACATCGCTAATTTGAGAGGCGTGCGCGGAGAAATGATCGAAGTGGTGGCACCAGATGTTACACTCTCGCGCCCAATTAGATTGATGCACCCTCGCTATCCAATTTATATCGTGCCAAGAGAGAAGCACCACTTTCTAATTGGCGCCACATCTATTGAATCAGAAAGCAAAAGCGCCATCACCGTTCAATCAACGCTGGAACTTTTGTCTGCGGCCTATTCCGTCGACTCTGCCTTTGCCGAAGCTCACATCATCGAATCTCGAGTAAATTGCAGACCGGCTTTGTCTGACAATAAACCTCGCATATTCCAACACTCAGGGCTGATGAGGGTGAATGGGCTTTACCGTCATGGTTTTCTGATTACACCAAAACTGGTGCAGATCATTGTTCAGTTTATAAAATCGGGTCGCCCCGATACTTCATTTGAGTGTTTATTCAACTCGGAGGAATCGCTGCTTTGCAAATTATAGTCAATGGAAAAACTAAGGAGCTTGAAGAAGAAACTCTTCTCGCAGATCTGGTTAACGAGCTGGGCTATGCGGAAAGTTCAGTGGCAGTCGTCATTGATGGCAGGCTTTGGCCAAGAAGCAAGTGGAATCAGAAACTGCTAGTTGATGGACAGTGTCTGGAATTCGTCTCACCAATGCAGGGTGGTTAGGGTGGTAAGTAATGATTAAAATTGACGGCTGCGAAATCAATAGCCGGCTCTTTCTAGGAACAGCGCTCTATGATTCGCCAGAAATAATGCGGGCAGCAATTTCAGCGTCGGGCGCGGAAGTGGTGACGGCTTCCCTGAGACGCCAGGCACCACAAGACAATGGTGGCAATCGCTTCTGGGAATTTCTCAAAGAATCGAAAATCAAAATACTGCCAAATACTGCCGGTTGTCGCTCAGCCAAGGAAGCAGTGACAACTGCCGAAGTAGCGCGAGAAATCTTCGAAACGAATTGGATCAAACTCGAAGTTATCGGAGACGACTACACTCTGCAGCCGGATCCTTTTGCTCTCCTTGATGCCACCAGGCAACTGGTTGAACTGGGGTTCGAAGTTTTTCCTTACTGCACCACAGACTTGATTGTCGCGCAAAGATTACAAGAAGCCGGATGCAGAATAATTATGCCGTGGGCGGCACCGATTGGAACAGGGCAAGGTCCGACAGATTTGAAGGCGCTCCAGACTTTGCGCAATCGTCTGCCAGATTGCATCTTGATCGTCGACGCTGGCATTGGCAAGCCATCGCACGCCGCTCAAGTGATGGAGCTAGGCTATGACGCGGTTCTTCTTAATTCTGCAGTCGCGCTTGCTGACAATCCACCACTAATGGCTAAGGCATTTCGCTTGGCTGTAGAAGCCGGGCGTGCTGGATATAAATCGGGTTTCATGGAAGAACGTGATACCGCGTCGCCGAGCACACCAACGATAGGCATTCCTTTTTGGCATCAAATTAAAGAGGTTTCCAGATGAGCTCCATGTCCATTAGGCCGACTGCAGCGATTGCTCCGACTGCGCCGAGCCTGCCGACGATGCCTATCTCGTGGACAATCGCTGCCTCTGATAGCTCATCAGGCGCTGGTGTGCAAGCGAATCTAAAGACTATGAACGGCTTAGGCGTTTATTGCTGCACGGCTCTTACGGCCCTTACTGCTCAAAATACTAAAGGTGTTTCCAGCATCGAGCCTGTTAGTCTGGCCATGCTTGACGCTCAATTAAAAGCGCTGCAATTTGATCTGCCACCGCTGTCAATAAATCTCGGGCTCTTGCATTCTCGAGCGCACATAGAGTTGATCTGCAAGCATTTGAAAAACTTGGACATACCTATTATCTGCGACCCGGTGATGAAAGCAACGAGTGGCGACAATCTCTCTAACGAGAACGCTGTCGAAGCTATGCGTTCAGATCTGTTTCCCTTGTCGGAGTTGATCACGCCCAACCTAGACGAAGCCCTGGTACTTCTGGGAATTAAAGACGAAAGGGATGTCGATCACTTCATTGACGACACGACCACAGATCAATTGATCGAGTCTCTTGCCGGTCGCCTTCTTAGTTTTGGCTCGCGCTCTGTGCTTTTAAAAGGTGGGCATCGTCAGGGTGAGTATTGCCAGGATTATTTTACCGACGGAAGCACGCGACTTTGGCTAACGAGTGAAAAAAAGCATTCATCGAGTACGCACGGAACTGGTTGCACTTTGTCGGCGGCAATTGCTGCCTGTCTTGCACTCGGTTTATCTTTGCTCGATGCCATTGTTGTGGCTAAGGCTTATGTGAATCAGGGTGTGCGACTGGCCCCGTCGCTTGGAGCAGGGCACGGACCTTTAGCGCACCAGAGCTGGCCTGAATTTGAAGACGATTTGCCCTGGATTAGCCCGACAGCTGAGGAAGGAAGAAATCGAACTCAGTTTTTGCAGGATCATCAAATCGGCTTTTACCCGATCGTCGATCGCTCTGCCTGGCTGGAGACGATTCTTCCAACTGGAGTCAAAACCGTACAGCTGCGGATCAAAGATCTAAAAGGCGAAGAACTGGAGAAAGAAATCGAGAAGGCGGTGGCCATCTCCAGACACTACGATGCGCGTCTCTATATCAATGATTACTGGCAACTGGCGTGCAAATACAAGTCGTTCGGAGTGCACCTTGGTCAAGAAGATCTTGCTCAGGCTGACATTTGGCAGATTCAAAAAGAAAATCTACGGCTTGGCATTAGTACTCATAACTATGCTGAAATAGCACGTGCTCTGAGCTATCGGCCGTCCTATATAGCGATTGGTCCGATTCATCACACCACTACCAAAGAGATGGTGCATCGACCTCAGGGAGTAGAAGCTCTGAGGCGCTGGCGTCGCAGCTTGAACTATCCGTTAGTGGCTATCGGGGGGATTTTCCTCTCCAATGCCGAACCGATTTTGCAAGCTGGTGCCGACAGTATCGCTGTGGTGCGTGATGTATGCGATGCCGAAAATCCATCGCAGCGCTGCCTTCAATGGTTGAATCTTTTTCAAAACAAACGGACTGCTTCCGGTTTCGACCCTTGACTGCTTCCTACTGCAGAAACGATGGCAATGGCTTCAACAATTTCTGGGAACCAAATACGGTGTTAAGCGAAAAACAGCATCACAGATATATTCGACAGTTAAATCTTCCCGATTTCGGTGTCACCCGCCAGCAACGACTGTTGAAATCTCGCGTTGTAATCGTGGGTGCCGGTGGTTTAGGCTGTCCGATCGCTCTTTATTTAGCTGCGGCCGGTGTGGGGTCGCTGGTTGTTGTCGATGACGACTCGGTCACTCTTTCTAATTTGCATCGACAGATAGCCTACTCTTGTGCTGAAATTGGTTTGCCGAAATCAGAGCAGCTCGTACAAGCGCTGGAGCGACTGGACTCTGAGCTTGACTTCACAGCCGTCGTCGCCAATCTCAGTGAGTGCAATTATGAAACACTTTTAGCTGGTGCCAACCTCGTTATCGATGGCACCGATAATTTTGCCTCGAGATTTTTGCTGGCCGACGCTTGCCACTTTCTGAAAATCTCATATCTGCAGACAGCGGTGTTTCAATATTCCGCTCAGATAATGTTGTGTACGCCAGGATTCAGTCCATGCTACAGATGCGTGTTCGAGGCGCCGCCGAAGGTTGACGAACTGCAGCCGTGCTCTCAGGCCGGTGTGCTGGGAAGCGCGGTGGGAACAGCCGGCACCATTGCGGCAACAGAAGCGATTAAGTTTCTCTCTGGCATGCAGAGCGCGGTTTTAGGGAAAATGCTTATTTACGACGGCATCGATCAAGCGATCCGGCATGTAGAGCTGAGCTTTGATGATAAATGCAGGCTGTGCGGTAACGAAGCTTCGATTAAGACTGTCGAGAGATATCCAAAGATTTGCTTGAACGAAGTGGCAGGCGAGAAAAATGAAAAAAGTGAGAAAAATGAGCTGTCTGTCGAAGAAGCTAACCTTCTAATTTCGCAGGGGGCGACTTTGATTGATGTGCGAGAGACAAACGAGTTTAGGCTGAATCATCTGGCAGGCGCGATATCTGTGCCTCATTCAAAAATCGAAGAAAAGTTGGATGAGCTGCAAAATTTGAAAACTCCGGTGCTTCTTTATTGTCAGCAAGGAAAGAGAAGTCAGCTCTTTTTGCAAAGACTGGAAGCACAAGGGTTTAACGGCTTTTTTGCCTTGAGAGGCGGGCTGCAAGCCTGGTATGGATGATTCAGCTAGTGGCACTTTCTCCGTTTGCAAGTACAGAACTTATGTTGCACAATAAATGATCGAGTTAGACTCTTTCATGCCTAAGCATTCATAGGTCCTCCTGGCTGCTGGATCTCTGCGCCGGTTGTATTGCCGATGCCCACTACAGTTTCAATCATATCGACAGTCGGTAAGTTGATAACGCATTCTTTGCTTTTAGCGATCAAATCGTAGCTGTAATTAGCGGCAGTAATCATGCAGCCAATTAAAGACGGCTCAAATTCCGAGACTGGGAAATCATTTTTGGCATATTTGCGCATGCTCAGACTGCGCCGATGACCTTGCTAATTTCAATAAAATGAGCATCTGGGTTGAGCGCCTGCGAGCCACCTTCTGAAATTGGGAAAGCCTGGGTATGTCCGGTTTCAACATAGCCCAGTCGTTTGTACCAGTCCATTAATTCCGGTCTGCCATTTAGAACATACATATTTGCCGTCGTTGCTTTAAAATTTGTGCGCGCATGCTCTTCTGCATTTTTTACCAGAAGCTTGCCCAATCCAAGATTTTGCCTGGCTGGATTGACTGCGATCAGACCGATATGAACAATACCTTCCCCATGCTTATCCACTAAAACGCAACCGCCAATCTCGCCGTTGTCCAACTCAGCCACTCTTATTGAGGCATCGCCCGATTGAATTATTTGCTCCATTTCTGGCCTTTTAATGCGCGGTCCTTGAACTATATGATTCTCATTCTTCCAGCAGACAGTGGCGACGCCACCGCGATAAGCGCTATGAACGATTTCGAGCAACACATCAACATCGGCTAAAGTTGCGGCTCTCAGACTGATTTGCGACTTAAGCTTTGACTGCGGTAAAGACACTGGGGAACCTCGCAAGAACATTTACTGTGATCGAACAACAGTATATCGGGCCCTGAAATAAATGCTATTGGCATGCAAATAATTGTATGATTCGCACTTTCTTATTAAGGAGCGCAAAAAATTGGCATCAGCAAAATTTACCTCTTCCGTTGCGCTCCTCGTCGCAACACCAGCAATCATCCTGTTACTTTCGTCATGTAGCGGTGGGGGCAATCACATCGAGCAGGGCAAAAAGATGCTAGAGAACAAGCAATATGACCAGGCGTTAAACGAATTCAACGAAGCCATTAAAGAAGACCCCAAGCAATACTATGCTTACTTCGGTCAGGGCTTCGCCTATGCCAACACAGGACATCCTGACCTCGCTTTTACGAGCGCCAATCAAGCGCTTGCACTCAAGCCAGATGACGCCGGTTCTTTTTGTGTACGCGGTCAGGCCGAAGCCGAACTCAATCAACCACAAGCGGCTGTGACAGATATGACCCAAGCCATGCAACTTGATCCGCAGAAAGCAAAATATGTAGCCATGCGTTCGTTCATTTATGCTACTCATGAGCAACCGGAGTTGGCTATGAAGGATTCGGAAGCCGCTCTTACCCTCGATCAAAATTCAGTGCCGGCCCTGATATCAGCAGCCATAGTTTTAGACAATCAGGGGCATCACGATGAAGCATTAGCCGCTGTACAGAAAGCCGCAGCAGTGGAGCCAGGCAACGCTACAGTGCAAAAAATGCAAGCGATGATGGTGCAGCAAAGCCAATAATTCAGTATGTCAACGAAAATTGTGTTGTACCCGACATTCAGTCTCGGATGAATCAAATTTAGCGTCTATTTGAAAAGTGACCGTAGCCACGCTGTTCACGACGATAATAGTCATAATTTCCATCTGGTGGTGGCAATCTGCACTCAGCATCGCGTCTTCCAAGCAGAATAAATGATCCACTCAACGGATTAACAAGATCAAGAAGGTTCGGCTGATAACATCGCTCAATTGGAGGTTGCATCAACGATTGCACATCATATCCTTCACGCGAATGCGGCTGTGGATTGCGGTCGACAAAATCAGGAGCCTTGATCACTTTCGGTCCTGCCGGCCCAAAATCGGCAGGACGTCGAGGCGGTAGTGGAGCTGACGCCTCAGCTGGTTGCGGTGTAAGATCAGCAGGACGTCGAGGCGGAACTGGGACTGACGCCTCAGCAGGATGCGGTGTAAGATCAGCAGGACGTCGAGGCGGAACTGGGACTGACGCCTCAGCAGGATGCGGTGTAAGATCAGCAGGACGTCGAGGCGGAAGTGGTGCGGATTGGATTTCTTTTGTTGGGCTCTGTGCTTCTACAGCCTTTGCATGGTGATCATGCAGACGAATTTCTTTATTGCGAAGATCGTTGCAATCGACAGAAATATGATTTAGATCGGCAATACGCTTCATTTCATGAGCAACAGAACCTTTTTGTCCATGCGCTTCTAATGAAGCATGAGCTATATCCCACAATGTCGTGCCTACTTGCCCTTTTACCGAGTCGTGTGACTTGATTTGATCTGGCATCGCTTGAATAGCGCCGGCGTGAGCTTTCTTCCACCATTCTGTAGCGTGACCGCTAGTGTTTTTGACATGACACTCAGACATCAGCTGGTGAGCATGATCACGCAATGGCGACGAATTATCGATCTTATTGCGCAGTGCCATTTGCTTAGGATCAACGATTTCACGTACTTCAGACATCGGGACAACCTCTTCGGGATGTCGTTACCATATGAAGTCAGTTTGACATTGCTGTGACAAAGAAGCTTGTTTCGCGGGTTGGACACAGTGTTTTCATGGGAAGATCACCATGATCAAGATGAACTCTTATCTTAGAGAATTCCGGATCTGATCCCGCAACGCTGATACAGCCTGGTTCTCGGGCATTAACCGAGCAGCGACCTCAAAATCAGCAAGAGCCCCTTTGTGATCGCCAGTGTTGTATCGCGCCGATCCCCGGTTGGCATAAGCTTTGCCAAAATTAGGATCGATTTCAATTGCCTCGTCGTAATCTTTAATTGCTTCAGTAAAATTGCCGACAGCAGTCTTGTCGCAACCACGATCGAAAACCTGCTGAGCATTCATACCACTGGCAGAGTGATTGGTCATAGCTGGAGCGGCATTACCACCTGAGCCCCCGCCTCCAGGTTGTGCAAATGGCGACGAGCCGTGGTCGTTACTGGGTGCGCCATCGAAAGGTCCATAAGAGTGTCCGGTAAAACTGGTACTTTCTGAAGTTGGACTAGCGGCAGGCCGCGCCACTGGAAGAGCTTGACCTCCAGGAATTAGACCACGACGTTGGGCATTCATCATGATGATATCGGCTGGTTCGGAAAAATCCTGAGGAAGCGCAGGCATTGCGGTATTTGCGGGGATTAGTCCACGACGCTGGGCATTCATCATAATGATCGTGGCTGGATCGGAAAAATCCTGAGCGCTTGCATTTAGTATCGATAGCAACGGTAAACTGACAACCAAGCCAGTGAGCAACATTTGTCCAGACACTTTAGCAACGTTACACTTCAAAACCAGCACCTCAAAGAATTTGTCCAATTATAATTCACACTGACAAAAACAAGTATTTAGTCAGATGCATAGAGGTTACTCAAAATCGAAATAGATTGTCGAGACAAAATCATCATTATCGGTGCCGGACCAGTCGGCATCAGTGCTGCGCGCGCTTTGAAAGCAAAAAATATTGCCTACGACCAATTTGAATCACAGGCAGAACTTGGGGGCAACTGGCGCAATGGTGTGTATGACACAACTCATATCGTCTCATCAAAAAAAACCACTGAATATCCCGATTACCCTATGCCTGACTCCTATCCGGATTTTCCCAGTGGCGCCCAGATGCTTGCTTATTTAGTCGACTATGCATCTCATTACGATCTCACCAGAAGCATTACATTCAATACAACCGTCGCATGGGTCGAACAAAACGATGCCGGTCTCTGGCGCCTTAGTCTAAGCAACGGCGAAACACGAATCTATGATGGCGTCATCGTCTGCAACGGACATCACTGGGAGCGTCGCTTTCCACAATATCCGGGAAATTTTACAGGCGAGTTGATTCATTCAAAAGATTACAAACACCCCGATCAATTAAAAAACAAAAGAGTGCTTGTGATTGGTGGTGGCAATTCTTCCTGTGACATTGTGTCGGAGGCCGCGCGCGTTGGCAAATCAGCGCATCTGAGTTTGCGGCGCGGCTACTGGTTTATGCCTAAAACACTCTGGGGCAAGCCTACAGCTGAAGTGATGACAACGTGGATGCCGGTCTGGCTGCAGAGAATCTATCTCGGTTTGCTATTGAAAGTCGTGGTCGGCGATTATCGAAACTATGGACTGATGCAACCAGATCACAAAATTTTCGAACACCATCCATCAATTAACGCCGAACTTTTGCACTACTTGAAGCATGGCAAAATCAGCGCTCATCCAGACATAAAGCGCATGGATGCTAAAGTCGTTGAATTCATCGATGGTACAAAAGAAGAATTCGATATGATTGTTTGCGGCACAGGCTTCAATGTTTCGATGCCATTTCTTGCTCCAGAACTGGTTGAAATCAATGGACCAATCGTCAAAACGCAGTGGGGAGTGGTGGCACCGTCGCATCGTCAGTTATATCTATACGGCTGGGCCCAGGCGCGTTATGGCTTCGGTCCCTTGCTTACGCCCGCATCAGATTTAATCGCCAATTTGATTTTGCTACAACGCAAATTGATTCATCCGCTTGGTCAGGTGATTCAACAATTGCGTCAACCGATGCCGGAAACTCACTTACTAGATCCCATGCTCGCACTGCGCAAGATGCGCTCAGCCAATCGCATTTTGTGGTTATTGCCCTTGATAGACAAATACATGATTCGTCGCTAGAGGCGATGCTTGGCGCTAATAGTGAAGGCTGAATCGCCACTCTTTAAATAAGCATTTACCGCATTCATGTTCCAGCTGGAAAATGGTGATGTTCGAAGAGCGAGTAAATCGTCAACCTTTGATTGAACATCGCTTCGAATGTCGCTTGCGATTTCCGCAACCAGAGCTTCATCCTTGGCTGCTTCTGGCGGATATTTGAGTTCGAACTGAGGCCAGACACACATGAGGATTTTCGCAGGCATGGGGATTGAGTGAAAGGGAAATGGCAACCAGGGAAAAAACGGAGTGAGAGGGAAATATGGCCAATTTAACAGCTTGGCTAAAGGTTTGATGTTCGCAAAGATAGGATAAACCTCCTCACCGCCGATGGTGACAATAGGTACTAGCGGAGATTTGGTTGCCAAAGCGGCTCTGACAAAACCAGCATGAAA
>Ga0182030_10017351_pt1 | contig 13903 bp, 4 predicted proteins | sample 812S3MmetaG_FD_121299 | JGI IMG/M metagenome (GOLD analysis project Ga0182030, IMG submission 121299) | Permafrost microbial communities from Stordalen Mire, Sweden - 812S3M metaG (Illumina Assembly) | ecosystem: Environmental > Terrestrial > Soil > Wetlands > Permafrost | place: Sweden...
ATCTACGCTTAATGGAAACAATATTGGTTCCACTACATATCCTTATCAAGAATACTGCATCGATTATATAGGAACTTATTCTGTGGCTGCTCCTCCAGCCGATTATGTAGTTGGGGGTACGAACACATTTTTGATAACCCCGATAGATTCCTACTTTGGCTATATTGAGTATTTAAATAATAATCCTAACACTTTATACGGCCAGGTTGTTGTTTCTTATACAGCCGCTTGCTCATCGGGATGTAACCTGGGCGTGGAGTCAAATCCGGGTACTCCAGCTGCTGCTCAATGCTCTCCAACCTGGGCATTTGCGGCTGATTGCGGACCAGGTGCAACTGTAGCAATGCCTGCAGGCGATGTTTTGGCAAATACTTATTATGATTTTCAGGTAAGTACTGGCGGCGGCCTTTATGCTTCAAACAGTATTTATGTAGGGGGCAATTGCGAAACGACAAGTAATGTATACCTTGGATGGGAGAGCAGTTCACCATCGGTAACAATAGGAACAGACAGAGGTTGCGGTGCATGGAGTTCAGCCACCTCATCTGTGCTTGATTACAGGTATTCGGCACCTACGGTGTCAATAACAGGGGGTACTGGTTCTGGTGGTACCGCTACAGTATGCCCGGGAAGTATAACCTCTTACAGCATTTCTACTACCAATGTGAGCTCTTCAGGTACGGCCCCTTATACCTGGAGTGTGGCCACTGCCACCGGTGGTGCGGGAGCATCTTTTTCAAACTCTTTTGTTGACAACCCGAATGTAACTTTCACCAGTACCGGCACGGTTGGCACGGTGGTACTAAAATGTACCGTAACGAATAATAACAAATGTTCGGCCGAAGCCAGTACATTTACCATTACGGTTAATCGTGCCCTTGCAGCAACGGCAAGCGGAGGCTCGACATCTATCTGTAGTGGTACCTCGCCGGGAACATTTACTGCTACTGCCACCGGTGGTAACGGAACATATAGCTATCAGTGGTACAATAGTAGTTCGGGAATTATCGGGGGAGCAACTTCCAGTTCGTATACGGCGCCGACCTTAACTGCGAATACTTCATTTTACTGCGATGTAACCAGCGGAGGCGGGTGCGGTTCGGTAACAACAAACTCGATAGTTGTAACTGTAACCAGCGGTACCAGTGCTACGATCAGTGGTGGAAATACAAATATTTGCTATGGCACCTCGCCCGGCACCTTTACTGCTAATGCCAGTGGTGGAAACGGAACTTATAGCTATCAATGGTATAATAGTTCGGGAGCTATCGGCAGTGCCACCAGCAGTACTTACACGGCGCCAACTTTAATTGCCAATAATGGCTATTATGTAGTAGTTACGGGTAGTTGTGGCACAATTACTACTTCAACTACATCTATAACCGTTAAGCCGCAATTTACAGTTTCTATAAGCGGTGGAACGACACCGATTTGTACCGGTAATTCTCCGGGTTCATTTACTGTAACAGCGAGCGGGGGCAGTGGTAGTTATACCTATCAATGGTATAACGGATCGGGCCTTATTAATGGCTCTACGGCCAGTACTTATACTGCGCCGGTTATAACTGCTGATAATGAATATTATGCTTCGGTAACAGATGGCGGCGGATGTGGTACGATAAGCACCCCGGCTGTGGTTATAGTTGTTGATGCGCCTACCGTAACGGCTGGCGGAGCGATAGCGGCTATTTGCCAGGGCGGTACTACGGCTGCTTTAGGTGGCACTTTTGGCGGCACTGCAACCGGTGCTGTCTGGACCGATGGAGGAGCCGGGGGAACTTTTAGTAACAACGGCGGAAGCACTCCTAATACGGCAACCTATACAGCGGCATCTAACTCATCCTCACCGGTTACCCTTACCCTTACATCAACCGGCGGCGCCTGCGGAACCGCTTCTGCCACTAATACTGTAACGGTGAATGAAAACCCAACGGTAACTGCCGGAGGGCCGGTAGCTGCGGTTTGCCAGGGTGGAACTACAACTGCATTAGGCGGTTCGTTTGGCGGTGGGGCATCAACGGCTACCTGGACTGACGGCGGAGTGGGCGGTACTTTTGCAAACAATACAGGAACAACACCGGGAACAACAACCTATACCGCCGGGGCTAATTCACCGGCATCGGTTACATTAACACTTACAACACAGGGCGGTTCGTGCGGGTCGGCTTCTGCAACCCAGACTTTAACTGTTAATCCGAATCCGACCGTAAATGTTGGTACGGCTACGGCGGATATATGCCAGGGCGGTACTACTGCAGGATTGGGTGGTTCATTTGGCGGTGGCGCAACTTCGGCGGTTTGGAGTGATGGAGGAGCGGGCGGTTCATTTGCCAATAACAGCGGTAGTACGCCGGCAACTACTACTTATACTCCTTTATCCAGCGTAACAGGAACAGTTACATTGACATTGACAAGTGGAGGTGGTGTGTGCGGAACTACTTCTGCAAGCAAAACAATTACTGTTAATCCGAACCCGACTGTGAATGCAGGTCCGGCCATGGCTGCTATTTGCCAGGGAGGAACTTCAGCAGCTTTGGGTGGTGCATTTGGTGGTGGCGCTACATTAGCTACCTGGGATGATGGCGGGGCCGGTGGCTCTTTTGCCAATAACGGGGGCAGCACACCAGCTACTGCAACATATACGGCTTCAAACACAGCGCCCGCCACAGTAACTTTAACGTTAACCACTTTTGGTGGTTCGTGCGGTGTTGTTACTGCCAGCAAAACTATTTCAATCAATCCGCTGCCATTGGCTAATGCGGGCGCGGCTACAGCGGCTATTTGCCAGGGCGGAACTACTGCAGCCTTAGGAGGCTCGTTTAGCGGTGGCGCTACGGGAGCGGTATGGAGCGATGGTGGCGCAGGTGGAACTTTTGCCAATAACGGTGGAATTACTCCGGGAACTGCTATCTATACAGCTTCGGCTTCTTCTGCATCGCCGGTTACGTTAACGCTTACTACATCGGGTGGTGTTTGCGGAATTACAACCGCCAGCAAATTGATTACGGTAAATCAAAACCCGGTAATCAGTTCTATAACCAATTCGCCGGCGCTTTGTAACGGAAGCAGCACCGGTACCATTGTTATTACAGCGATAGATGGATTGCCGGCTTATAGCTATTCTATTGACAGCGGCGCAGTTTTCCAGGCCAGCAATACATTCAGCGGCCTGCCTGCGGGTAACGATTATGTGTTAGAGGTTTCGGATGCTAATGGTTGTTATTCATTCTATTCTCATAACAACGTTACTATTACACAGCCTATAGTATTAACGCAAACAGATTCAAGTACAAAAGCAAGTTGCGCCAATGTATTTGACGGTTCAATTATAGTAACTGCCGCAGGAGGGATAAGCCCTTACAGTTATTCGCTTAACGGCGGGCCTTCTCAACCGGGTAATACTTTCAGTAATTTGGGTGCTGCCGCTTACGTAGTTCAGGTTACTGATTTTAATGGTTGCACTGATACTGCGCACGTAACTATAACCAATTCGTATGCAGTTTCTGACAGCCTTTTAAGCCAGACTAATGTATCGTGTTTTGGGGGTGCTGATGGTGCGTTGACGGTACAGCTTACAGGTGGAGTACCTACTTATAGTTATTCTGACAACGGCTCTACTTTCCAGTTATCGCCAACCTTTACAGGTTTAAGTGCGGGTAATTATGTTATTACCCTGCGCGACTCGAGAGGTTGCACCGACTTTATTACTACTACTGTAACACAACCGGCAGTATTGGATGTTCTGATTGATTCAATACAAAATGTTTTATGCAGCGGCCAATCGCAGGGCGCTATTTATATAACCGTAACCGGTGGAAATATTCCTTATAGCTATAGCTGGAGCAATTCTGCAACAACCCAAAATGTTACAAACCTTACAGCGGGTACTTATAATGTAACCATACTGGATTCCAAAGGGTGTAATTCATCATCAGGAGCGACTATTACCCAACCACTACCTTTGTTTGTTAATGTTGCTTCGGCAAGTAATCTGGCCTGTTATAAAGATTCTGCGGGCCACGTTTATGTTAGCGTAAGCGGTGGTGTCCCTCCTTATACTTATAACTGGAGCAACGGAGCTACTACAGAGGATATTTCAGGGTTGGGTGCGGGAACTTATACACTTACTGTTTTGGATGCGAATTCATGTTCGGCTACTGTTACCCAAACTATTTCTCAACCTACGCAACTTACTTCTACTATTTCGGCCACTAACGTTACCTGTAACGGAGCGGCCAACGGTAGTGTTACTTTTAGCGCAAGCGGAGGCGTTACGCCATATACTTATCTGTGGAATAACGGAGCAACTACTCAAAGCCTGACTGGTATTTCGGGAGGTTTCTACTCTGTTGTTGTAAAGGATGCAAACGGATGTTCAATAACCAATTCGATAACTGTAACTGAACCGGCTGCGCTGGTATTAGGTATCAGCAGCACCAATGCAAGTTGCAATGGGAGTGGTAACGCAACTGTTACAACAACAGTAAGCGGTGGCACCGGTACCATTACTTATTTATGGAGTAACGGAGCGACTACTGCAAACCTGACCAACGTTGCGGCAGGCAATTATTCGGTGGTAGCAACTGATGCAAATAGTTGTTCGGCCAGTGCAATTGTAACCGTTGCCCAGCCAACAGCTTTGGTGCTTAACGGTACTGTGGCTAACGTTTTATGCTCGGGAGGCAGCGATGGTTCTGTTTCTATAACTGTTAACGGAGGTGTTGCACCTTATACTTACTTATGGAGCAACGGGGCAACTACACAAAATATAAATGGTGTTGTAGCCAATACATATACAGTAACTGCAACTGATGCAAATCTTTGCACGGTTATTGTTTCGTTTAATGTTACCTCGCCTGCGGCGCTTACCAGTTCTATTGCGGGAACCAATGTTACCTGCCATGGCCAGGGAAATGGAACTGCTACGCTTACAGCAGGTGGTGGAACTACACCATACTCATTCAACTGGAGTAACTTCCAGGCTACTCAAAACCTGGTGGGATTGAGTGGTGGTACATATTATGTTACCATAACCGATGCCAATGGATGTACCAGAAGAGATTCGGTTATTATTTTAGAGCCGGCTGCAATTGTTTTAGGTATCAGTAGTACGGATGTTAGTTGTAACGGTGGTAGTAACGGTTCGGTTACAACTACGGTTAGCGGCGGCACGGGTACTATTACATATTTATGGAGCAACGGAGCAACTACAGCCAGCTTAACGAACGTTGTAGCGGCTACTTATTCGGTAGTTATAACTGATGCCAACAGCTGTACGGCCAGTGCCAGTGCAACCATTACCCAGCCTTCGGCGTTGGCTATTAATGGAACGGCGGCTAATGTTTCATGCTTTGGAGGCAGTAACGGCTCGGTGGCAGTTACTGTTAACGGTGGTGTGTTCCCTTATACTTATGCATGGACCAATGGGGCAACTACACAAGACATAAATGGTGTGGTAGCCAATACATATACTGTTACGGCAACAGATGCCAACCTTTGCTCTATCACAGCTTCATTTACTGTTGGTTCGCCTACAGCTATTACCAGTTCAGTTACAGGAACCAATGTTACCTGCCATGGGGAGGCAAATGGAACAGCTACCCTTACAGTAAGCGGCGGCACTACACCATATACATTTAACTGGAGTAATTTTCAGGCAACACAAAACCTGACAGGATTAAGCGGCGGTACTTACTATGTTATTATTACTGATGCCAATGGTTGTACCAGAAGAGATTCTGTTATTATTCTTGAGCCTGCAGCTATTGTGTTAGGTATAACCAGTACTAACGTAAACTGCAACGGAAGCCTGACCGGTTCCGTAACCACGACGGTTAGCGGAGGTACGGGAACTATTACTTATTTATGGAGCAATGGAGCAACTACCGCTAACTTAACCAACGTTGGTGCGGCTACCTACTCGGTAATCATTACGGATGCCAACAGCTGTACGGCCAGTGCCAGTGCAACTGTTACCCAGCCTACGGCTTTGGTTATTAACGGAACCGTAGCAGATGTTTTATGTTCGGGCGGAAGCAACGGCTCGGTGGCTATTACTGTTAACGGTGGCGTGTTCCCATACAGCTATGCATGGAGCAACGGTGCAACTACACAAAATATAAACGGTGTTGTTGCCAATACCTATACGGTAACAGCAACAGATGCCAACCTTTGTAATATTACAGCTTCGTTTAATGTTACTTCACCTACACCTATTGTAAGTTCAGTAACCGGAACCAATGTTACTTGTCATGGACAGGCTAACGGAACAGCTACCTTAACGGTAAGCGGTGGCACTACGCCTTACTCTTACCTGTGGAGCAATTTCCAGGCCACACAAAACCTGACCGGATTAAGCGGTGGTATTTATTATGTTATTATAACTGATGCGAATGGTTGTTCGAAACGTGATTCCGTAACCATCTTAGAACCTGCTGCCATAGTATTAGGTATCAGCAGTACGGATGTAAGTTGCAATGGCGGAAGTAACGGTTCAGTTACTACTACAGTTAGCGGCGGTACAGGTACTATTACTTATTTATGGAGCAACGGAGCAACTACTGCAAGCTTAACCAACGTTGTAGCGGCTACTTATTCGGTAATTATTACCGATGCCAACAGCTGCACCGCGAGTGCAAGTGCAACTGTTAGTCAACCAACAGCTTTGGTGCTTAACGGAACTGCGGCCAGCGTTTCATGCTCGGGCGGAAATAACGGCTCGGTGGCAGTAACGGTTAACGGCGGCGTGTTCCCATACAGTTATGCATGGAGCAACGGAGCAACTACACAAAACATTAACGGCGTTGTTGCCAATACTTATACTGTAACTGCAACTGATGCAAATCTTTGCACGGTTACGGGTACGTTTACAGTTACTTCTCCATCACCGATTGTAAGTTCGGTAACGGGAACCAATGTTACCTGCCATGGAGAGGCCAACGGAACAGCTACACTTACTGTAAGCGGTGGCACTACACCATATACATTTAGCTGGAGTAATTTCCAGGCTACGCAAAACCTGACGGGATTAAGCGGCGGAACTTACTATGTTATTATTACTGATGCTAACGGATGTACCAAGAGGGATTCGGTTATTATTACTGAACCGGCTGCCATAGTATTGGGCATTTCCAATACCAATGTAAGCTGCAATGGCGGTAATAACGGTTCGGTTACAACAACGGTTAGCGGTGGCACCGGTACTATTACTTACTTATGGAGTAACGGGGCAACCACAGCCAATATAACCAACGCCACGGCAACGAACTATTCCGTAACTATAACGGACGCTAACCTTTGCACTGCCAGCGCAAGTGCTACGGTTACCCAGCCAACCGCATTAGTAATTAATGGAACAATTGATAGTATATTGTGTGCAGGCGGTAACAACGGGTCAATATCTATAACAGTCAATGGTGGTGTGTTCCCATACAGCTATGCATGGAGCACGGGTGCGACCACGCAAAACGTGAACAATCTGGCAGGCGGAGTTACTTATACGGTAACTGCTACAGATGCCAACCTTTGCACAATAACGGCTTCGTTTAATGTAACTTCACCAACAGCTTTGGTTACCAGTATAACCGGTACCAATGTTACCTGCCATGGTGCTGAAAATGGCACAGCCAGCGTAACTGTTTCGGGTGGAACATCGCCTTATAATTATTTATGGTCTAACTTCCGTGGCACAGCTACTATTGATAGTTTGAACGGTGGTTTATACTTTGTGATAGTAACAGATCATAACGGCTGCCCGGCTAAAGATTCGGTTAATGTAAGTGAGCCTTCGCAGATAGTTATTACATCAGCCGTTACACAAATTACCTGCTTTAACCAGAACAACGGTTCTATTACATTGACTATTACCGGTGGTGTTCCTGCTTATACATATACCTGGAACCCTACCCTAAGCAACAGTGGTACCCAAACCAACCTGGCCGGAGCCAATTACCTGGTAACTGTTACGGACGTAAACAATTGTTCGGCCTCTGCCCAGATAGATATTACAAACCCGCCTGCAATAGCGGTTAATGATGTTGTTAAGAACCCTAAATGTTATGGCGATTCGAATGGTATGGTTAACCTGATAACTTCAGGCGGAGTACCGGCATATACTTATACCTGGAGTTATGGCTCACAAACAGCGGAACAGCTTACCAACGTTCCGGTTGGAACTTATGAGGTAACGGTTACTGATGCAAACGGTTGCAGCCAGGTTGATACTGCGGTGGTTTCCACACCATCTTTATTGTATACCTCGGGCGTTGTTAAAAACGTAAGTTGTTTTGGCGCACATGATGGTGCGGTACTGGTTACAGTATACGGCGGAACACTGCCTTACACCTTTAACTGGAGCCCATCAGGCGCCTCTACCCAGGACTTGTATAACCTGAGCGGCAGTAGTAACACATTGGTAGTAACAGACAATAACGGATGCCAGGTTTCATCGCTTTATAATGTGCATGAACCAGTGCAGCTTACTTTGGGCATAACCGGAACCAACGTTACCTGTTTTGGCGGCAGCAACGGAACGGCAACCTCATTACCTTCGGGAGGAACTGTTCCTTACCGTTACCTGTGGAGTAACTTCTCGCCAGATTCGGTGCAAACCGGATTACCTGCGGGCAACTATAACCTGCAATTGGTGGATTCGGACGGTTGCTATGCTTTTGACAGCGTAACAATAAGCCAGCCAACCCAAATACAACTTACTGGCTTTAGCAATAATGTGGTATGCTTTAATACAGCCACCGGTTCGCTGGATGTGATTGCTAGTGGCGGAACACCTGGTTACACCTACGTATGGAGCAACGGCGGTGTAGACTCGGCGATTAACACACTCAGTGCCGGAGTTTATACTGTAACTGTAACGGATACTAAAAACTGTAGTGTTAGTGCAGACTTTACGGTTAACCAGGGCACTAAAGTTATTATAGACCTTGCTAACTATAACCCGATTTGTTATAACGGCAATACCGGTGCCATAACTGCGCTTGTAAGCGGCGGAGCACAACCTTATAGCTATAGCTGGAGTAGCGGTGCAAGTGATACTACGGTAGCCCTGGGCCGTTTAAGGGCGGGCACATATACGGTTACGGTAACTGATAATGTGGGATGTAGTGTAACAGCGGATGCCACGCTAATACAGCCGGGGGCTATTAGTATTTCGCCTTCTATTACAGGTGCAAGATGTTCTAATGCGGCCAATGGGGTGGTTATTGCAAATGCCACCGGTGGCACGGCGCCATTCAACTACCTGTTAAACGGAGTGGGACAGAGCAGCGATACCTTTAGCCATGTGACGCCGGGCAGTTACGACCTGGTAGCTACTGACGTTAACGGATGCCAGGGTACTGATACCTTCAGTATTTCAACGCCTAATACAATATCGGTTACCCTGACCGTAACTGACCAGGTTATTGTTACCGGTATGCAAACGCAGCTTTCTGCTTCAGCGGTTTCCAATACACCCATAATAGGTTATATCTGGAGCCCGATATTGATTGACTCGGCAGATGTGTTTGACTTTAGCAGTTGCAATGATTCACTCAATTGTTCAACACCTTATGTTAAGCCTCCGTTTACCACCATATTTACGGTAACTGCCATGAACCAGGATTCGTGCGTGGCCAGTGACACAGTGACGGTTATAGTAAATGCTTCAGAATCGCCATCGTTCTTCCCTACTGCGTTTACGCCTAACGGCGACGGGTTGAATGACAGGTTTACCTTCTCGGTATTAGGTGCTACTACTATTGAAACTGCTATTTACGACCGTTGGGGCCAAAGGGTATATTACGATGCTGCACAACCTAACGGAATCAGTAGTTCGTACGGATGGGATGGAACCTTCGGAGGCAAAGAAGCCCCGCAAGACACTTACGTTTACCAGCTTAAAATAACCTACTTTGATGGCACTACTAAATCGAAAGCGGGTACTGTAACGCTGATGAGGTAGAAAACCCATTGAAATTAAAAAGCAAAAACCCGGAAGTATTTTTCGGGTTTTTGCTTTTTAATAAACCGTCCTGAAGTGAAGGCATTATTTTTTAAGCCCAGGTGCTTTTTATATTAGACCTTATACCGAATTGTGGACTATAAACTCAAGGGAAATACGATGTTTACCAATGACCAACATGATTCTATAGCAAATTTCAAAATTACCTCTCATAATTGTCTATTCGGTATAAGGTCTATTAATTATTTTTTTTGACAAGAAAAAAATAAAAGTATTTTTGGGAAACAAATAAAAAACTTTCTCTATGAAAAACCTTTTTACAATTGTGGCAGTTATATTTTTTCTTTTACCTGTTGGTGTTAAGGCCGAAGGCGGTGGCAGCAGTAGTAATCCTAAAATTAAGTTAACCTGGGGACAGGAATACCAATTACCTAAGGGCCTTGCCGATATCGGGTTTGTAGGCAACGCGCGGGAGGGGTATATTCAATTTGGGCACCGGTACGGGAAAAGCCTTTCGATGCAAAGGTTTACACCATCGCTGAAACTTACCAGCGAAAAAATAGTGGACCTGAAAAAAATGCCCAAAGGGTATATGATTGATGAGTTTGTTCAGTGGGATGGAAATACTTACATGTTTTATAGTACCTGGGACAAGCCGGCGCAAAAAGAACATCTTTTTGTACAGAAGATAGATGTAACGAAAGGGGATTTTGCCAGCGGGGCTAATGAGATTATTGCAACTGACAAAGTGCTTGGAAACATTGTAGTAACCGGGTTTTACCAGTTTCAGGCGGCGCATAAGTATAAAATGATTTTCTCATCGGACTCGAGCAAACTTTTTGTTTATGTAAAATATGCACGTGAAAAAGGTGAGGCCAAGGGCAGCAACGATGAGTACGGCCTTTGGGTTTTTGATAAGAATTTTAAAGTGCTTTGGACCAAGCGCGTAAAAATGCCATACGATGAGAAAAAGATGAGCATTGAGGATGTGGATTGCGACCGTGCCGGCGACTATCTTTTTCTATCGAAAGCTTATAATGATGACAGCCGTAAGGATATAAAGGACAATGCGCCTAATTTCCATTTCGAGGTTTTGAAATTTGCACCGGGTTCTGATAAGCCAGTTGTTATTCCATTTGATTTTAAGGATAAATATGTGGCGCAACTTACTTTGCTTGAGGACCTGGACGGAAACGTGGTGTGCTGTGGTTTTTACGGGGAGAAGGATGCCAAAGGTAAGCTAAGGGCAGAAAGGGGCAGGGTTGATGGCTCGTTTTTTCTGAAAATAGACCCCAGCACCAACAAGATTGAAAAAATACACAAGGGATTTTATGAAATACCGCAGGAATACTTTAAAGAATATGTAGGTGAAAAGGCAGAAAAGAAAATTGAAAAGAAGGAAGAAAAAGGCGAAGAGTTTGCTGCAAGTAATATGCGCCTGCGCCATGTAATTTTTAATTCAGATGGGTCGATGATGCTTTTGGGTGAAGAATACTATATGACTGTTACTACCTACATGAATGGTAACCACATGGAAACCCGTTATACCTACTATTACCTGGATATACTTGCGCAAAGGATAGATGCCAGCGGTGAAGAATCGTGGACCAGGAAAATACCAAAGAGGCAGATAGGCAGCAGCACTTTTGGGGCGGGTTTTAAAGTGATGCCTTATAATGGTGATAACTATTTGTTTTTCCTGGATAATATGAAGAACCTTAATATTACCAAGGACCAGGCGCCTGTAACACACTCAATGGGTTGGGGGGGTGTTTTAATGGGCGTTAAGCTTGATGCTAATGGCGACACAAAAAAATCGGTGATGTTTGATACACGCGAGGTAAAAGAAAAGATTGACATTACCAGTGCTGATGAAGTGGCACCCGGCACCCTGATTGCACGGACATGGAATAAAAAGGTAAGTAAAATATGCCTGATTAGCCTGCAGTAAACTCAGGATTGAAATTGATTGAAAGGCCCGGAAGTTTTATTCCGGGCCTTTGTTTAGCCCCTCCAAACCTCCCCGAAGGGGAGGCTTTAAATTGTCTGAACTTTGATTTACAGGATTAAAAAATTGGCTTGATTGTTTTCGATATATAGACCGCTTACTGCAAAAGTAATTGAGGAGATTTTATATGGCGGTGTTTTCGTTTGATTGCAATCCGGCTGTTATCGAACAGTGGGTCGACAAGGGGGCGCTTGCTGAAGAAACTGACGGCAACAAAAACTCCGTCGGAATCGAAGGCGGGGTTGCGGTCGGGGCCAAAGATGAAGCCGTTGGAAACGTGGACGTGGCGGACGCCGATGGTAAAAAATACTTTGTCCAGTAATTTGATGTCGGCGCCAATGCTGTATTTGGGGGTGAAGTTAAATTGTGTGCCCACTGTGCCCGGGCCGGGATCGTTTGTAACGGGGAAATTGTGGAGGTTCCATATAATGCCGGCGCCATACTCAAAAAAGAGGTCCCAGTTGCTTTTGTGGATGATATACCAGCGGGCAAATGGCCGCGCCCCGAAGCCTACTGTATTAGCCAGGGGGCTCTGGTACATATAGGTGGTAATTTCGCCGCCTACGCCCATCCAGCGCATGATACGGTATTGAACACCGGCGTTATCTATACCTACGGTATAACCTTTGCGGTTGCCATAACCTATGGTAACGCCCGGCTCATCAAAAATTGAAAAGCGGTATTTGGTGAGGGTATCTTTTTTTGAAAATATTTCGCCTAACAGAAAGGTTACGCCAATGGCTGATATGCCCCAATAGAAGCCGTTGCCGCTTTCTAAACCTACCGGGTAGAAGCTCAGTGGATTTTCGGCCCATTGGGTGAATTTGGATTGGGCGCAGACGGATTCGGTATTGAGGAGGAGGAAAAGGGAGATGAAGAGCAATGGTTTCATGGAGTGCTAAGATGGGAAAAAGACCCTTAAATCCCCCGAATGGGGACTTTAATGCAAGCAGCCTCCTCACCTAAATCCTCTCCGAAGGAGAGGACTTTAATGCACCACCACCAATTTGTTAGCTGCTATAGCGGCATTGCTGCGTTTAATGAAAACGGTGTAGGTGCCTGCTGCAAATTGGGAAACATTTATTTTTTGAAAGCCGCTGTATATGAGTAGGAGATGGGTGCAAATGGATATTTAAAAAATGTAAAACTGTAGCGGGACGCTACAAACATAGCAGGGCGTAGCTGGAAGCTACGCTCAAATGGGCTAGTCAATAATTCATCAACTGCCTTTAGCTGAAGTCAGTATTTCAAATACCCGTTTGCCGACACCGGTAGTTGTTTGAGTCGCGAGACTCAAACCCTTCATACAAAGTTTCAGGTTGGTCTGCGACATACCTGGAACAACGGGAACCTGAAATACCTGATAATGTATAAATTACGCATTGCGTAAAAGAAAATACATTACATCTACTATCTTATTTTAAGCAATAAACACTTCTTACTTTGCAGAATTTAAAATCATATTTACATTTGTTCATACACTGTATTTATTATATACTTTCACACCCAAAAATCTCTCCTTATGGCTGCAATCGTTTATAACCCTTATTCTTTTCTGGAAGATGTTTATTCAAATGGCCTGGACTACGTTATCCAGAATTTACCAGCGCCAGCTCCTGGTACTACTACCAGTATCCAGGACTTAAATGATACACTTTTTGAGTATCTGGCCGGATGGCTAAATGTTAACATTAACCCAAATTCCGGCACAGCACCCAGTCCGGTAATTGAGTTACTGTTTAACCAGGTTCTTGCAAATACTGCCAATGATTATATTAATCTTAAAATCATTCCCAATCTTTCAACCGGCGTTCAGCTTAGGAATGGTTTCAAAATAACTTCCCCCAAAAAAGGGCAACGTGTTTAGAAAAACGTACAGGTTCAGAAGTTCAATGTAAAACAAAAGTTCTGGGCAATAGCTAATTGTCGGAATCGTC
>Ga0182030_10017352_pt1 | contig 13903 bp, 5 predicted proteins | sample 812S3MmetaG_FD_121299 | JGI IMG/M metagenome (GOLD analysis project Ga0182030, IMG submission 121299) | Permafrost microbial communities from Stordalen Mire, Sweden - 812S3M metaG (Illumina Assembly) | ecosystem: Environmental > Terrestrial > Soil > Wetlands > Permafrost | place: Sweden...
CCACCGGTAACTGGCAACCGAACAGGCTTATTTTGAATCTTCAACCGCATATGGGCATTCGTATGCGCTTTCAGGCAAAACGCCCAGGGCTTAAAATGATTCTTTATCCGGTTGATATGCAATTCAACTATAATGAATCATATCATACAGGAACTCCGGAAGCATATGAAACTTTATTATTGGACATAATGGAAGGCGACTCTACGCTTTTTATGCGAGCTGACCAAGTGGAAGCTGCATGGAAAGCGCTTATGCCTATTATCAATTCATGGGAAACGAATCCTTCTGTCAACTTCCCTAATTATGAAGCAGGCATGCAGGGACCTGAAGATTCTGAAGCACTTATTGCAAAAGACGGACACAGTTGGATCATAATGCCAACGGAAAAAAATTGACAACAAATCCAGAACATAACATAGAAGTCTTTCAATCGATAGAGGAATTAAATAAGGCTGCCGCCGAATACATTATAACTGTTTCAAACGAGGCCATTATTGAAAGAGGCAAATTTACCATTGTACTTTCTGGAGGAGATACACCTCAAAGATTATATGCGCTTCTATCCGAAAAGCCATACCGTGAACAAATAAATTGGAACAGGACATTTATCTTTTGGGGTGATGAACGCTGCGTTCCACTAAATGACAAAAGGAACAATGCTTATCAGGCCAAATTAATCCTGCTTGATAAAATAGATATTCCATTATTAAATATCCATTCAATTCCTGTTGACCTGCCACCGGTGGTAGCGGCAAGCAACTATGAAAAAGATCTGAAAGTCTTTTTTGAAAATGATCCGGTACATTTTGATATTATACTTCTGGGGCTTGGAGAAAACGGGCATACCGCTTCACTATTTCCCGGAACAAAAGTAATTCATGAACATGCAGAAGGAATAAGAGCGGTATTTGTTCAAGAAGAAAAAATGTTCCGGATTACCATGACGGCACCTTTAATTAATAAGGCCACGCATATTCTATTTCTTGTTACAGGAGAAAAAAAAGCGGATATTTTAGGAAAGATACTAAATAGCAGTGCCCCACTGCATGATAAATATCCCGCACAGCTTATTAAGTCCGTTCATGGAGATTTGCTTTGGTTTGCTGATCAAGAAGCGGCATCCCTCATTAAGCAGTTTTGATTTTTATTGGAGAGGAATCTCAATCCACCTTTGATTTTAAATGGGGTAAAATACTTCTCATAAAAAGGTTGAAAAAACCCTGAAAAATAACAGGCAATTAACAGGGCGAAAACAGGGGAAACCTCAAAAATAACAGGAGAAAAGGCGTTTTTATAAATTCTGATTGTTAGGTAGTTATAAAATATCCCCCTGATATTAACAGGGAATAACAGGAAACCAATGCAAAAAATACGCTTAAAAATCACTTGCCGTATTATCCTATTTTGTTTCATAAAACAAAGATAGTTTACGAAAAAGTGGTTTGTGAAAAAGTCAATGACTTAAACCTATAATTTTATTTCCACATTATGCTCCACACCATCATCTACAAGTGTAATCACTTTATCTGCTTGCAACATTCCATCAACTGTAACTTGCATTTCAGCTGTTACCTGCCCGCTGCCTATTACTGACTTTGCAAAAGCAATATGATACATCGTTTTCCAGAAACGATAATGTATTTTAAATGTTCCCCATTCTTCCGGTACGCAAGGTGCAAATTTTAATTTGTTTCCCACCTGTTGCATACCCAAAAAAGATTCAATTATGAGTTGATACATCCAACCGGCAGAACCCGTGTACCATGTCCATCCGCCACGCCCTGCATGTGGAGCAAGTGCATATACATCTGCTGCCAAAACATAAGGTTCTACTTTATAAATAGCAATTGCTTCAGGGGTTTTTCCATGATTAATCGGGTTTATCATGTTTAAAAGCTCCCACACACGTTTATTATCGCCCAATTTGGCGAAGGCCATTATCATCCATACGGCGGCATGCGTGTATTGTCCGCCATTTTCTCTAACGCCCGGCACATAACCTTTTATGTAGCCGGGGTTCAAGTCTGATTTATCAAAAGCAGGTTCTAATAATTTAATTATTCCACTCCCTTCGGCTCCCGCTTGGGCTTGAGGGATTACAAGATTTTTGTAGGCGCTTTCCATAGCCGATTTTACACGCTCGGCATTACCGGCTCCAGATAAAACAGACCAGCTTTGCGCAATGGAATCAATCTTACATTCTTCATTGGTTGAGGAGCCCAGTGGTATTCCATTGTCGAACCAGGCGCGCTTATACCACTTTCCGTCCCATGCCGTTTTATCAATGTTCTCTTTTAATAGCAGGGCTTGTTTTACGCATTCATCAGCAAATGCAGTATCTTTCTGCAAGCGCGCAATTCCTTCAAACCGGACGAGTATATCGTAAAGGAAAAATGCCATCCACACACTTTCGCCCTTGCCATTATTGCCCACCTTATCAAAACCATCATTCCAGTCTCCGGTGCCAATTAAAGGCAACCCGTGTTTACCATAATTGAACCCATGCTTAATGGATTGCACACAATGGTCATATAGTTTAACTGATTGGCGTGATATGGAAGGCGTATCGTAGTACGATTCTTCTCCCTGAATTAAGGGCCGTCCTTCTATGAAAGCAACTGACTTATCCAGTATAGTGGAATCGCCGGTTACTGCAACATATTGTGCTGTTACAAACGGCAGCCAGAGGTAATCATCGGAACAGCGTGTGCGCACACCCTGCCCAATTGGAGGATGCCACCAATGCTGCACATCACCCTCCTTAAATTGACGGGATGCCGATAGTAAAATCTGTTCACAGGCCAAATGAGGCAATGTGTGTAAAAGAGACAACACATCCTGTAATTGATCTCTATAACCAAAAGCGCCTCCGGATTGATAGTAGCCGCTCCGCCCCCATAACCGTGAAGAAATTATTTGATACGTTAGCCATCCATTTGCCATAATATTTATTGCCGCGTCGGGAGTTTCAACCTGCAAAGCGCCCATTGCATGTTTCCAATACTCTTTTATTTTTTCTAAAGAATCGTGTGCAACAATACTTCCCCTGAATTGCTGAGCCAATGCACTTGCATCATTCATGTTTTTTCCCGAGCCCAGCCTGAAAATAATTTCAATTTCTTCACCATCCTCCAGGTCAAAAGGAACCTGAATGGCTGCACAGGGATCCAATGCCAAGCCAACCCTACCTGATAGTTTTATCCTGGACATGGCATCCGGATTTTGCAGGGTTCCATTGCGGCCTATAAATTCGGCACGGTCGGCGGTAAAAGTCTTTTTGGTATAATCCACATCGAAAAATGCAACCCTCCCGGAGACCTCAATATCATAGGGGTTTTTTGCAAACAGCGCTCCACTTTCCGGATCAACTTCCGTATGAATGTGCATAGCTGTTTTCATTCTGTTGGTGCCAAGAACCCATTCGGTATACCCTGTTGCGGAAAGCTTTCTTACTCTTCCCGATTGATTGCGTATTTTTAATACCGTAAATTTAACGGTTGCTTCAACATCGACATATACAGTCATTTCTGTATATATCCCTTGTTCTATATGTTCAAAAACGCTATATCCAAACCCGTGCCGTATATGGTAAGGCGATTCACCTCCGGCTGGAAGAAGTGTGGTTGACCAGAAATGACCGCTTTCATAATCCCGTATATAAAATGCTTCGCCTCCCGAATCGCTTACAGGGTCATTATTCCAGGGCGTAAGTCTTAGTTCATGCGCATTTTCAGTCCAGGTATAGGCTCCTCCGCTTTCTGAAATAACAGTTCCGAAATTAGGATTTGCTATAACATTCACCCAGGGAGCAGGCGTTTTGTTTTTTTTGTCTATGGAAATAATGTACTCGCTACCATCAACGCTGAAGCCCCCTAATCCGTTTGGAAAGTGCAACTCTTTTGCCTGTAAACCGGAAGTTACGGAAGGGAGGCTTATGGTTGCAGGAGTGATATATGGAATAACCGCTTTTGTCGCCGATTTACGGTTAATATGGTCAGCCAATGTTCCACCCGTATCTGAAATATTAATACGCGCCACTGTTTGAAATAATATTCTGTCTTCATTTGATATCTGGTCTGAAACCCTTATAAAAATACCACCGGGGCAATCTCTTAGCTCCGCCGGAATAAGCGCCAGAATCTCATTTTGAAAATCTTGCCTGTACCCACTATGTTCTTCATTCCAAATAACCAGATCAACGGCAAGACCTTTTAAACGCCAATATGCATGTGCTTGTATAAGTTGCTTTACTAACTGCAGATTATCCTGATTTTCAATTTTCAAAAGAACAATGGGTAAATCTCCCGAAATAGAATAACCCCATAAACCGGATTGTCCGCGATGATTATTGATAAGAATGGTTGCATCTGCGCGAAACGTAGGATTGATATATAGTATGGAACTTGCCAGTCGTCCATATAATTGTGCATCAGCTTCCGAAGCGTTGATTTGACGGAGCACTACCTGGCTGTGTGTCCAGGCAAGTTCAAAAACACGGTCTTTATGGTGCTTATCCTGATATTTATCTATAAGCCCCTGACAGATTTCTTTAGTTTCGGCAACACCTATAACCAAGTCAACCGTAATTGTTTCTTCAGGCTCAAGTATTATTTTGTATCGTATAGCAACAATAGGATCTAATACGGAGCCTTGATTTCCGGAAAGTTTGCCGGGCCTATTCATCGCTTGCGGATTTACGGGTGTATTAGCTCTGCCAATAAACTCCATTCTGTCGGTTTCATAAGATATTTCCTCCGGCTTTTTCTCTTGTAACGTCATTAAATGAAACATCCATGGTAATTGTTCTTCGGCTGAACGGGGACGGCGGTTACACAGAATTGCATGCTGGAGTGGAATGATTTCGGTTTGCACAAAGAGGTTGCTGAATGCGGGCTGCATCAAATCTGAATCGGGCGGCGCAAGAACCACTTCCGCATAGCTTGTAACCTCAATTGTTCTGCGAATGTTTGATCGGTTTGTTATAATAACCCTCCGCATTTCAATGTCATCTTCGGGCGATACAACAATTTCAGTACGTGTTTCAATGTTGTTATAAGTATTGTGAAAATCTACACGACCTTGTGAAAATGCAGCTTCGTATTTTTCCGCCTTTTTTAGTGTTGGCTGATGTGTATTTGACCAATACACTCCCTTCTCTCCGCCGGCCGGCGGATTAGGAGACAAATCACGTATATAACAAAATGTCCCCCAATTATCACAAGTAACATCTTCGCGCCAGCGTGTAATTGCAAGATTTTTCCAACGGCTGTAACCTCCGCCGGCATTTGTTACCATAACATGGTATTTGCCATTTGATAATAATTGCACTTCAGGAATAGCAGTGTTAGGGGTGTTAATTATTCTTGTTTCTGTACCTCCTGCAGAATATGTTATATCAGACATATCTGTGGTGTGTGCAAAAAATGTGGAAGCTTTCGGTATCCGTTCCTGAAGTAGTAACAAGGTTGCCTTAAATTGCGGCTCTGCTTCAAATAGTTTTTGCATAGGTTTATCAAGAAGCAAGTATGCCAGCGATAGCAGACTCATTCCCTGGTGATGTGCCATAAAGGAATAAACAATCGCACTGGATTGTCCGGTTTGTAAACGGGATGGAGTATAATCTACGGCTTCATAAAATCCATATCGGCCTTCAAATCCTTTTTTACAAAGCAATTCCAGATTTTCACATGCCTTTTCAGGCTCTACCATAAGTGCTAGCGCAGAGGCATAAGGTGCAATAACAGAGTCTTCTTCAAGTCCGCGTTTTAGCCCTAACCCAGGGGCTCCGAATGCCCGATACATATAATTGGAATTAGCGTTTACCATATTATATCCCGATTCTGAAATTCCCCACGGCATGCCCGTTTTCTTCCCATATTCAATTTGCCATTTTACAGCTGCTTTACAAGTTTGGTCTAGCAGTGTATTTTCATAAGTAGGCATTACCAAAAGCGGCATTAGGTATTCGAACATGGAACCACTCCAGGACAAAAGAATAGGCGCCCCATTAACATTGGTTAATAAACGCCCCAACGCGAACCAGCTTTCTTCGGGTAGTTTTCCCTGTGCAATACAGATGAAGGTGCACAACCTGGCTTCGGATGCTAGCAAATCATAAAAACTTGCATCCATACGATGCTCCTGCACATTGTAGCCAATGGTGAACAGATTACTTGATTTATCGTATAGAAAATCCCATTCCATATCCGCCAAATCATTGCATTGTTGAGCCAGGTTTTCTGCGTTAGCTATTTGCTCACTTGCACCTTGAATGGTATTGCTTAATGATGTTTTAAATAAACCAAGCCATTCATTTTCAAGAGGCGTATTGTCTGCAGTTTGGTACCGGTTTGCTTTAGACTGTAATTTAAGTGCAGTATGTAATAATTCCAGCAGGGTTGAATGAACATTCAAGGAAAGTAACTCTATGAATTTTGGGGGAGCCGTGCTTAATAAAAACCAGGGATCAAAAATTTTGAAATCTTCCGACACCCTTAGTATTTGTTTATTAAGCACTTCTTTCCACCAATATGTTTCACTATCCGCAGCATTATCCAGTTTATCAATAACAAGGGAGAAGTTCTTGATTAATGTTCCCATGTAAAAATTTACTTCGTACCGTGTAATGATATTCGAATTGCAGGCTGCATCCAAATCAATTTTGAATTGTTGAAGTAGTGCAATATCCTTTTCTTCCAGTGTATCCATAAGTACATTTAGGCTATCACAGATGCCTTCAAATAACTTTAGTCCTAATATTTTCTGGTGCGGTATAGCAAGCAATCCTTGTTTTAATATAAGTAAGTGCCCTGCAAGATTTCCACTGTCAACAGTAGAAATATATTTCGGCATTAGTGGACTTAATGATTCAGTATCGTACCAATTATAAAAATGTCCTTTAAACCGTTCCATTTTATTCATGGCACCTATTGTCTTTGCCGTTCGTTCAATAAGCTGTGTGGTGGTTATGTAGCCAAAGTCGCAGGCAGACAAATTGGCAAGCAACGACAGCCCGATGTTGGTAGGAGATGTGCGGTGCGCTATTACTGAAACCGGTTGTTCCTGAAAATTATCAGGGGGTAACCAGTTATCCTCTTGCCGAACAAAACGCTCGAAGAAACCCCATGTTTTCCTGGCCACTTTCCGAAGAAAGATATTTTGTTCATGGGTAAGTACCGATACTTGTTTTGCTAATGGCTTACTTGTCCACCAGGTAATAAAAGGTGCAATAAACCAGAGAATCAGAATGGGTAATGCTATGTTTAGCGTTGCCGGAGAATATATTATTAAATAAATGAATACAGCTGAAGCAAGAAAAGGCTCTATCCACATAGAAGAATATGACACCAACACGCCCGGCTGTTCAGCGAGAGTATCATTTGAGGAGGTGTTCCATTCTAAAAGGTTTTTCCGTGTAATAAGCACTTTCCATAGGGTGCGAATTATGGCCAGCAAATTAGAGTATGCTTCGTGCGGTAAACAGATAAGTGTAAATAACGTTTTTATGAAAATATCGGTAATGCTGAGAATTGAATTTTTAATGTGATGTTTTAAGATGACATCTTTGGGTTTACGAAGTGCATCCCAGATAAAAATAATAAGTATGGGAACAATAATAATTCCGGACACGGCAATTGTCCAGAATAAGGGAGAAGGCAATATAGTCCATCCCAGCAATAGCAGCGTTGTAAGGGCCAGAGGGAAAAGACTTCGCCTAATGTTATCATATATTTTCCAGCGGGATAATGCGGAGATCGGGTTTTTATTCCAATGTCTTCCGGGCCCCGGCACAAGCGGTAAAAACCAGGCAAAAATTTGCCAGTCTCCCCGAATCCAACGCACCCGTCTTTTCATATCGGCGCTATAGCTGGTTGGGTATTTTTCAAACAATTGCACATCGCTCAGTAATCCAGAGCGCACATAACAGCCTTCCAGCAGGTCATGGCTTAAGATACCATTTTCAGGGAATCTTCCATCCAGAACTTTTCTTAATATATCTACATCGTAAATTCCTTTTCCAATAAATGAACCCTCAGCAAATAAATCCTGATATACGTCCGAAGATGCTCGGGTGTATGGGTCAATACCGGGTTCATTTCCATGCATACGCGCATAAAGAGATCCTGTTATATCGGGTAAGCTTACCGTTACACGCGGCTGAAGGATACCGTATCCTTTTGTTACCCGTTTTTTTGTTTCATTATACCATGCATGGTTCAATGGATGAGCCATGGTTCCAATTAATTTCCAGGCGGTACCTAAAGGTAACTGTGTATCTTCATCTAATGTAATTATATATTTTACACGGGGAAAAATAGATTGGTCGCCTATAATAAGTGAAAATCGTTCTTTTGAACCTCCGCGCAATAATGAATTTAATTCTGAAAGTTTCCCGCGCTTTCTTTCATATCCCATCCATGTATTTTCATTCGGGTTCCAGCGCCTTGGACGGTGAAAGAGAAAAAATAAATCATTATTCTTCCTATTATATTTTGCATTTAGTTCTTCTATTTTTTGTTTTGCCAAATCAACCAGTGCCTGATCTTGCGGAAGTGTTTCTTGATTAGCATCTGTAAAATCCGTTAATAAACCAAAAAATAAATTAACGTTCCGGTTTGCCAGGAAACGAACTTCCAGTGCTTCTACTAAATGTTCTATTGCCTCGGTTCCTGTTAGCATTGCAGGTATTGCAACCAGCGTGCTGCAATCCGGAGGAATTTCGTTGGAGAAGTCCATTCTTGGCAGCAAATTCGGTTTAAATAGTAAAGTAGAAAAGAAGTTTACAACTGAAATTGCGAGTTGGCTTGTACATAAAAGAGAAAGGAAAGCAATAGATAAAAGAAGCCAAGGGCTTTTTATATCTGAATGCGCTCTTATTAAAAGACCCGCACCTATTACCAGTGTAATTAATACTATGGCAACTAAATACAGTTCGAAAGCACATTTTTTAAATAATTGGCTAATTTTCCGAGTAAATGTGACACGCATTTTTGCTTCCCTTTTGGTCTGCTTTAATCCATCCCCTATCAGATAATAACCAACATGTGATGTGCGTTCGTCGCTATCATTCGTAAGTAAGCTTTTATGCATTAGCTCTATAGCTATGCACGCAACTTTATGTTCGGTTATTTTGCTTTTTTTTGCAATATGCTCTACTACATGGCGGTACCTGTCGCGTGTTGAAAAATCCATTAATCCATACACTCCTCCGTTGTCCTCCCGAAGTGTCCGCTCCACTATGCTATGCTCTTCAACAAAATCGCGCCAATTATTCGCATCAAGCAAACGAAGACTGCCAATACTGTTACTCATGGAAACCTGATCGGCGGCTTGTTTTTGAATTTCCGCATTTACCAATTCAATACTTGTCAATCCGCTTTCAGATAATTGCTGCTCTATCCAGTTAAGCGATAATGCCAGGTCAGGGCCTTTTCCACGCAACTGACGCTTCAATTCTGATACGAAGGCGCTCACCATGGGAGGATTCGAACGAGCCATGTCTGCAATTACCAATATCAAATTTTTAGGATCTTTCTCCGAAGTTTCAATCATTCTTTTGGCCCAATAATCCGCAAGGTTTCCATCTACTCTATCAACAGCAATCCGGGATGAAACCCGTCTGAGATTTTCAATAAGCGCTAATTGAAGCATAATAGGAATAGCCCATAATTCACCCAATTGTAAATTGCTAACTGTTTGGTAGGCTTTTATAAAACTGCTCAGGCTCTCTATATCTATTCTTCCGTCACTATGAGATATTATTCTCAATGCAATATCATATACGCGTGTTAATCCGGCAGAGGAACCGTCTGATAATTGAGGAAGACCTTCGCTATAATCTTTAGGAAAATGAATTTTTGCATTTCGAATATGCTCTTCTATCAGGTAGAAGTTATCAATTAACCATTCCCCTGCAGGTGTAATCTCGTATTTCTTTTTTATTGAATCAGTGAGAAGTTTCCGAGCTTCGTACAAAGTCGTTTCATTATCTGTAAGCCTTTTTAGCAAATGGTCTTTTCCGGGTTTCGTACTCAGCTTATGGGTTCCAGCAAGCACCTTGCCAAAACGCTCCATCTGTTCAGAACTAAACAACTCCGCTCGCAAAGGCTCCTCATCCAGATGCACCTGTTTAGAGTTATCTGTTTGAAAAAAGGCTTTTAAATTATGTATGAGCTTATGTGCTGCAGGTATCAATTCCATACTATACTTTATTTATTCCTAAAGCGGCATTAACCATCTGTTGCGCTTCATCTATAATTTGATTTAAATGTTCTTTACCTGAAAAGCTTTCGCCGTATATTTTATAAATATCTTCCGTTCCTGAAGGGCGTGCCGCAAACCAGCCGTTTTTGGCAACCACCTTTAAACCGCCTATAGGTTCATTGTTTCCAGGTGCATTGATAAGTATGTTTTCAATTTTCTCTCCTGCCATATATTTGGTTTTTATTTGGGCAGCATTAAGTTTTTTGAATTTCTCTTTTTGTTCAGGCGTTGCTTTTGCTTCAATGCGGTCGTAAACTGGTTCACCAAGTTCCCGGGTAAGTTCCTGATAAAGTATACCCGGATCCTTTCCTGTTTTGGCGGTTATTTCTGCGGATAGCAAGGCCGGGATAAATCCATCTTTGTCGGTTGTCCATACACTCCCATCTAATCTTGAAAATGATGCACCTGCGCTTTCTTCCCCTCCAAAGCAAAGGGACGAGTCAAGCAGGCCTTCAACGAACCATTTAAAGCCGACAGGCACTTCATAAAGTTTTCTGCCCAGCTTTGCAGTAATGCGGTCGATTAGCTGTGTGCTTACAATTGTCTTGCCAACTGCTGCTGTTTTAGACCAACCTGTACGATACTGTAGGAGGTAGGAAATGGCAACCGATAAATAATGATTGGGATTTAATAAACCTTGGCTCTTAGTTACAATTCCATGCCTGTCATGGTCGGTATCGCAAGCAAAAGAAATATCAAATTTATTTTTCATCTCAATCAATCGTTGCATGGCATAAGGGGAAGACGGGTCCATGCGGATCTGCCCATCCCAATCTACGGTCATAAAACTGAACGTAGGGTCAACTATTTTATTTACTACTGTTAAATCTAAATGATAACGTTCTGCAATTGGCTCCCAATAATGAACTCCCGCCCCACCAAGCGGGTCAACACCTATTTTCATTTTTGACTTTCGGATTGCGTCCAAGTCAATTACATTCACAAGGTCATTTATATACGTATGTATGTAATCATGCCTATATGTAGTAGAAACATGAAGCGCTTTGTCAAAAGAAATCCTTTTAACCTGTTGAAGATTATTCTCCAATAATTCGTTTGCTTTAGCTTCAATCCAATTGGTAACGATAGTTCCGGCGGGTCCTCCATTGGGAGGGTTGTATTTAAATCCTCCGTCGTCCGGCGGATTATGGGAAGGTGTAATTACAATGCCATCCGCCAAACCGGTTCTACGTCCATAATTATATTGCAGAATAGCATGAGAAATAACCGGAGTTGGTGTGTATTCATCTCCCTCTGCAATCATCACCTCTACTCCATTGGCCGCAAGCACTTCCATAGTGGAGGCAAAAGCGGGTGCTGAAAGCGCATGCGTATCAAAGCCCAGATATAATGGACCATCGAATTTTTGCGCTTTGCGATAAAAGCAAATAGCTTGAGTGATGGCAAGGATATGCCGTTCGTTAAATGAGTTTTTGAATGAAGAACCCCGGTGGCCGGAAGTTCCGAAGGAAACCCGTTGTGCAGGTATTGTGAGGTCCGGTATCCCTGTATAGTAGTTCATAACAAGTCTTGGCACATTAACCAGCATTTTTTGTTCTGCCGGTTTCCCGGCATAAGGACTTATTTTCATTAATGTTTTAGGTTTTTAGTATTTTCAAGCTCCGCCACTTTTGCAAGGCGACGAATATGCCTTTCTGCCGGTATAAATTTTGCAGTAAGAAAAATGGATGTTAATTCCCAGGCAAATGAACGATCAATCAAATTGCCGCCCAGGCAAATCATATTCATATCATCGTCTTCAACTCCTTGCTTCGCTGAAAATTTTTCGTGAATGAGGCACGCTCTTACACCAGCCACTTTATTTGCTGTAATGCAAGCCCCCACCCCACTGCCGCAAATAGCAATACCCCGCGCAATACTTCCATTTGCTATTGCATGCGCGAGTGGAATAATATAATCCGGATAATCATCCGTCGAGTTCAATTCATTATCTCCAAAATCAATTATTTCATATTTCGCCTCAAGAAGCATTTTCTTTAAATATTCTTTCAACTCAAATCCTGCATGGTCAGCAGCGACACCTACTTTTTTTGGGAATTTAATCATGCTTGTTCTTTTTTAATAATGCAATTGCACATTTACAAATATTTTCAACAGTGAACCCATATTCACGCAACATAACTTCTCCCGGAGCAGAAGCACCGAAATCATCTATTCCTATTACCTCTCCCCGATCCCCTACATATCGATGCCAGCCTTGTGTTACACCAGCTTCTACCGATATTCTTGTATGAACAGATGGTGGTAAAACAGTATTGCGATATTCCTGGGTTTGCTCTTCAAACAGTTTCCAACTAGGCATAGAAACAAGTCTTACTGAAATATTCATTTCGGCTAATTTCTTCTGGGCTTCTACTATCAAACTAAGCTCTGAGCCGGTTGCCATCAGTATTAATTCCGGTTTAGCATTCGGTGCATCCAGTAAGATATATGCACCTGAAAGCAGACCATCAGCTGCAGCATATTTTTTGCGGTCAAAAGTTGGTAAATCCTGACGCGACAATATTAATGCCACCGGGGCTTTACGTGATTCAATTGCCATACGCCATGCCATGGCTGTTTCATTGGCATCACCTGGACGGATTACAATAAGACGGGGAATTGCCCTCAAGCTTGCAAGCTGTTCTATGGGTTGATGTGTAGGCCCATCCTCTCCCATGGCAATACTGTCGTGCGTGAAAACAAATACGGTGTTTAATTCCATTAAAGCTGCCAGACGGATTGCAGGGCGCATATAATCTGAAAAGGTTAAGAATGTAGCACAAAATGGAAGAATTCCGCCATGTGCAGCCATGCCATTTGATATAGAGGCCATGCCATGTTCCCGAACACCGAACTGCAAATTGCGCCCGGCATAACTCCACCCGCATTCCGCAGAACCTTGTAAATCACCTACAGCCATTGCGGGATTTTCAAAATTTCCGGCACCTTTAAGTTCGGTAAAAGTTGATGTATTTAAATCGGCAGAGCCACCAATAAACCCGGACAATAAAGGATAAAATGCCTGCATAATTTTTCCGCCTGCCACACGTGTAGACATTCCTTTTGTATCAGCAGGAAATTCCGGTATATTTGCATCCCAACTTACCGGTAAAGTTTCGTTTATAAGACCTCGCAATTCTACGGCAAGTTTAGGATATTTTTTTTCATATAATGTGAACTTATCCTCCCATTCCTTTTCCAATTCTTTTCCTTTTTGAATTGCTTTAGCAAAATGTGATTGAGCTTGTTCAGGAACTAAAAAATCAGGTTTAACAGGCCAACCCAAATTTTCTTTTGTAAGCTTTACTTCCTGCACGCCCAAAGGAGAACCATGCGCCGAACATGTATCTTGTTTATGGGGTGAACCATATCCGATATGAGTCCGAACCAAAATAATAGACGGCCGCTCCGTTTCGAGTTTAGCTGCAAGAATGGCATTGTTAATTGCTTCTATATTATTTCCATCCTCCACAGATTGCGTATGCCAGCCATATGCTTCAAATCGTTTGGCGTGGTCTTCGGTGAATGTTACAGGGGTTGCTGATGCAAGTGTAATATGGTTGTTATCGTATAGATAAATTAATTTGCCCAGTTTTAAATGCCCTGCAAGTGGAGCGGCTTCGGCGGATACGCCTTC
>Ga0182030_10017354_pt1 | contig 13902 bp, 10 predicted proteins | sample 812S3MmetaG_FD_121299 | JGI IMG/M metagenome (GOLD analysis project Ga0182030, IMG submission 121299) | Permafrost microbial communities from Stordalen Mire, Sweden - 812S3M metaG (Illumina Assembly) | ecosystem: Environmental > Terrestrial > Soil > Wetlands > Permafrost | place: Sweden...
ACTGTCCTACTCTACTGGCCAAAGTCACTACTTTTCGCTCGCCCGCTGCCTTCCGCAAGCTGCTATAACACAGAGGTACATGGGGCCTGTCGAGACATACCTCTCCGAAATGTGCGAGCTTCACTCCGCGCGCGCCGGCGTCAAAGAAACCACTTACTACACCGCGCTGGCCAACCTGTTGGATGAGGTCGGCAAGAGGCTCAAGCCCAGGGTCCGCTGCATCCTCCAGTTGCAGAACCGCGGCGCGGGCAATCCCGATGGCGGGCTCTTCACCGCCGACCAGTTTCCCAAGGGCAGCGACGAACCGGTGGGCGGTGGCATCCCCTCGCGCGGCGTGATCGAAGTCAAATCCAGGTGATCAAGAAATGGCTCAGCTATCGCGAAAAGGCATTGCTCGGCCGCGGGCTCACCAAGGAGGAAGCGCGCCACGTCACCGATATGGCTCGCCGGATCGCGGCGCTTCTGCTGATGGGGCGGGTGCTTGACGCCAATTACCAAACCGTCAAGTGCGCAGCCGCCCATCTCACCAACAAGAAATAAATCGCCTCAATCTGCTCAATTTCTCGATCACTTGGGGAAATTCCGCCCGAAAATGCCCGCCCTCGCATGATAAGTTCGGGTTGTAGAGAGGCCGCGCGCACCGGGGTGCCCCCTGGGCCGCGCGGCCGCAACAAGGTTCTAGCGTGGTCAGGATACGTTGCATGTGCTGTGGTACTTCCTGTAGGCCTTGACAAGCCTCACGGTGGTCCCCTACGTGGAGGAGACCGGCGGGAAGACGTTCCGTTCGAACGGTTATTGCGGGGCGCCCTTTGGGCCAGTCAGCGAAGCGCCGGCCGCCGCAACGTTCTCAATCCCGTAGTGTCTCCCAGTGGAGTCGCTGGGTATTTGAGGCGGAGGCGCGGAGGGAGAACGCAGAGAAAGAAGTCCGAGCTTCGCTCGGATGCACAAGGCGGAGCCTTATGCCACTCGCCCCTCCGTGCCCGGTCTTGCCTATCTGTACCCGTTGGCCGCCAGGACGGTGGCGGCCAGAATGTCGCGGCCGAGTGGCGAGGGATGGACATCACAACTGAGAGGACTGGTCAGGGGCGGCGACAAGCGGATGAGGAGTCCCGCCCTGCACGGATCGCCTCCAAACGGGAAGGAGGCGATCTGAAACGCGGTGAAGGCGTCCGCGAACTTCACGCCAAAGTTTGCGCCGACCTGTACCATCACCGTATTCAACGCTTCGATGGCTGCGATGAACAGCGGATCGGCACTGGGAGCGTAAGACTTCACCACAATGAGCGTGCCCTGATAATGCGTTCGAATGTCTTCCAGGATCGTGGTGAGGTTGGCGCCGTAGCTACCCAAGACACCAGGGAGGTCCGCCTCTACGCACGCCGCAAACAGCGCGGAATTGGGATTGGCGCATCTCTGCTCCAGGAGCAGGAGATCGTTGCCGCCAATATCCAGCGTGACCAGGTTGATGCCCTTGTTAGTTGCCAGTTGCGCGACCGCAAAGGCCGCCTGCGAACCGTTGTAAGTGGTGTGCAGACCGACGAGGGTCTTGAACCCCTGCGACCCGTGACACCCGTTGTCCGGCGCTGCAACATTCAGGAAACTGCCGCTGGTTTCCCCGGGGCAGGAGGCGTTGATCTCTTGTTCGGAGTGTAGCAGGCGCTCGAATTGTTCCACCGTTTCCGGGTACCCGATAAACTCGTTGGGCGTTGGGAAAGGTGGGACGGCCTTGTAGGGCGGGAGCAGGAGTGGGTTAAAACCGAATGCGATGGAGTCGCCCAAGGCCAGATAAGTCAAGTTATTGTCGTCCCCGCCGAATAGTGGAGCAACCAGCAAGGCGAGCGCGAGAGTTGTGAATGTGAGAAATCGAACAAATCGAACCATAATTTAATCCTCCTATGTGCGGATGTCTTCAGGCAGTCTAACATAGACGTGGAGCGCACCCGGATTGTTTGCCCGGGCCAAGCGCCGCCCCCCGCCGTCGCGTTACTCTAAAACTACATGCCCACTGTCCAAGTCACCCAACTGACCCATTTCTGCGAAGCCATCCTGCAAGGCGCGGGAGTGCCCCGCCACAAAGCCGAGATCACCACCGCGTGTCTGATGTCCGCCAACCTGCGCGGCGTCGATTCCCATGGCATCCAACTGCTGCCCTTCTACATCGACCAGTTGCTGGCCGGCGAGATGGACCCGCTGGCCGATGGCCGGGTGATTTCGGAAAGCGGCAGTTGCCTGCATTTCGACGGGCAGAACGGGCTGGGCCAATGGGTGGCGGAAACGTGCTGCGCGCACGCGGTACGCATCGCCAGGGAGCACGGCCTGGCGCTGGTTTCGGCGAGGGAATCGAACCACTTCGGCGCGGCGGCGTGGTGGGCGCAGAAGATGCGCGCCGCCGGGCAGATCGGCATCGTGATGTGCAACGCGTCGCCCATCGTGCCGCCGTGGCAGGGGAAAAAGGGACAGTTGGGAACCAACCCGATCTGCATGTCGGTGCCGGGTCCCTGGCTGCTCGATATGGCCACCACCACGGTGGCGGCGGGCAAAGTGTTCAAGGCGTTTCTCAACGGGCAGCCGGAGATTCCCGCCGGCTGGGCGTTCGATTCCGAAGGCGTGCCCACCACCAATACACAAGCCGCCTACAAGGGCATGCTGATGCCTTTGGGGGGCTACAAGGGCAGCGGACTGGCCATGATGGTGGAGATTCTCTGCTCCGTGCTCTCCGGCGGCGCCATGTGCAACGAGGTGGGCGGCATCCGTTTCCGCGGCAAGAAGGTGCGCAATAGCCAGATGTACCTGGCCATCGACGTGGCGCGCTTCATGCCGGTGGAAGAGTTCACGGCGCGTGTGGAGCAACTGGTGGGCATCATGAAATCCACGCCCGCCGCGCCGGGTTTCCACGAGGTGCTGGTGGCGGGCGACCCGGAATGGCGGATGGAGGCGGAGCGCCGGGTGAAGGGCCTGCCCATCGCCGGCGGCAACTGGGACAATCTGCTGAAAGCCGCGGCCAAAGTCAACGTGCCGGCCATCTCGGTACAATAAGGACAGTGCTGGTTTCCATTTCCCCCAAGTTGGAACGCCCCAAGTGGTTGCGCGCGCCCGCGCCCGGCGGCGAGAACTATCGCGATCTGAAGGGTCTCATGGAGCGGCTGCGGCTGCACACGGTGTGCGAGAGCGCGGCCTGCCCCAACACGGGCGAGTGCTGGAATCAGCGCACCGCGACCTTCATGATGCTGGGCAACGTGTGCACGCGGCGGTGCGGTTTCTGCGCGGTGCAAAAAGGCGCGCCGCTGCCGGTGGATTACGACGAGCCGGCGCGCATCGCCGAGGCAGTGGCGGCGATGGGGCTGAAGTTCGCGGTGATCACCAGCGTCAACCGCGACGACCGTCCCGATGGCGGCGCGGAGTTGTTCGCCATGGTGATCCGCGCCATCCGGCAGCGCGTTCCAGGATGCGGGGTGGAGGTGCTGATCCCGGATTTCCAGGGAAAGCTGGAAGCGGTGGAGACGGTGATGGAGGCGCGCCCCGACGTGCTCAATCACAACACGGAAACGGTACCGCGGCTCTACCGGCAGGTGCGTCTGGGGGCGCGCTATGAGCGCTCGCTCGAAGTGCTGCAACACGCCCGGCGTGTGCAGCCCCAGACGCCGACGAAATCGGGTCTGATGCTGGGGCTGGGCGAGACGGTGGAGGAAGTGCTGGAGGTGATGCGCGATCTGCGGGCACATGAAGTGAGCATCCTCACGCTGGGACAGTATCTGCGGCCGTCGCCGAAGCACCTGCCCATCGTGCGCTACGCGACGCCGGCGGAGTTCGAGGAATTGCGGAGGGCGGGGCAGGAAATGGGCTTTGCGCACGTGGAATCGGGGCCGCTGGTACGGAGCTCGTACCACGCGTCGCTCGCGGTGGGGGATTGCAGGGATAGTTGAGAGCCTGTACGCGACGCCTCCGCACCCCGGGGCAGCGGGCGCCGGCATGAGTGCCGGCGCGGCAGGCAGGGGTGCCTGCGCCACGGAGCGCAAAGGGCTCACAGCTCGCTATCGGCGAGACCGTACTTCTTTTTCAATGCGTCTAGCGCCGTGGCGATGGCATCGTCCGGTTCCTTGTAGGCGCCCAGCATGGTGTTGAGCTTGCCGATACCGTCCGGGTAGGTGTCGCCCTTGTACGTCTTGATCTTCCGATATTCCAGGAACTGGGGGGCGGACGCTTCCAGCAGGGCGCGCATATCCTGCAGCGTGCGCTGCCGTTTCGTCAGTTGGGTAATCAGCGTGTTGCGGACTTCCTTTGTAAACTCTTCGTGGAGTGGCAGGTCGTCGACTACCTGGCGCACCTGGCTCAATTGCGCGCTCACCGCCACGGCGGACTGGGCGATTTGGGTGGCGACGGAGGAGTTCTGGTCCAGCTCCGCGCCGCGGCCGGCGCCATTGGTGGTGATGCCGTCGCACCAGGCGCGGGCACTCTCCACGAAGTCTTTTTCCGTCTTGTTGGAATTGGCGTAGTCGGCCTTTTTCGCCGTCAGCGCCTTGGCCAGTTGAACCGCTTCCATGCGCTCCTGCCTGCCGCATCCGGTAATGCACGCCGCGGCGGCGATCGACAGGCATAAGGCGGAATTCAAGATTCGCATATCCGTTCTCCGATAAACGACCCCAAGTATAGGCCGTTTCCCCACGCGTGTACATCGCTGGTGGTGGCGTTTGGCACACTGGCGCGGGAAGGGGACTCTGTTGAGAGATAATTCGAAGATAGCCGGAGCGGGAATGCGCTTGGGGATCTTCCAATATGGACTCACTTCTTTGCGGCCTTAAAAGAGGGATGGCCGTTCTCTGTTGGCTGCTAGTGGGAGCCGCCGCGCCGCTGCCGGCACAGCGCCCGACCGGGGAAATACGGCTACAGGTGAAGGATCCCTCGGGCGCCGCCATGGAAGCGTCCGGCAAACTGCGAAATCTCGCGAGCGGAGTGGTGCGCAGTTTCCAGACGGATGCGCAAGGCAAGTATGCCTTTCTAAGCTTGCCCTACGGCCGTTACCGCCTGGAAGTTTCGAGGAGTGGATTCACTACCCAAACCTTGCCGGTCAACGTGCAATCCGCGGCGCCGATCGCGCGCACGGTCACCATGCTGCTGGGAACCGCGTCCGCGCAAATCGATGTGGTGGCGGCTACGCCGCTTCCGGGCGGCGTCCTCTCCCTCGGAGAAATTCCCGCGGGGGTGCAGACGGCAAGCCAACTGGACATGGACGCCAGCGGCGCGCTGGAACTTTCCGACCTGATGAACCGGCGTCTGAGCGGCGTGAACATCAACGAAAACCAGGGGAATCCTTTCCAGCCCGACTTAAACTATCGCGGCTACACGGCCTCGCCACTGCTGGGGACACCGCAGGGGGTCTCGGTGTACATGGACGGAGTCCGGCAAAACCAGCCGTTTGGGGACGTGGTGAGCTGGGATCTGATGCCGCGCATCGCGATTGCGGAAGTGGCTCTGATACCGGGATCGAATCCGATGTTCGGACTGAACACGCTGGGCGGCGCGGTGACCATCGAAACCAAGGACGGGCGGAGCCAGCCGGGCACAATGATGCAAGCGAGCGGCGGCAGTTTTGGGCGGCGGGCGGTGGAGTTCGAGCATGGCGGCAGCAATGCCAGGGGATTGCACTGGTATGTGGCGGGGAACCTGTTCCACGAGGATGGCTGGCGTGTGGATTCGCCCTCGGACGTGCGGCAGGGGTTCGCCAAGCTGGGGTGGCAAGGCGCTCAAACGGCCCTGGCGTTGAGCTTTGCTTACGCCGACAACGCGCTCACCGGCAATGGGCTGCAAGAGCAGCGCCTGCTGGCCCGCAACTACGCGAGTGGCTACACGCTGGGGGATGTCAGCAAGAATCGCTCTCCGTTTTTAAATCTGAGCCTGCGCCACGCCGCCAGCGGCGCGCTGACATTTTCCGGGAACGCGTATTTCCGATATATCCGGGCGGACACGGTGAACCCGAACCTCAACACCGACTCGCTGGACCAATCGGTCTACCAGCCAACCGCGGCGGACCAGGCGGCGCTGAAGGCCGCGGGCTACAGCGGATATCCGGCCAGTGGCGCCAGCGCCGCGAACGCGCCGTTTCCATTCTGGAGCTGTATGGCGCAAGCCCTGCGCCTGGCCGAGCCGGCGGAGAAGTGCGACGGCGTGATCACCAGCAGCCAGACCAGGCAGAACAACTATGGTTTGTCCGGGCAGGCCACCTGGGTGACCGCGGCGGGCGGGCGCCGCAATCAACTCACCGCGGGGTCGGCGTGGGACCGCAGCAGCCTGGGCTTCCAGCAGGCGACGCAATTCGCGTATATCAACCCGGACTATACGCTGACCGGGGTAAACGCGTTCGAGGATGGCACAACCAACGCGGACGGCACGCCGGTCGACACGCGCGTCAATCTGCATGGGAGTCCGCAAACGTGGAGCCTGTATGCGACCGACACGCTGGCGGTGGGCAAGGCGTGGAGCTTCACGGTTTCGGGCCGTTACAACCGGAAGACGATCGACAACCGCGACCGCATCAATCCCGGCGGCGGAGGCGGTTCGCTGGATGGACAATACGTTTTCGGGCGATTCAATCCGGCGGCGGGCGTCACCTTCAGGGCCGCGAAATCCCTGAATCTCTACGCCAGTTATAGCGAGAGCAGCCGCGCGCCAACGTCCATCGAGCTGGGATGCGCCGACCCCAATAATCCCTGCAACCTGCCCAATGCCCTGGCCGGCGACCCGCCGTTGAATCAGGTGGTGACGAGGACGATCGAGGCCGGAGTCCGCGGGAGCCAGGAGGGCAACGCGAATTGGAGCGTGGGGTGGTTCCGCGGAGAGAATCACAACGATATTCTGTTCGTCGCATCGCCAGAGACCGGAAACGGCTACTTCAAGAATTTCGGTCAGACGCGGCGGCAGGGGGTGGAGGCGCACTTGAATGGCCGCATCGGGCGCATCGCCATGGGCGGAAACTACACGTTTGTGAGCGCCACGTATCGAAGTGTGGAGACGGTTGACGGCTCCAGCAACAGCACGAACGACTCGGCATCGGGGGGAACGCCGGGGTTCGACGGTGTCATGCAGATCCAGCCGGGCGACCGGATTCCGCTGATTCCCGAGCATATGCTGAAGGCATTCGCCGACGTGCAGGCCACGAGAAAGCTATCCGTGGATCTGGACTTTGTGGCGGTGTCGAGATCGTACGCGCGGGGCAACGAAAACAACCTGAGCCGGCCCGATGGCATCTACTACCTGGGACCGGGAAGCTCTCCGGGGTATGGCGTGGTCAATATGGGGGCACGCTACCAGTTGCACAAGCGGCTGGAGCTTTTTGTCCAGATCAACAACTTACTCGACCACCACTACTACACCGCCGCTCAACTGGGACCGACGGGATTCAACAACCAGGGGACATTTGCGGCGCGGCCTTTTCCCGCGGTGGATGGGAATTACCCCATCGTGCATGCCACGTTCTATGCGCCGGGGGCTCCGTTTGGGGCGTGGGGCGGAATACGGTTTAAGTTCTGACCAACCATGGCGGCGCAGCGCCTAGACAACCAGCGCCCCCGTTTCCGAGGTGTCGTATCCGGCGAGGACTTCGAGCTTGCGGCGCAAGGCGGCGCGCTGCAAGACGTCGAGGAAGGCTTGGGCGGCGGGCAGTTCGGCGGTGGACTTGCGCATGGCCAGATCGTAGCGCTCCACATGCAGCGGAATGAATCCCAAACCGAAGGCCTGAGCGGCGGAGCGGGTGGCCAGGCAGACATCGGCCTCGCCGGACACGACGCACCAGGCGGCGGCGAGGTGGCCGGCGGCGGTGCGGCCGTAGCCGCGGACGCGATGCGCGTCGATGCCAGCCTTGAGCAGGCGTTCGTCCAACAAGGCACGGCTGCCGGAGCCGGGCTCGCGATTGACGAAGCGGACGTTCTTGCGGGCGAGGTCCTCGACTTTGCGAATGCCCTTGGGGTTTAGGGGAGCGACGACCAATCCCTCTTCCCAGCGGGCGAAGGTCACGACGTGGAAGCCGCCATCGGGGAATGCACCACGGATGAAAGGCAGATTGAATTCTCCGGTTCCGGGGTCTTGCAGATGCAGACCGGCGATGTGCACCTTGCCTTCGGTGAGCCAGCGGAGCGCCAGTTGACTGGAGGCGGCGGCGGAAACGATCTCGACGCCGCCGATCTGTTCCACCATGCGGGAAAGAAGACCGGTGGCCGGGTCGCAACCCGCCAACACCAGGCTCTTTTGCGCCGATTCCTCGACCTTCGCGAACACCTGCAAGCCGGCGCGGCCCTTGGCAGGTCCGGATCGCTGGACGATGCCGTCGGCTTCCGGCAGGTAATACGGAGAGGCGCTGACCGGAATGGCGACCCAGCGCGAGCCGACCTGGCAGATGCGCACGGGCTGCTTTTTGGCCGCGGGGAGAGCGCTGAGCAGGTCGGCGTTCAGGGAACCGGGCGAGAGCGGGGCAGGATGGTGCAGGGAGAACAGCTCTTCGACGGCGACTTCCAGCTCACGGGCGAGGTTGAGAGCGACTTCGGTATTGGGAACATAGGTACCGGCTTCGATGGCGTAGATGGTCTGGCGGCTGACGCCGACGCGGCGCGCCAGATCGGCCGCGCTCACGCCTCTTCGGGTTCGAGTTTCGGCCAGGCGGTTACTGACCCGCGCTTTCATCATGACGTCCTCACAATTGTAGCCCCGGGTTAGAAGTGGAGCTTGGCGACGAATTCGAAATCGCGGGGATTGCCCGCGCTGGTAATGGAACCGAAGGCGGCGCTGCCGAAGCTTCCGTTGGGATCGGCCAACGGAGGAGTGTTGGAGACGTTGAACGCCTCGGCGCGGAATTCCAGATTGATCTGCTCTTTGAGGCGGAACGTCTTGCCGATCATCAGGTCGGCATTCTGCAGCCCGGGTCCGCGCACCGGGTTGCGCGAGCTGGTTCCGATGACAAACTGGGGCGCGGCGGTGAAGGCCGCGGTGTTGAAGTACTTCGCCAGGCTGCGGCCATCCAACTGGTTGGGGTTGGCGATGCGGTTGGGCCGCTGCACGGCGAAGCCGAGGCTGGAATTGTTGTTGGTGGCCTGGGTGACGGCCACGGCGTCGCCGGACTGAAGGCGCACGAGGCCTGCGATCTGCCAGCCCTTGATTTTCCAGAGGCGGGGAATATCGTAGACCCAGCCAAGGGCGAAAACCAGGGGGATGTCGCCGCTCGATACGTCTTTCTCCAGGTGGCGGTTGTAGGCGTCGGCCGCGCCGGTGCTGTTGAGCACGGGGCCGGTGAAGATGGTCTGCGAGAAGACGCTGGAAGCGTCGTCCAGCAGCTTGGAAAAGGTGAAGGCGGCATTGACGGTGAGGCCGCGCGCGAGGCGCTTTTCCACTTTCGCCGCGGCGGCGTTGTACTTGGAGTTGCCGACATTATCGCGGAACAGGGCCACGGTGGTGAAGCGCGGATAGGGCCGGAGCAATTGCTGTTGGGCCAGGGTGGCGCCGCCCAGGGAGGACGAGGCCGGAATCTGTCCGAAGTACGGATTGGCGACTTTCGTCAGCAAGGCCGCGCCCATCGAAAGGTCTTGGGACGGGAGCTGGTTGATATTGGCGTCGGGTATGCCGAGGCGGGTATTTTTCGAGCCCAGGTAGGCCGCCTCCAGGTTCCAATCCTTGCCGAGGGTGCGCTGCACGGTGAAGTTCCATTGCTGGGAGTAGCCGGAACCGTTGTTACGGTCCACGCCGAAGACACCTTGTCCGAGGCCGGAGTTGGGATTGGGCGCGGTCAGTTGAACGGTGGGTCCGTTGGAGAGGGCGAAGGCGGCGTTGACGTTGTCCGCGGATTGTTGGCCCAGCGTCTGCACGAAGGGAAATTGCGGAATGGTGAAGGGCGTGGTGATGCCCGATTGCTCGAAGAAAACCAAGCCGTAGCCGGAGCGGATCACCCAGCGATCGCCGGCGCGATAGGCGAGTCCCACGCGCGGGCCGAAGTCGCAGCATTCCAGGGCGCGGGCGGTATGGGGAAAATCCAGGACCTGGGTGCCCAGGTTAAAGACCGCGCCTTGATTGTGCACTTCCGTGGAGGGGAAGTTGAGGGTGTAGCGGGTGCCGAGGTTGAGGGTGAGACGCGGGGAAACTTTCCAATCGTCGCCGATGAAGGATTCGGCGATGTGAGCGCGCGATTGGATCACCTGCTTTTGGATGTCGATGGTGAAGGCGTTTACCTGCCCGAGGAGCAGCGAGGCCAGGGCATTGCCGCTGCCGGAAACGGTGGAACTGTTGGAGCCGGTGGTGCTGAAGGCGAACGACCCGGTGGGATTGGGCGGGTTGAGGACGTCGAGCGCCTCGCGGCGGATATCGACGCCGAGTTTCAGGGTGTGGCGGCCGCGCACCAGGGTGAAGGTGTCGAGGAACTCGGTGATGGATGTCGTGAAATTGGAATTGGCGGCGGTGGTGGGGCCGATCTGCTGGAATCCGGCGACGGTGAAGATGGGCAAGACGGAGGCGAAGGAATTCGCCGGCAGGCCCGGTACGGTGATGCCGCCGTTCTGGAGCGAGGTCTGATCGAGGTCGCGGCGGGAATAGCCGGCGCGGAATTGATTGAGCGCGGTGGGAGAGAGCACCCAATCGTAGTCGCCGGCGAGGGCGTCGCCGCGGGTGATGGCGTGGCCGATGACTCCGGAGGTGAGACTGCCGCTGCCATCGGGCAGGGGAGTGACGGGATTGTCGTCGTCGTGGAAGAAGGAGTAGCGGGCGAAGATGCGGTGCTTTTCGCCGATGTAACGGTCGAGGCGGAAATCGGCCTGATCCTGATTCTCGGGTTCGGTAGAGGTGCGGACGTAATTGTTGGCCCCGGCGACGTTGGGCAGCGGGTAATGCTGCAGAATCTGGGCGGCGATGGAATCGAAGCGGTTCAGCGGGACGGTATTGTTGGGAAACTGGATGCGGGGCGAGGAGGCGGGATCGAAGACCGCCTGCGTGAAGATGCCGGCGCGCTGGGCGAGGGTGGGAACGACACTGAAGCGCGTGATGCCGGTGCGCAGGCGCGTGCCTTGCCAGTCCACGAAGAAGAACGTCTTGTTCTGCTGGATGGGACCGCCGAGCGTGAGGCCGTACTGATTGCGGCGGAATTCGGGATTCGGTCCGGGTTGGGCGAAGAGGTTGCGGGCATTGAGCGCTTCGTTGCGGAAGAACTCGAAGAGGCTACCGTGGAAGGCGTTGCCGCCGGATTTTCCGATCACCATGACGGTGCCGCCATTGGAGCGGCCGTACTCGGGGGAATAGGCGTTGACGTTGAGTTTGAATTCGGCCATGCCGTCGATGATGGGGTAGAAGACTACCTGTCCGGGCTCGGGTTGCAGGACGCTGATGCCGTCGTAGATGTACTCGTTGGTGCGCGGGCGGCTGCCGTTGATGCGGGGGAGAAACTGTCCGCTGGGAAGGGCGACGCCGGGTGAGAGGGTCACGAGGGGAATGAAATTGCGTCCGTCGAGGGGCAGGGTGGCGATGATCTTCTCGGGGACGTTGAGGCTCATTTCGCCGCTGGCGGTTTGCGCCAGGGGCGCGGCGGCGGTGACATCGACGGACTGGGTTGGCTGGCCGACTTCGAGGGTCACATCGAGGGCGGTGCGGTCGGCCAGGCGCAGGGTGATGCCGGATTGGCGATGGATGCGGAAGCCGGGCTGCTCTACGGTGAGCAGGTACTGCCCGGCGGGCAAGCCGAGCAGGTGGTAGTCGCCGCGCTCGCCGGTGACGGTGGCGTAGCGGGCCATCGTAGCCTGGTCCTGAGCCTCGACCTTGGCCTTGGGCACGGGCAGGCCGGCGGGATCTCGAATGGCGCCGAACAACTCGGCGCGGCCGGCCTGGGTGAAAGCGGGAACGGACAGGAGGATCAGTGCGGCGAGAGCAAGAATCAGCTTTGGCATAATGTCTTGGAAACAATACAACGACAGTTTACCACGACAGATTTGACCCTCGAAGTCACCTGCCGCGGAAAAGATTCCGGGCGCCCGGGCGTGGTAATCTTATAAGTTTCCAGCGATCGCGGGTGCAGTTCCGACCGAGTTGACTTATCCCGCCCTGGCCAGGAAATCCGGAGAATTGGGCATTCGCCGGGGCAGCCTCGCGACAGATACAACCATCCACAACAAGAGAAGGAATAAGGAGACGGAGAAGAACATGTTGAAAGAATTCAAAGCATTCGTGATGAAGGGCAACGTTCTCGACCTCGCGGTGGCGGTCATCATCGGCGCGGCCTTCGGCGCCATCGTGACCTCGATGGTGAACGACATCGTGATGCCGCCGATCGGGTTGGTGCTTGGGCACATCGACTTCAAGGAGTTATTCGTGAGCCTGAACGGCCAATCGTACGCGACGCTGGCCGCCGCCAAGGCGGCCGCGGCGCCGGTGCTGGCATACGGACAGTTCCTCAACACGGTGGTCAATTTCCTGATTGTGGCGTTCGTGATTTTCCTGGTGGTGAGAGTGGCGAACAAACTGCAACGCCAGCCGGCGCCCGAGGCCCCGGCTACGCCGACAACGAAGGACTGCAAGTACTGCTGCCAGGCAATCCCGATTCCCGCCACGCGGTGCCCTCACTGCACCTCGCAACTCGCTTGAAGTGTGCCGTGTTCGATTAAGGAGGTTAATTGGTATGCCAATCATGAAACGCAGAGCTATTTTTGTGTCCTCGCTCATCTGCCTAGCGGCGGCCGCCGCATGGGCGGACCAGATCGTGTTAAAGAATGGTGACCGGGTCACCGGCAGCATCGTCAAGAAGGACGGCAAGAACCTCACCATCAAGACCGACCATTTCGGGGTAGTGACCACAACCTGGGACCAGGTGGAGTCGATCAAGGCCGACAAGCCGGTCCACGTGGTCCTGGCGGATGGAAAAACGGTGCAAGGAACGATTGCCACCAGCGACGGGAAAGTGGAAGTGACCACCAAGGATGGCAGACTCAGCCTGGCGCCGGCCGAGGTAGGGACGATTCGCGACGACGCCGAACATAAGGCCTACGAGCGATTGCTCAAGCCCGGCTGGGGAGAGCTCTGGGGCGGCAACGGCAGCGTGGGCTTCGCCGGCACCGAGGGCAATGCCAAGACGCTGACCTTCACCACCGGCGTGACTGCCGCGCGGGTGACGAATACCGACAAGACGATGGTTTACTTCAATGCGATCAAGGCGTCGGCCCTGGTCAACGGCACCGACTCGGAAACCGCGCAGGCGGTGCGCGGGGGCCTCGGGTACGATCACAATGTCAACCCGCGCCTTTTCGTGAACGTCTTCAACGATTACGAATACGACAAGTTTCAGAACCTGGACTTGCGCTTCGTGCTGGGCGGAGGATTCGGCTGGCATGCCGTCAAGACGAAGCGCAGCAAGTTCGACCTGCTGGGCGGCGGCGATTTCAACCGGTCGAGCTTCAGCAGCCAGGCGACGCAGAAATCGGGGGAATTTTACTGGGGCGACGAGTACAGTCTGAAGGTGGCGGCGGCGACGTCGCTGGTGCAGAGTTTCCGGATGTTCGACAACCTGACGACGACGGGTTCGTACCGGGTGAATTTCGACATCGGCATGTCCACGAAGCTGTCGAAACGGTTCAACTGGAATGTCTCGGTGAGCGACCGTTACCTGAATAAGCCGGCGGCGGGCCGCAAGGACAACGACCTGCTTTATACGACGGGACTTGGCATCACGTTCGCGAGCAAGTAAGGGACTCGGGGCCGCCGCGGGCCGCGATAGGGCGGCCCACGCGACGTTTTCCGGCGGCGCACCTATGGACTGATTACGAAATAACTGTGCCAACCGCTCCCGACGCGGCGAAGCCGGAACCAAACAGGGCAGGAGTCGATCTGACGCGGAGACGCAGAGACGCGGAGGAAGACGCGGAGAAAGCGAGGACAAGAACAAGCTGGCGG